>Ga0207667_10007143_pt1 | contig 13481 bp, 13 predicted proteins | sample KBSCornC52_FD_184301 | JGI IMG/M metagenome (GOLD analysis project Ga0207667, IMG submission 184301) | Corn rhizosphere microbial communities from Kellogg Biological Station, Michigan, USA - KBS Corn C5-2 (SPAdes) (version 2) | ecosystem: Host-associated > Plants > Roots > Rhizosphere > Soil ...
TGCGTTTCACTATCGGTTCACCAACATGCAGGTGCAGTCGGTGCAAGCGGGTCAAGTCACGATCCAAAATGCCGGCTCGTCGAAGATTTACGGTCTGGATCTGGACGGTAGTTATGCAGCCACCGAGCGTTTGTCATTGCGCGGCGGAGTTTCGTTTCTACATGCTCGCTTCGATAGCTTTCCCAACGCAGCGATCAACGTACCGAATCCGGTCTGTCCGGCGGGATATCCCTTTTGCGGCAACATCACGGTGACGCGTGATATTTCAGGAACGCCGCTGGAACGTGCGCCGGACAAAACAGCATTTCTAAGTGCAACCTACGATGTACCTACGAGTTACGGTACCGTCTCGGCGCAAGCAACAGGAAGTTACAACAGCGGCTTCTTGTGGACGTTCGGCGATGTGTTCAAACAAGGGCCGTATGCTCTGCTCAACGCGCAGCTCACATGGGCGTCCCCGGATACTCATCTCAAGTTGTCTTTGTGGGGACGCAATCTCACCGACCGCGTGTACGGCGTCGCGCACGGCATCGGCAATCCCTCTGCAGGAATCGCTTGGGCATCGCCGCGTACCGCCGGCGTTAGCGCGGACTATGGCTTCTAAGTGAGTCGCAGCTGATAGACCATCATGGGCCGCATCGACGGGAAGATCGCATTGGTTACCGGTGCTGCATCTGGAATCGGCCGTGCTACCGCAGAGCGCTTCGCGCTGGAAGGGGCAACCGTAGTGCTTGCAGACCGCGCAGACGATCGCCTATGCCGCGGCTAAGGCCGCGATCGGCCTTCTCACTAAGACCGCGGCACTCGAATGTGCGGCTGCAGGCAACGGCGTGCGCGCAAACACAATTTATCCGGGCAATGTAGATACTCCCTTTTTCGCGCCGGTCCGTGATGATCCCGTGCTGTTGCAGGCAGCCTTGGCGCGTATTCCTCTCGGCCGTCTCGGAACGTCCGAAGAGATCGCCGCCGCGATACTTTTTCTTGCAAGCGACGAGTCGAGTTTCATGACCGGTGCGGATCTCGTCGTCGATGGCGGCTACACGGCTCAATAGCGATCGTTGTGGATGCCGAGTTAACAGCGCATGGAGCGATACAAACGCAGAATATCTTTAAAACATATGGTTGTCGCAACACAGGTGCTTGAAGGTAGATCGGCCATTGTCACCGGCGCAGCAAGCGGTATGGGACAGGCTGTTGGCGAGGCGTTTGCAAAGGCTGGTGCGCGTGTTGTCTTCGCCGACATCAACGCTGACGGCGCAGAGGCTGCTGCGAAACGCGCGAGACTCGCGGGTGCGGAGGCATTCGGCATCGTACTCGATGTTGCTGATCCCGAGTCCGTCCAAGGCTGTGTGAACTGCGCGGTAGATCGCTTCGGTGCTGTGGATCTGCTGTTCAACGCGGCTGGCTTACATCATATGAAAGCGTTGCTCGACATTACGCCGGAAAGTTTCGATCGGCTGTGGCGCGTGAATGTTTTGGGTTTGTTTCTCATGTTGCAGGTCTGCGCGCGCCAGATGATTGCGCAGGGCAGCGGCGGACGGATCATCAATGTTGCCTCGATCGCAGGTCGCGAGGGGCGAGCGTCCCAACTCGAATACAACGCAACCAAGGCGGCTGTCATCAACATGACTCGATCCGCTGCACTCGAGCTCAGCGAGCATCGCATCGGTGTCAATGCAATCGCACCTGGCGCCATCATAACGGGCATGTGGCAGCAGATTCGGCGAGAGGTTGGTGAGCAGGTCATGCATCTGGATGCCGCAACCTTTGACCATCAGATCGAGTCTACGGTGCCCGTAAAACGTCTCGGCGTTCCCGCTGACATCGTCGGCGCCGCACTATTACTCGCCAGCTCTGCCGGTGAATACATCATCGGGCAAACGATCAATGTTGACGGCGGCCTCGTTATGAATTGAGAAGCGGCTACGTTCACGCCTCATGCCCATAGCGGTCTGGAGGGTCATCTTGAGTACGCGGCTGATCTATTCGATGCGGAGACAATAAGGCGGGTGGTTCGTCATTTTCACTTGCTACTCGAACAGATCGTTGCCTGCCCGAATTCGTGATTGTCGGAACTAGGGGTCCGCGTAGAGACTACGCCTTAGACAGCCCATCAATGAAAACGTTACTCAGCGAATAGCTCGAGTCGGGTACATTCGAAGAAGAGAGACGACATGAATCAGTTTTGTAGGCTGCAGCTTCGAACCAACAACGTGTCGAGCGCTCGCGCCTTCTACGACGAGATCCTTGGGGATCAGACATTGGATATTATCGAGCTGCCAGCTGTCGCGGTCGCACGCGGGGCCCCTGCGCATTGGCTGGGATACGTAGGGGTGGAGGATCTGGAGCAACGAGTTGAAGCATTCATCAGTCGCGGCGCGACCCGGGTCGGGGCGATGCAGTACACGGGCGACAAGGGCAGGGCCGTCGTGTTGCGAGATCCAGCGGGGGTCATCGTAGGCCTCGCGACTCCTCCGGTGAAACAAGCACGGACGCGACCGGTGTGGCACGAACTATATGCAGTGAACGCCGAGAAAGTCGCATCGCACTACTGCGAGGTCTTCGGCTGGGAACTCAAAGAGCGGATGCCGCCGGGATCGGCCGTCCACCAGCGTTTCGCCTGGAGAAAGGGTGCCTCGAGCGCGGGTTCTATTGCGGATATCGCGGGCTCCGCGAGTGTGCACCCTCACTGACTTTTTTATTTCGAGGTGCCTGAGCTCGCCCTCGCGGTACAGACGGTGCGGGACCGTGGTGGGACAGCTATCGGCCCCATGGAGCTTCCGGACCGTACTCGCATTGCTGTGTGCGAGGATAGCCAGCGCGCAGCCTTTGGTTTAAGGGAAGCCGTGAGCTCTATGTCGTGAGCTGCAAGCATCATTCAACCAGCTCGATGTTCAAGCCACTCAGCAGACCGAAGGCTTCGTGGCGACCCGGAAATTTTCTGTTCTGTGAACGCAAGGCCCTTCAGCATCTTGGACACGAACTCATTTCCTGCATCCAACGGCGTGCTCATCTCAAGTTTCCCCTATGAATAAGTGATGGGAACGAGAAAGAATTTAGTAGCGAGCTCATCGAGCGGCAAAAGTTTTGCGGCACTCTACGAGCCCTATCGTAGGGCTGCAAACATTCAATGCTTGCAGTAGGTTTAGCAAGACCTTGATTGCGCGACTGAGAATTGCAGATTTACACTATTCGTCATGAATGGTTTTTTTATCGTGGGGGCAAATTGATGGGTTCCATCTGCCCTGGTTTAGATCATTCACAAAGAGACGAATGGGCCCGGCGATCGTCAGCCCTATCACGATAGGGCATTATTTTATAGGTTCAGGTCCGAAGTGGCTGAAAGTGCGCTTCATGACTTCACCCAGTGGTGCCCAGAGTCGCCCGTTAGATTTTCCAGAAGCGGTCACTCAAAGGACGGACGTTACAATGGACGGAACGGCGCGGTTTGAGGGGCGTTCAGCTATCCATTTTGGCGGTGCGGCCGGCTTGTTTGGTCAGGGATGTCATCGCCGTGAGGAACTCTTTAATCGATTTGCTGTTTGGGAACTCTTCGACTTGAAAATCTATCGGGTGTGGCGTCAACGCTGCGATTGCAGGTTGTACGCTCAAGCCGCTTCCTCGTAGGAGGTCTAGACTGTCTGCGACCGCATTCAAATGATCGGCAACTCGCAGCCAGTACTTCGCAATGTTGGAGACAATTGCAGTTAAGTAGATGGCGAGTACGAGTACGCCGATTCGCATTACTGCTTCACCCACGAGACGAATGTAACTTCTCTTTTCGGCGCTGTCCGCCAGCGCGCGATCTCGTTCGGCTCTGAGAGAGAGTATCTCGCGATACATGTCTTCTCTGTCCTTTGCAAGTCGCCCATCGAGATCCGATTTGAGATTTGCAAGTTCATCACTTCGATCTTGGAGGTGCCTAATGACGATGGCTTCGGTAGCACCGCCTTTGCCATATTTGTCTGCAATGAGCTCTTGCCGGGTGTCGGCCAGTAAATCGCTCATTTCCTTCAGACGCGCGCTAATAGCCACATGACGCGTCTCCATCAGTCCGTAGTCATAGGGGCTTTGCCTCGGTGCCTCCGAAGTGGCCGGTTGGCTTGCAAGTCTTTGCAGAGACATAAAGATCGATGCGATCGCAAAGGAGGCGACGATCAAGATACCGATTGCCACAAACGACTGAATTCGCAGCATCCAGGCGCGATTTCTCAGTCGTAATACAGTGCTGCCGACGTCAGTATTGGATGAGGCCGATTCGGAGGCGACCATTGATTCCGCGATATCCAATTCGTCCATAGAGATACCTTATTTACTTATTTGAGAGTCGCTGAGAGTCATTTGCTCTTGGAAGAGTTTGTCTGCAGTCTGCAGCAGTTTTACTAGAGCGGCACGTGCAACAAGGCCTGTGTCTTCGCCGCTCACGTATGGAACCTCCAAACGAATAGCGCCGACAATTCGGCCATTTCCTAATGAGATCGCTGCCGCAACGGCCTGGCGTCGCTTCTGAGTCACGCCGAGTCTCACAACGATGATCTCGTAGGAATCGCAAGTAGCCGGATACGCCGAAGCAACCTCGGACTTCTTGCCGGCGGATTCCGACGTTGCACGCAGCATTGCTAGAACTTGCTTGGTCGTGTGCGTCTCGAAGATCCGTTCGTCCCGTCCGTCGGCAGAAGCATTCTTTTCGAGGAGAACCGTCAGCGGGTAAATCAGGCCGCCAGCCGCCAAGACGCTGTATGCGCGTGCCAGTTGTGGAAGAGTCATTTGTACCCTACGGCCACTCGCGATGAGTGCCTGGTCCGTAGCACGCCAGGGCAAAGGAAACGATGGACCACCTTCGCGTTCGCCTGGAATTCCGAGCGACGTCGAGTGACCGATACCGATCCCATCTAACGTGCTCCATAAATCATTCTGTCGAAGGTTCATGCCCGCAGTAGTACTTGCGGATTTTGAGCGCCTGGCGAGGATGTCAGAGACCAGTACAGCCGTGCGGGTTTCTGGCTGCTCCAGTACAGAGATCAGCGCCGGCACCGCGGTTGGCATTCTGTCGGCGACGTCGAATGCCTTGTGTTCAAGTCCCGCGGCGATGATAAACGGTGCGAGGGTGAATCCCGGCTCGAATGTGCGGGAAACGATCGGCGTTACGCCAACCCCCGGTCGAGGCTCGCCTTCCGCCGCCTGCTGAACTGCCGCGAGTAACTCCCCTGTAGCTGAATCGACCAACACCAGATCGACGCTGCCCGCATGTGTTCGGTTAGCCAATTCCGATACGACCGCTCCGCTGAGTACTTGTAGGCGAGCGTCGAGAGTGAGCGTTGCATCCCTCACCGTGGTGGAATCATCTGACTCCACTTCGCTTCTTACATCGGCGATAGCTCCGCGTCGATCGATCGTAAGGTACCTTCGGTGTGATTTTCGGATAAGCGACTTGTTCAACATCAACTCGATCCCGCTGATGCCCTCACCTTGACTGTTGACAACACCCAAAACGGAGAATGTATCGAAGGGTGCTGGATACACTCGCAACGGTTCATAGATGAAATAGACACCCGGAACATGCAGCTCCCGAATGTGCTGTGCGAGCGCTATGTCGACATGGTGCTTCAGGGGTACGAATTCGCGGTCCAGTCGAGACTTGGCTTTTTCTTGAATCTCCGCCGTAGGGAGGTTCAACAGTGCAGCTACGTCATTGATGCGGGGATCTCCCGAGAGAATGAATTCCTTAGGGTTTACCCAAACTAACGCTCGCTGTACGGACGCGCTGAGCAGAAGGCCGCTGCGGTCGTAAATTCGCGCCCGTGATGCCCCACTTTCGCGGTAACGTGCAAATCGAGCTTCACCTTGTTTGATTAGAAAGCCGCCCTTTGAAATTTGCAGGTCGGCAGCTCTATAGAGGAGGCCGGCAAAAACTAGCAAGCCGAGGACCTCGAGAACTCGGGAGCGAAGTGAGAATGTCGACGAGGTCCCTCTCATGATGTGCTATTTAGCCGGCGCGGGCTGCGACAGAAGCTCAGACACTTTCGCCGTCACCTCGGCAAACCTGACATGTGCAGCCTTAAGCTCGTCTTCCACCGCCTGATTGGATTCTGCAATAGTTCTCGCTTTCTCTCGCTCCGCAGTCATCGTTAGCGTGCGTCGTAAATGCACGTCCAAGACATGGGTGATCGCCAATGCGGTCAGGCTAATAAACATGGCGAAGAAACCCATCCACGCGGCGAGACGCCACCGCGCAACTAATGTAGTTAGATACCTCATGAACCACGCAGTTCTTTGATATGCCGTCGTCGGGCCGATCATATCTCGAAACTAGCGGCGATAAGAGGGCGATCCGCGCTATCACACGTTTTCATTGGTATATGTGCCACTGATCTGAGCAGCCGCTTTGGACGCTCAACCAGAAGGATGCACTCACTACCTCCTCCTGGCCGAAATGCCTGCTATCTATTACACCGCTACGTCCTCCACTATTTTCAGTGTTCGCGTGCTTCACGAACAAATGGATCCAGGGAGGCACTGTGAGTTTGTGCAGATGTAGTCTTCGAGCTCTAGGATGAATCTGTTTGGCTGTTGTGCCACTACACGGCTTATTGCTCGTTGCGAACATAGACGGGCTTTCAATCGTGGCCTTTAATATCGAGAGGACCTATTCGAGCGCACTTGAACCCCGGCTAACGATCTTAGCCGCGGCGAGTTGGAAGAGGCTCCAAGAAAAGTCACGGAAATAAGGCATATTCGTGTGTAACATTGGCGGGCGGAGATGACAGCTGGTGCAATCGTTGACTATCTCTACAGAGTTTCATAAATCCATTGAAATGAATGACTTAGATTTCCGTATCGCCGTCGCCCCGATGATGGACTACACCGACAGACACTGTCGGTTCTTGTTCAGGCTATTGAGTCCGAGTGCGCTTCTGTATACGGAAATGGTGACGACGCAGGCTTTGCTGAGAGGCGATGTCGACCGCCATCTTGCTTTCGATTCGAGCGAACATCCTGTAGCGCTGCAGTTGGGGGGTAGCGATTCGCGCGAGTTGGCGGCCTGCGCGCAGCTCGGAGAAGAGTGGGGCTACGATGAGATCAATCTCAATTGCGGTTGCCCGAGCGATAGAGTGCGGGACGGACAGTTCGGTGCTTGTTTGATGGCGGATCCCGTGCGCGTGCGCGATTGCGTGCAGGCGATGTCGGATGCAGTGAGCATTCCCGTTACTGTGAAGTGCCGCATCGGTATCGAACCGCGCGAGGACAATCTCGATGACTACGAATTTCTGGCTCGCTTCATAGCAACGGTGCACGAAGCGGGTTGTACACGTTTTATCGTACACGCCCGCAATGCTGTGCTGGGTGGTTTGAGCCCGAAGCAAAATCGCGAAATACCGCCGTTGCGTTACGAGATCGTCGAGCGCTTGCGTCATGCATTCCCTCAGTGCGCTTTCATTTTGAATGGCGGCATCAAAGATATCGGCGCCGCCCAAACGGGACTTGCGCGCTTTGCCGGTGTGATGATCGGGCGCGAGGCCTATCAGAATCCTTATTTACTGGCGCAATTGCATCAGCTCATGCATCCCGGGGCTCCACTGCCCGAACGCTCGGATGTAGTCGCTCGATATGCGCAATACGTCGAAGAACGTAGTGCCGAAGGCCATCGAATGCAGTCGATGGTGCGTCATTTGCTCGGTCTCTATACCGGACAGCCGGGCGCCAGGTCTTGGCGGCGCTTCTTGAGCGAGCGGGCGAGCGGTGCTGCCCCGGATTCGAATTGGGTGCTCGATTCACTGCGTATCGTCGACCGAGCGGCCTGAAGATGCGTGAGGGTCTCCTCGCCGCGTTAGACGTTATGTATATAATCGGCGCGTGGGCAAAGATATCGAAGTAGCCATTCTGTTCGCCGACGTCGTCGGCAGTACGCGCATTTATGAGGTCATGGGCGACCTCAAAGCTCGAGACATGGTCCTCACTTGCGTGGACATCATGCGCTCCGCCACCGAGCAGCATCACGGAACGGTCATCAAGACCATCGGCGACGAGATCATGGCGACCTTTCCTTCCGCTGATGATGCGTTGAACGCCGCCAGCCACATGCAGCACGACATCCGAGCCCGAGCCGAACTCAAGGTGGAAGGCCAACCGATCGCGATTCGCATCGGCGGCCACTTCGGTCCTGTGGTGCTCGAGAACCGCGACATCTTCGGGGCGGCGGTCCACACCGCGAACCGCATGACGAGTCAGGCGAAGGCGGGGCAGATCATGGTCACAGGTGCCATGGCGCAACGGCTTGCGCCGGAGTGGCGTTCAGCGGTTCGACAAATCGACGTTGCCACGCTCAAGGGCAAGAGCAACGAGGACGAGTTGTTCGAAGTGCTATGGCAGAAGGAGGATGCGACCAGCATGCTGCCGACGTTGGCCATCGGCGCCGCGGCACGTGAAAACAAGGGTCCGCTGCGATTGCGGCTGCGATTTCAAGGACAGGAACTGGTGCTCGATGCCCGCCGCAGCAATGTGACCATCGGCCGCGCCGAGGAAAACGACGTCGTGATCAAAGGCAATCTGATTTCGAGATTGCATGCGCGGATCGAGTTTACGCGCAACAAGTTCCTTCTCATCGATCAAAGTACGAACGGTACGTTCGTCACCAACCAGGAAGGGGAGGAGTCTTTCGTACGCCGCGACAGCCTACAGCTCAAAGGCGAGGGAATGATCGGTCTCGGACGCACGCCCGAAAACAATTCCCCGCAGACGGTTCGTTTCGTCTGCGAGGAATGACGGCTTCATCTCAATAGCTACCGAGCCGCCGTGCGGCCGCGCGTTGTTCTTCGCGTAAACGTTCGGGGATACGGCGACCGAACTCGCCGATGAACTTGCCGATTTCTTCCATTTCGGTACGCCAGGCGAGCGGGTCCACCGAGAGCAGTTCTCGCATCGTGCCGTTGTCGATCTCGAGTCCCGCGATGTCGAGGTCCTGCGAGCGAGGCACGTAACCGATGGGCGTCTCTTCTGCACCGATGGCGCCTTCGCAGCGGTCGAACACCCATTTGAGAACACGCAGATTCTCGCCATAGCCGGGCCACAAGAACTTGTTCGCTTTGTCCTGGCGGAACCAGTTGACGTGGAAAATTTTCGGCAAATTGCTGGCGCGGCTTTCGAACGAGAGCCAATGCTGCCAGTAATCGCCGAAGTTGTAGCCGCAGAACGGCTTCATCGCCATGGGATCGCGGCGGACGATACCCACTTGGCCCACCGCTGCTGCGGTCGTTTCGGATGCCATGCCGGCACCCACGAGCACGCCGTGGGTCCAATTGCGGGCTTGATAAATGAGCGGCGCGACTTCACGGCGACGGCCGCCGAAGAGCACTGCCGAGATCGGCACGCCTTGCGGATCGTTGGCGAGCGTCGAATAACTCGGATTTTGTTTGGCTGAAACGGTGAAGCGTGCGTTCGGATGGGCTGCCGGACCAGTGCCTGTATACGGACGACCTTGCCAATCCGTGACCGGCGTGCCGGTGGGCAAACCCTCCCACCAAGGTTGATCGTCTGCGGTCAGTGCGACGTTGGTGAAAATAGTGTCGCGCTGAATCATGTGATAGGCGTTGGGATTCGTTTTGGCATTGGTGCCGGGCACGACGCCGAAATAGCCCGTCTCCGGATTGATTGCACGCAAGGTGCCGTCGCTCGCGACGTTGAGCCAGCAAATATCGTCGCCCAGCGTCCAGATCTTCCACCCCGGCATCGACTTCGGCGGCACCATCATCGCGAGATTGGTTTTGCCGCAGGCGGATGGAAAAGCCGCCGCGATGTAGTGAGTCTTGCCTGCAGGATTTTGCACGCCCATCACGAGCATGTGTTCGGCCAGCCAGCCTTCCTTGTTCGCTTGCCAGCTCGCGATGCGCAGTGCATGACATTTCTTGCCGAGCAGTGCATTGCCGCCATAACCCGAGCCGATGCTCTTGATCGTGAGCTCTTCGGGAAAGTGCATGATGAAGCGCTTGTCCGGATCCAAGTCGCCGATCGAATGCAATCCTTTGACGAACTGACCTTCACGCTCGATACGTTTCAAGGCGGCCGCGCCCATGTTCGTCATCAAACGCATGTTGATGACCACATAAGGACTGTCGGTGATCTCGACGCCGCAGCGTGCGAACGGACTCTCGAGCGGTCCCATGCAGTAGGGAATCACATAGAGCGTTCGTCCCTGCATCGCGCCGCGAAACAAACCTTCGAGTTTGGCGTGAGCTTCTTCCGGATCCATCCAAATATTGTTCGGGCCGGCGTCTTCGCGGGTTCGAGTACAGACGAACGTCAGATGCTCCACACGGGCCACATCGGTGGGGTTGGAGCGGTGCAGGTAGCAATTGGGGTGGGTTTGCGGATTGAGCGGAAGGAGCGTGCCGTCGTTCACCATCTGGCGGATGAGCAGGTCATTTTCGGCGTCGGAGCCATCGCACCAGTGGATCTGGTCGGGTTGCGTCAGTCTCGCGACTTCGCCCACCCAGGCTTTCAATGCTGCATTCGACGTGCTCATAGTGCGTTCACAACTCCTAGCTACCCTGTGCGGCTCCCAACGGGAGAAAGATCGGTTTCGTCTGTCCAGCAACCTGTCAGCCGGCGTGAGGGATCGGCCGAAACGAGGTTTCGGGCCTTTTCCTACCTGTCAAACGGTTAACGTCGCAGAGTATAGCGGTCCGTGTTTCAGGGACTCGCATTGAATCACGGAATGACCGCGCCAAGGCGAAGCTGTTGGCCGGCCGGTCATAACTTGTTAGGTTCTGCCGCAGACGAGTCCGCTTTGCCCTTGTAGCGGGCAAAAAAAAGCGCCCGCACTAGGCGGGCGCAACAGGGGGATCGAGGCTTCCGCGGAGAGACTTTGACGTCCTCGGCAGCAGCTTGATGCGTTGCAGCATATTGGAAGGCGCCTGCCTGTGTCAACCATTTTTTCGAGCTCTTTGGGCTAAACCATGCGGTAAAGTGCGCGCCCAATGTCGATGCTGAAGTTCATTCGCCACACGTGGGCCGCCGTTGCGCTTTACTGCCTGATTGTTCGGGCATATGGCGACTCCCTGGACAACACAACCACAGCCGAACTGCGCACGACGATCATGCGCCCCGGCGAGGGCCCTCGATCAGTGTTCGTTCCGGCAGTGCACGTGCGTGAAGGAGAGGAGGTTTTTTATACGGTACGCGTTCGCAATACTGGTTCAACTCCCACGCAGCCCGTAGTGATTACCAAGGCCATACCGCGCAATACTCGCTATGTCGCGGGCTCCGCAGCCGGCCCCGGCGCCGACGTCGATTTCTCCATCGATGGGGGACGCACTTTCGATTCACCACAGCAGCTAGTGACGCGGTCGAAAGCCGGACGCAACGAGCGGGCTAGCGTCGATAGCTATACGCATATTCGTTGGCAACTTCGCTATCCGCTGGCTCCCGGGGCGGTCGCATTGCTGCGTTTCCGCGTCGTCTTCAAATAGATGTCCAACGCTTCGTACGACATGCATGCGATCTTCGGCGCCGACGGGTTGTTGGCGAACGCGATCCCAGGCTTTGCGGTTCGCCGCGAACAGATTGCGATGGCCGAACTCGTCGGCGATGCGCTCGAACAAGGCAAGTGGCAAGTGATAGAAGCGGCCACGGGGGTCGGCAAAACATTTGCCTATCTCGCGCCGGCATTGATCGGGCGGCGTCGCGTACTCATCTCCACCGGCACGCGCAGCTTGCAGGATCAACTGTTCTTGCGCGATCTCCCCGTCGTGGCGCGAGCACTCGGAAGACCTGCGCACGTTGCGATACTCAAAGGACGAGCCAACTATCTATGTTTGCATCGGCTCGCGCTCGCCTATGAGCAGGGCACGATGCGCGGGTTGAAACGCGAATCGGCGCTTGCACTCGCTCAAGTCAAAGAATGGTCGTGGATCACCCGCCGCGGAGATATCGCCGAGCTCACCAAACTCGGCGAGCAAGACCCGATCTGGCCTTGGGTCACCTCGAATCGAGAAAATTGTTTAGGCGTCGAGTGCGGCGAGTTCTCGCGTTGTCATTTGGTCGCGGCGCGCCGTGAAGCACAGGCGGCGGACATCGTCGTCGTCAATCATCACTTGTTGATGGCCGATTTGCTGTTGAAGGAAGGCGGCTTCGGCGATCTTTTACCCGGCGTCGACGCCGTCATCGTCGACGAAGCGCACCAGTTACCCGACGTCGCTGCACAAGCATTCGGTATCACGGTGAGCGCACGTCAGCTGCAAAATTTTGCGCGCGATCTCGCGACGGAAGCGCTGTGTGCAGGGTTGCGTCACGACGGCTTCGACGTATTTGCACAAACGCTGGAGCGCGTCATCGTAGATGCCCACGATGCCTTGCGGCATACCTCGGAACATCTCGACTACGCGCGGTGGCCTGTGCAGTTCATCGATTCGCTTGCGGATTTGGCCATGCAACTGCGACACGTCGGCGCCAAACTGGAGAAAGTCGCTGGGGAAAGCACATCGCTCAGGAGCATGTTGCAACGAGCCCAGGATCTCAGCGAACGTCTCGAACTCTTGATCTCATCCGAACCGTCACAAGCCGGAGTTCGCTGGAGCCACGTCGGCAAACAAGGGTTCTCCGTGCACTTTTCGCCCGTGCAGGCCGCGGCTCAGTTGCGGGAACTCATCGAGCGGCAAGGAGGCGCGTGGATATTTACTTCAGCGACCCTCGCCGTGGGCGACGATTTCAGCCACTTTACCGGCCGTGTCGGAATTGAAAGCGCAGCTTGCGCAAGACTCGGCAGTCCTTTCGATTTCGCAAAGCAAGCGCTGTTGTATCTTCCCGCGGCACTCGAAGAACCCGCTTCTGCGCGTCACACCGCTCAAGTGATCGACGCCGCGCTCCCGGTTCTGGAAGCGAGTGGCGGCCGCGCGTTTCTGCTCTTCACTAGTCATCGCGCGCTGCGTATCGCGGCGGAAATATTGCGAGAACGATGGGGTGAGCCCACGCCTTATCCGCTCCTGGTGCAAGGCGATGCTCCGCGCGACGTATTGCTCAAGAGATTTCGTGAATTCGGCAACGCAGTGCTTCTCGGCACCGGAAGCTTTTGGGAGGGCGTGGATGTGAAAGGAACTGCACTGACGGTCGTCGTCGTCGACAAGCTGCCTTTCGCTGTCCCAGATACTCCCGTGCTCAAAGCGCGATTGGATGCCATCCAACAACGCGGCGGCAATCCGTTCTTCGAAGAACAGATTCCGCAAGCGGTCGTGACTCTCAAGCAAGGAGTAGGCCGACTCATTCGCGATGTGCGCGACTTCGGCGTCGTCATCATTTGCGATCGCCGGCTCACGTCGCGGGGATACGGCAAGATTTTTCTGGAGAGTTTGCCGCCGATGCCGCACACGCGTGATTTAGATCGAGTGTGTACGTTTCTCCGTGACAACTTAGCTGTACACGGTCACCTCGAGCCGCGTGCCTTGGCATGACCCGCCTTGGTATGAACATCCTCGCTCTCGATACTTCCA
>Ga0207667_10007152_pt1 | contig 13475 bp, 13 predicted proteins | sample KBSCornC52_FD_184301 | JGI IMG/M metagenome (GOLD analysis project Ga0207667, IMG submission 184301) | Corn rhizosphere microbial communities from Kellogg Biological Station, Michigan, USA - KBS Corn C5-2 (SPAdes) (version 2) | ecosystem: Host-associated > Plants > Roots > Rhizosphere > Soil ...
ACGCCAGCTGACGGACCTCGGGATCCTTGCCATAACGCAGCTCGACCCGAGCCATCGCTGTTGCTCCTTCGTGATGTGGGACCATGCCGCGCATGAAGTCGGCGTCGGCATCGCCGGAGTAGGGCTGATCCATGCCTAGCATCATTGCGTGATGCGCGGCCTTGTAAGCCGCCGTCGAAGGCGCGTCCGGAGAAGTCGCGGCCGAGCCTTGAATGCTGTGGGCGCGCTTAGTCATGCTATGACTTCCTCCGGTTGTGATTCCGAACGCCGCCAGAGCCATCCAGATCGCCATCCCGATCATCATCAGGTTTTCGGTCAAAGAGACGAAGCCCAAGGGGACGTTGCTCGATCCGCCGACGCAGGCACACTTCAGCTCACGCTTGTCGACATAGACCGTTTTGAACACCGAAACCGCACCGACAGTACCGATGAGAAGTGCGATCGGAACCGATAGCCAGGCCAGCGCACCGGCGACCATCAGGACGCCCGCCAACCCTTCGGCGAAAGGGTAGATATAGCTGTACGGAACCCATCGCTTCGCTAGCAGGTCGTAGTTCAGGAACATCGTTGCGAACGTCTCGACGTTCTGGAGCTTGAGCAGCGAAAGGACGATCATCGACATGCCGATGAACCACTCGGCCGCGCGGACAGTCAGCACGCTGCCCGTCACTGCATAGCTCGCCGCCATCGCCATCAGGGCAGTCATTGCGAACAGCGCGATGACCGGGCGGTAGGTGGTTGCCTTGGGGGCGGCGACGCGCTTGCCCAGGAAACGGCGCAGATCATCGTAACCGCCGATGCGCTCGCCTGCGATGAACACCTGCGGCGTCGTCGGCACATCGTGCTTCGCCTTGAACGCCTCGGTTTCCTCCCGCGTAGTCAGATGATGATCCTCAACCTGATACCCGGAGCGCTTCAGCAGATGCTTGGCCTTCAGGCCGTACGGGCAGGTGTGATCAGACTTCACCATCCGGTACAGCACCGCCGTCTTTGGGGCGGTTGGACGCTTGCCCATGTCCGACATTTCACTCTCCTTGTGATCTCGTCGGTTCCGATATAGGTTCTGTACCATGGTACAGAGTCAAGAGGCGCGGCCGCTGACCATCGGCCAGCTTGCGGCCGCTGGCGGGGTCGGCGTGGAGACGATCCGCTTCTATCAGCGCAGAGGTCTGTTGCGTGAGCCAACGCGCGAGAACGGCATAAGACGCTACGGCAGTGAGGACCTGCGGCGTCTCCGCTTCATCAGGCAGGCGCAGACCGCTGGCTTCTCGCTCGCGGAAATTAGAGAGTTGCTGGACCTGGATGCGACCGACGACCGCGCGCGGGCTCGAGAATTGGCAAATGGCCGCGTGGCGGCGCTCGACAGCAAAATCGCCGAACTGATTCGGGCACGCGCAGCGCTCAATCGGCTAGCAACGGAATGCGGAAGTGGGACTGACGGGCCTTGTCCTATTCTCACGTCATTTGAGACTTAGACGTTGCGAATGACCGGCTTCGGCATTGCCGTCGTTCCCGATGCGGCCTGAGATTGAATCCATATCCGAGCAATCGTCGAACTCTCGATAACCGAGCTCATGGCATAGCATGAGCTACTTTCGGGAGCTCAGTCCATGGCCACGAACATCGCGCTTTCAGGATCAGCGGATGGAACCATTCCCTTGGTCAGTCCGACACTTGCCGCAGAGTATAAGAGAGCGCATCAGGAAATGATCGCGGCGCTTCGAGTGATGGACGAGATGGCGCTGGAGCCCCCCTCAAGCCTGCTCCGACTGAGCCACACGCGGCTCCGGATTACCCGCGCGGCAAACGATAGCAGAATCGCGCTGCAAAGGGTGCTGACGATCCTTTCGAAGATGCCGAGTCCTACGATTGCTCGCAAAGTGGAGGTGATTGAGCAGCTGCACGCGGAGGTGCGAGGAGCGGCGCGGGAGCACATGACTGCATGGCCGCATGCAGCGGCCCAGGCCGAGTGGCGGCAATATTACGAATCCCATTCGGAGGTTGCGCAGCTGTGGCGTGAAGTGATCGAACGTGAGCGCCAGTTGCTTTACCCCATGCTTTGAAATTGCCGGGACCGCCCCGTTTTCCTTTCACAATAGGCGAGCTCCCGAGCGCAACCCCTCCTGACATTGCTCTTTTCTCCACCGCGCCTACCGTGGTTCTCAGGCGCGCGAAGCGACGAGTGCCTGGCGAGGCGATTTGACCGGCGAGGGGAGACTCGATGGGAGAAGAAGCGGAGCGGCAGCCGAAGCTGGTCTGGCTGATGGGATTCATGAATTCCATCTATGGTTTCGCCTACGCGGCTGTGCTTGTGACCGTGCCGCAACTCCTCGCTTCGAAGGGAGTCGCCGAGCCGGTGATCGCCAATCTCACCGCACTAGCTCTGATCGTGTCACTGGCCGCATTTGCGGTCGCGCCCATGCTGGATACGCTAGTCAGCCGCCGTACCTGGTCGATCGGCCTCGCTATCGCCGTCTCGGCCCTGACGTTACTGTTGCTTCTATTGCCACCCTCGAGCGCACTGCTCGGGCTCGTCCTGGCCACCGACGCGCTTGTTACCTCGCTGTTCAACGCGGCGATCGGTGGATGGCTCGCCGCCGTGCTCCCGAAAGGCAGCGACGAGACGATCGGCACCTGGTTCACGATCGGCAACAGCTTCGGTTTTGGTCTGGGAGCCATCTCCCAGTTCTGGCTTATATCGCATTTTCCGGAGCCGCTCGGCGCTGCGGTAATCGCGGCGGCGACGCTGGCGCCGCTGATGATCGTCCCGGTTGTGCCGAGGTCTGGGGACGACCGGCGTCGGGTGCATGAAAGCTTCGGCAACCTGGCCGGCGATCTCGTCCAGTTAATACGAGAACCGGTAGTCCTGCGCCTCCTCCTGCTCTTCGTCATGCCTTGCGCAGCGTTCACGCTTACCAATGCTTTTGGGGGAATTGGCCACGACTTCAAGGCGTCCGAGGTGCTCGTGGATGTTGCCAACGGGATCGGAGCGACGGTGATCGGCTTCGTTGGCTCGCTCGCAGCGCGCGTACTTCTGAAGTTCCTTCGGGCGCCATTCATGTATCTCGGCACCGGGATTATCGGAGCGGCCTTCACGCTGTCGCTGCTTGCGTTGCCGCACACGCCGATGGTCTATCTGATGGCCGTCGTCGGCGAAAACGCGGCTCAGAGCATCGCCCAGGTCTCACAAAATGCGATTATCTTCCGGTCGATCCGGGAGGGCAGTCCGCTCGCCTCAAGCCAATTTGCGCTTCTGAATACAGCGGCAGTGGTACCTTACGCATACATGCAAATGCTGGATGGCTACGGCTACAAGCTGGCGGGTGGGGTAGCAGGATCGTTCATGATGGACGCTTTCGTCAGCCTCGCCGCATGTCTGCTCTTGAGCGTACCGGTCTTCAGGTGGCTTCGCGCAGGCAAGCTGGAAGTCGATCCCGAAACCAGCGAGGACCGCAATCCAGGAGGGGTGGAGGGGTCGCTCGCCTCCTAGGCCAGCGAATTAGACCGTCTCGAACGGCGGTTCGATGATCAGCGGATTTTCCAGCCACGGCGGGAGGGGGAGGTTTTTCGAGCGCAGGAAGTCGGCGTTGAACAGCCGCGACTGGTAACGGGTGGCGGGATCGCACAGCATCGTCACGATCGTCTTGCCTGGGCCGAGCGTCTTCGCCAGGCGGATGGCGCCGGCGACGTTCACGCCCGTCGAGGTGCCGAGCGCCAACCCTTCATGTTCGATCAACGACCAGAGGGTGCCGACCGACTCCGCGTCGGGGATCAGAAAGGCCTCGTCGACCGTAAGCCCTTCCAGATTTGCGGTGATCCGCCCCTGGCCGATGCCTTCGGTGATGGAGCTGCCTTCGGAGCGAAGTTCGCCCTGAGTGTAGTAATTGAACAGGGCGGCTCCGGGGACGTCGGCGAGCGCGATGGTGACATCGGGTTTGCGTTCGCGAAGCGCCATCGCAACGCCGGCCAGTGTGCCGCCGGAACCGACGGCGCTGACGAAAGCATCGATGTTGCCGCCGGTCTGCTCCCAGATTTCGGGGCCGGTGGTGCGATAGTGCACTTCGCGGTTCGCCTGGTTGTCGAATTGATTGGCGAAGACTGCTCCGTGCTCGTGCTCTTGGCTGAGCTTCTCGGCGAGACGGGCGGCGACCTTCACATAATTATTGGGGTTTCGGTACGGGACGGCCGGGACCTCGACGAGCGCCGCCCCGAGCGCCCGGAGCGCGTCCTTCTTTTCCTGGGTCTGTGTCTCCGGAATGACGATGACGGTCTTCATTCCCAGCGTATTCGCGACCATGCTGAGGCCGATGCCGGTGTTGCCGGCGGTGCCCTCGACGATGATCCCGCCGGTTCGCAGCTGCCCACTTTCGATCGCCTTCGTCACGATCCCGAGCGCGGTTCGGTCCTTCACCGACTGACCGGGGTTCATGAATTCGGCCTTGCCGAGGATCGTGCAGCCGGTCTCTTCGGAGGCTTTGCGGAGTTTGATCAGCGGGGTGTTGCCGATCGCTTCGAGGACGGAATCGCGGATGGTCATGGGCCGGGCTTTAGGAGGCGAGCCGCCGATAGCGCAAATAATAGGCGCGGCGGCCTTCGCGGGCGGCCTTCGCCTCGTAGCGGGTGCCCGGCCAGCCGCCGGGGCGCTCCAAGAAATCGGACGGCTTCTCGGCGAGCCACTCGAACCGGTGAGCGTGCCGCTGCATGATCATCAGCGCCCATTCGAGGTAGACCGGGTGATCGGTCGCGATGCGGAGTTCGCCGCCGGATTTGATCTTGGACGCGATGAGCTCGACGGGACCATCGTTCAGCATTCGTCGCTTGGCGTGACGCGCCTTTGGCCATGGATCGGGGTGGAGCAGGTAGACGAAGCTGAGGCTGCCGTCGGGGACGCGGCGAAGCACGTCGAGCGCATCGCCGCGCCACAGGTGGACATTGCCGAGATGCTGGTCCCGGATGTGGCCGAGGGCGGTGGCAATCCCGTTGAGGAACGGCTCGCACCCGATGAAGCCGTGATCGGGCAGAAGGTCGGCGCGATAGGCGAGATGCTCGCCGCCGCCGAAGCCGATTTCCAGATGGAGCGGGCGATTATCTCCGAACAATCGGTCTGCCGTGATTTCGCCTTCAGGCGGGACTTCGATCTTCGGCAGGAGGTCGTCGACGAGCTGCTGCTGGCCGGCGCGGAGCTTATGGCCGCTCGACCGGCCGTAAAGCCGGTTCAAAGTGGTCGGATCGCCATTCTTGTGCGCGGTCATGCCGCGGGCGCGTAGCTGCCGAACTCGGCAGCGGCAACGTCAACTCCGGGAACTTTCAAGCGCTCGCAAGCGTCCAATGGGCGCCTGTCATTTACGGGCGAAACAACGGGAGGTGTCCATGAACGGCGACGACTCGACCCACGCCCACCCACAAAGCACAGCCAAAGTCGGGGGCCACCCGATCCACCCGATGCTGGTTCCGTTCCCAATTGTCTGTTTCGTACTGGCGTTCATCGTGGACATCATATTCCTCAATAACCAGAACCCCGGCTGGGCGACGGCGTCGCGCTGGCTGCTCGGGGTCGGGCTGGTGATGGGCGCTCTGGCGGCGGTTGCCGGGCTCACCGATTTCATGGGCAGCGAGCGCATTCGAAGCATGAGTGACGCCCTTCAGCACATGCTGGCGAACGTGACGGCAGTGGTGTTGGAGATCGTCAACTTCATCATTCGCTACGACAGCGACTCCGCGATCGGCAGCATCGGCGTCTATCTTTCCGGGGCGACGGTACTGATCCTGCTCTTCAGCGGCTGGAAGGGCGGCGAGCTCGTTTTCCGGCACGGGATCGGCGTGATCGACCGGTAACTGCCGTGACGCCTGCGAAGCCTTGATCCGTGTAGTCGACTTCAGGAAGGCCATTATCGCAGGCGTGGCCAGCGCCGCGGCGATGGAAGTGGTGCTTCGCGGATTCGCTTTCGCCGGAGTGCCGTTGCTCGACCTTGCCCGGGAAATGGGGCTTGCGGCGGTCAGCCACGGGCACATCGTCGGTGTGTTCGCGGGATTTGCCGCCCACGCGTTCGTGGGTGTGATGTGGGCGCTGTTCTACGCCTATTTTCTCTGGTCGCGGCTGAAGCTTCCGCCGCCGCTTCAGGGGCTTGTCTTCGCGGTTATCCCCGCCGTCATAGCGCTCTTCATCTTTTATCCGCAGCTGACCTTGATGCAGCGGGACGAGGACGAGGTTCACGTCAGAATTGCGATGTTGATCGGCACGATCGGGGTTAGGGAAGTAGCTGGCATCGTCCTTAGCCAGGCGGTTTACGGCCTCGTGCTCGGGAGCCTCTACAGAAAGCCGGTTGGTTACCCGGTCGGCGACCGTCCGAGAATTCCACGACGCAAAGTGCAGCCGAAGCGGAGGGATGGTAAGCGGCCAACCGGCTGCGGCTTCATGTTCTCGACCGGGATCGAATGCAGCTATCCGACCATCGAGCACGGCCATTGGCGGCGGGACGAGCTGGACTCCTGCAGGCACTACGAGTGGTGGCCCGAAGATTTCGAGCTGGCACGGGAGATCGGCGTCACGCACCTGCGCTACGGACCGCCATTGCACCTAGTCTTCGAGGGACCGGGCAAGTACGACTGGTCGCTGATCGACCAGCCAATGGCCGACCTGGAGCGCTACGGTCCCGAGCCGATTGTCGACCTTTGCCACTTTGGATTGCCCGACTGGCTCGGCAATTTCCAAAACGAGGACATGGTCAAGGCGCTGCCGGAATATGCCGGCGCCTTCGCTGAGCGTTATCCCTGGGTGCGCTTTTATACCCCGGTCAACGAGATGTACGTCTGCGCCCGCAAGAGCACGCTTGACGGGCAGTGGAATGAGCAGGAGCGCAGCCAGAAGGCATTCGTCAACGCGGTCTTCAACCTCGCCGGTGCCAGCGTCGGAATGACCGACGCGATCCTCAAGCGCCGGCAGGATGCGATCTTCGTCAACAGCGAAAGCAGTGAATTTTCGCAGCCCTGCTGCCCCGACCCCGAAGTCCAGCGCATCGCCGAGCTGGTGAACGAGCAGCGGTTCCTGGCGCTGGACCTCATTTACGCCCACAACATGAGCGACGGGATGCGCGGCTATCTGCGCGAGAACGGCGTCACCGACGAGATGCTGAGCCATTTCTCGCACCGCGAGGTGCCGCGCCGGTCAATCCTCGGGCTCGATTACTACGAATGGAATGAGCATCTGATCGATCGTCACGGTAATGCGCTTTCCCTCGGCGAGCTGTTCGGATGGTACACGATCGCTATGCAATATTATCGCCGCTATCAAATGACGATGATGCATACCGAAACCAACCGGTCGGATGCGTCGAAGGCGTCGCAATGGCTGTGGCGGCAATGGCACAACATTCAGCTGGCGCAGAAAAACGGCGTCCCAATCGTCGGATTCACCTGGTACAGCCTGACCGACCAGATCGACTGGAGCATCGGGATGGCAGAGCCGCTGGGAATCGTATTTCCAGTCGGGCTGTTCGATCTGAACCGGGATCCGCGAGAAGTCGGCCTATCGTACAGGCACCTGATCGATATGTACCGGGATGAGCCGGACTTTCGCGAGTGCCAGGCGTTGAAAGAGCTCATGCACTGATGGCAACTTTCCTCAGCATTCACGGCTACACCCCCGGGCCGACCCAGCGGCCTCTTCTGGCCGGGTCGATCTCGGGAATCGCCGCGACTGTCCCGGCTCTGCCGATCCTCTACGGCTTCGGAGCGCTCCGCGTCGAATCCTCCATTCTTCACCTGTCGCTATGGGAAACGCTCATCGCCGGCTGGGTGGTGATGGCCATTGCGGGGGCAATTTACGCGAGGCTCTTCGGCCGCGCAGCCAACAATATCCACGGCGGGTGGGTCTTCGGAATGGGCTTCGGCTTTGTGTTGTGGGCTGCGGGAGCCGACATGATCCTGCCGTTGATCAGCGGCGGGGAAGCGCCGGCGGGACCAGCCGCGCTTGGAGTCGCGCTATCGATGCTCGTATGGGGAACGGCGGTCGGCGTCCTGATCCCGTTCGTTCAGAAGCCGCTTCACGAGAAGCTACAGACCGCGTCCAAGAGCAGCTCCGTCGGCCCGAACGCTGCCGCCAGCCAAAATCATCCGAACTCAGGAAAGCGCGGAGCTTAGCTCCTCGACCAGGTCGGTCCGTTCCCATGGAAAGAAGCCATCGTCCGCCGCGCGCCCGAAGTGGCCGTAGGCCGCGGTGGGTTCGTAGATGGGCCGGTTGAGCTGGAGGCGGGTCCGGATTCCGCGGGGAGTGAGGCCGCCGAGACTGCCGATCTTTCCGATCGCCTGCTCGAGCGCGCTGTCGTCGACCATTCCGGTGCCGTGCGTATCCACATAGAGCGACAGAGGCTCCGACACCCCGATCGCGTAAGCCAGCTGGATCGTGCAGCGGCGGGCAAGGCCCGCGGCGACGATATTCTTTGCGAGGAATCGCGCGGCATAAGCGGCTGACCGATCGACCTTCGTTGGATCCTTGCCGGAGAAGGCACCGCCGCCGTGGGGCGCTGCGCCTCCGTAGGTATCGACGATGATCTTGCGGCCAGTGAGACCGGCGTCGCCGTCCGGGCCGCCGATCTCAAACGAGCCGGTCGGATTGATGTGATAGGCGGTCCGCTCGGTCAGAAGCTCGTTGGGGAGGACCCGCCGAACGACATCCTTCACATAGGCGTGGAGCTCCTGCTCCTTGTCTCCCTGATCGTAGCCGGGCTTGTGCTGCGTGGAGACCACGATCGCCGTTGCCTCGACCGGCTTGCCGTCCTCGAAGCGAAGCGTCACCTGGCTCTTCGCGTCCGGCTCCAGGAAGGGAGCGGCGCCGGAATGCCGGTCGGCGGCCATCTGCAACAGGATTTTATGGCTGTAATCGAGGGTGGCCGGCATCAGGTCCGGGGTTTCGTCGCAGGCGAAGCCGAACATGATTCCCTGATCGCCAGCGCCTTCGTCCTTGTTGCCAGCGGCGTCGACACCTTGGGCGATGTGGGCAGACTGGCCGTGAAGGTGATTGGCGAATTCGAAATTGGCCCAGTGGAAGCCGGCCTGCTCATAACCGATACGCTTGACGGTTCCGCGAACGACTTCCTCGATTTCATCGCGAGCGCCGGGCGCCCAGCCGCCATGTTCCGGCCAGCGCTGTTCGTCGAAGATCGGCTTGCAGCGGATTTCGCCGGCCAGGACCACGCGATTCGTCGTGGTCATCGTCTCACACGCGACTCGTGCTTCCGCGTCCTTCGACAGCAAGAGATCGACAACTGCGTCGCTGATCTGATCCGCGACCTTGTCGGGATGGCCTTCGGAAACCGATTCGGAAGTGAAGAGGTAATTGCTGCGCATTGCTCGGAATTGGTCCTTCCGCGGAGGCGAGTGCCGGTTGAGATATAAGGAATTCTTTATATGCGCCGATAGCGTTGGCTTCGCCCAAGCGCAATGCCGCCGGCAATCAGGAAAAATGCGAGCAATAATGGAATCGTGTTGCCAAAGCGCGCGAACAGGGTCGGGGCTGTGGATGCTGGCGGGACGGTGCTGTCGATCACGCCGGCCGTGCGCCAAGCAAGCGACTGGACGACGTGGCCGCGGGCGTCGACGATCGCGCTGATCCCGGTAGGCGTCGAACGGATGATCGGAATACCCTCTTCGGCCGCGCGGAGCCGGGCCTGTGCCAAATGCTGCGGCGGGCCCCACCGCCCGAACCAGGCATCGTTCGACGGATTGAAAAGGAAATCGGGCCGGTTGCGCTCATCGACCACATGGCCCGAAAAGATGATTTCGTAGCAGACCTGGAAGCCGACGTTGCCCCAGCCGGGCAGGGTGATGGTCTGTGGCCCGGGGCCTGAGCCGAAGTCCGCATCCCCGGGCGCAAGCCGCGACAGGCCCAGGGCGGACAGCAGCGGCCGCATCGGCAGATATTCGCCATAGGGCACGAGGTGTGCCTTGTCGTAGCGGCCGACGACAATTCCGCCCGGTGCGAGAATGAATACGCTGTTGGTCGCCCCGGAGATGGATATTCCATCCCTCGACAGGACCGCGATTCCGCCTGTCAGAAGGAACTCACCGGGGTGAAGGGCGGAAGCGGCCCGCTGGCGTTGGAAGGCTGCCTCTGCTGCGAAAATGCCGGGGCGACTGTCCTCCAGCGGCTCCGTGACTGCAGCCTCCGGCCAAAACAGCAGGCGCGGGTGCTGGCCACCTGGCTCGGCGGAAAGCTGGGCCAGCCGCTGTGCGGCCTCTTCGGCGAACTCGGGCCGCCATTTCACTTCCTGACCTATATTGGGCTGGACCACGCGAACCGGCTTCACGGGCCCTGGGGCCGGTAGAAGCCGCGGCGGGGGAATTAGCCAGAGCAGTAAGATGGCCGCAGCAATGATCGCCGCGGGAGCCCATTTGCGGTCGAACAGCAGCCAGATCACGCCGCCGAGCAGGACGACCAATGCCGAAAGGCCATAGGTTCCGATAAGGGCGCTCACCGTGATTAGCGGCGTCGGCATCAGAGCGACCGCGACCGGATTCCAGGCAAAGCCGGTGAACACCCCCGCGCGAAGCCATTCTGAGATTGCCCAGGCTCCGGCAAGCGCCAGGACGAGAGTGGATCGCCAGGAGGACTTCAGTCGCCATCCAACCCCCGTCGCCAACGCCGGATAGACGGCGAGGTAGCTGGACAGCAGCACGACGGCGACCCAGCCGAGCCACGCCGGCATGGCCGCCTGATAGGTGAAAGCGGTGGCGATCCAGTTGAGGCCGACGATGAACTGGCCAAGCCCGAAGAGATAACCGATGAGCAGCGCCCGCCGGAGTGTTGTGGTACGCCACAGAAGCTCCAGCAGGACAGCAAAAGCGATCGGCATCAGCGGCCAGAGATCGACGGGCTGAAAGGCGAAGGCGGAGAGGAAGCCCGTCGCAAGTGCAATCGCCGGGGCCCAGCGGGTGAGCGCTGCTTGTGTGGCGAACTTCAAGGCAGGAGTTTCAGACAGTTCGTTCTCCGTTACAGCGCGCTAGCCGAAATCACACGCGGAACGGAAGTCTGGACAGGTCGACGGGTCCGGCGCAGGGCTGCGGAATGACTGTGGCGCCCTTTCACCTCGCTTTTCCCGTCGACGATCTTGGTGCAGCGCGGGCATTCTACGGTGGACTGCTCGGCTGCCCGGAAGGCCGAAGTGCGGACGAATGGGTCGATTTCAATCTGTATGGCCACCAGATCGTCGCCCATCTCGCGCCCGAAATGGTTCGCCGAAGGGCGAGGAACGAAGTCGACGGTGAACTCGTGCCCGTCCCGCACTTCGGGATCGTTCTGCCCATGGATGAATGGAAGGCACTTGCGAAGCGGCTGAAAGGGGCACCGGTCGATTTCGTGATCCCGCCTACGGTGCGGTTTGAGGGGAGAGCCGGCGAGCAGGCGACAATGTTTTTTCTCGATCCGGCAGGCAACGCACTCGAGTTCAAGGCAATGGCGGACCCCGACAAGCTGTTCGCGAAAGACTAATCGCTTTGCGGTTCGCCTGCGGGCGCATGCAGGCGGACGCGAAGGATTTTCTTCGGATCCGAGTCCAGCGCTTCCATTACCCATCCCGACGGGTGGGTGACGCTTTCGCCTCGGGCGGGGATATGGCCGGCGAGAAGGAAAACCAGGCCACCGAGGGTGTCCACCTCATCCTCTTCCCAAGTGAGGCGCGGGTCGACGGTCTCGGCGAGCTCTTCCAGCTCGACGCGCGCGTCCGCATCCCAGGTGGTTTCGTCGAGCCGGACCAGAAGCCCGGCCTCCTCGACATCGTGCTCGTCTTCGATGTCGCCGACGATTTCCTCGACGACGTCCTCGATCGTCACCAGCCCTTCGGTGCCACCGAACTCGTCGATGACGATGGCTAGATGGGTGCGTTCCGCCCGCATGCGGGCAAGCAGGTCAATCACCCCCATTGATTCGGGGACGAACAAAGGCGTTCGCATCAGCCCCTCGATCGACCGGTCGCGGTTGCGATCGACGTTGGCGACGAACACGTCCTTAATGTGGATCATGCCGAGGATCTCGTCGAGGCTCTCGCCATAGACGGGGAGGCGGCTGTGCTCGGCTTCGGCGAAGGCGCGAATGAGCTCGTCGAAGCTGACCGTGGAGGGCACGGCGATGATGTCGCCGCGGGTTACGCAAATGTCGCCCGCAGTCTCGTCGCCAAAGTGAAGCAGGTTGCGGAGCATCTGCCGCTCGTGCGGGGAGAGATCGCCCGCCACCTGCGGCGACTCCTCGGCCTCGTCGATCGCCTCCTCGATTTCCTCGCGAAGCGTGGTCTCGTCATCACCGAACAGCAGCGAGCGCATTCCACGCCATAATCGCGAGCCGCTGTCGTCGCTTCGGGTCGCCATCAGTCGCTGATCCTGTAGGGATCGGAAATTCCAAGCCGTTCCAGCGCGCGGATTTCGCGGCTTTCCATGTCCTCGGCCGAACCGTCGTCCTGATGGTCGTAGCCAAGCAGGTGGAGCGTTCCGTGGACAAGGAGATGCGTCGCATGTTCTTCAAGCGGAACGCCTTTTTCCTCTGCCTCCCGCTCGCAAACGCCGCGAGCCAGGACGATGTCGCCCAACATCAGCTCCGGGCCGGCGGGCGCGATGCGGTCGAGTTCGTCAGGCTGGCATTGCGGGAATGAGAGGACGTTCGTGGGCTTGTCCTTGAAGCGCCAGCGGGCGTTGAGCGTCTTCACCTCGTCATCGCCGGTCAGCCGGACCGAGAGCTCGACCGGCCGATCCGTTTGACCAAGTTGTGGGAAAGCGCTTTCGGCGATCGCGGCTTCGGCGGCGCTTCGGATGAGGGTCTCCCAGCGGCTGCTACTGTCCCATTCCGGATCGGCTTCGATGGCAATGTCGAGCATCATGGATCAGGCCCTCGGGCCCTCATAAGCCTCGACGATGCGCCCGACCAGCGGGTGCCGGACGACATCGGCTGCGGAGAAGGGGACCACGGCGATTCCCTTGACTCCTGAAAGGCGAGTTACCGCGTCATGAAGCCCGGATTTCGATGGGTCGGGCAAGTCGACTTGATGCGGGTCGCCGCAAACGACCATCCGGCTGCGCATCCCGAAGCGGGTCAGAAACATCTTCATCTGCAACGGCGTGGTGTTCTGCGCCTCGTCGAGAATGATGAAGGCGTCGTTCAGTGTTCGGCCGCGCATGAAGGCAAGGGGAGCAATTTCGATCTCGCCGGAGGCAATGCGACGCTCGACCTGTTCCGTCGGGAGCATGTCGTAGAGCGCGTCGTATAGCGGTCGGAGGTAGGGATCGACCTTCTCCTTCATGTCGCCGGGGAGGAAGCCGAGCCGTTCGCCCGCTTCCACCGCCGGACGGGAGAGGATCAGCCGGTCCACGCTCCCCGAAATCAGCTGCGAGACCGCCTGAGCGACGGCGAGATAGGTCTTGCCGGTGCCGGCAGGACCGAGCGCGAAGATCATCTCGTCCTGGGCGAGCGCTTCCATGTAGATGGTCTGAGT
>Ga0207667_10007155_pt1 | contig 13472 bp, 8 predicted proteins | sample KBSCornC52_FD_184301 | JGI IMG/M metagenome (GOLD analysis project Ga0207667, IMG submission 184301) | Corn rhizosphere microbial communities from Kellogg Biological Station, Michigan, USA - KBS Corn C5-2 (SPAdes) (version 2) | ecosystem: Host-associated > Plants > Roots > Rhizosphere > Soil ...
CGTTGAGCTTCGCGGGCTTGGCGAGATAGCCCTTCATCTTCCCGGCGCCCTTCGGCGAGTCGTATTCCTCCATCTCGGTCTTGAGCCGCGGATCGTCCTTGGCGATTTGCGTGGCCCAAGCGTAGTTCGGGCTTAGGATTTCAAGCAGTGCGGCCGCGGTGATGCCGCCGACGGCAAACTTGGAAGCACGCTCGAGGAAATCGCGCCGGCCGATGCGGCTGTGCGCGAAGTCGTCATAGAGGTCGAGCAGTTCCTGGTCGAATTTGGACGCGGACGGGCGATTGGGCTGGTTCATGATTGGGGATGGACTGAGGGTGGATGCGGAGGCGAAATGCGGAGTGCGAACCCGGGGGAGACGAGGCTGAAAAGTAGAGAACGGGGAAGGAAGAGGGAAGAAGAAAGGCGATGTCTGCGAGATGCAGGTTGCAAGGCTTCGGTTATTCTATGAATGCGAGACGCCTGGCGGAGTCTCGATCCCCAGCCCGCAGGGCGAAAGAAAATAGCCCAGCACGCCGGTGCTGGGTACACGCCCTGTTTGGTTAGTCCCGTTAGGGACGACAGACCTCTTTCGTCCCTAACGGGACTTTCGTTTTGTGGAGACTTGTCCCAGCACTGGCGTGCTGGGCTATTTTCTTTCGCCCTGCGGGCTGTGAAACCTACGGCGTCCCGTGTTTTGGTGGTTGCGTGAATAACTCATCGAGCACCGATTCGATGTAATGGTCGTTGGGTTGGCCGTTGCGGAGTTTCTTGAGCAGATAAGTTTGAGTCGCATCGGCTTTGGGCTGCCATTCGAAGGTCATGTTTTCGTGCAAGTCCATGATCCCGTGCGCGCTCACATCCCAATAGTCGCGCAATCCGCGCACGGCATAGAGTGTAGTGACAATATCCGCAACGTGCCGGCTTTTCTGTGCGCCGAAGTAGTGGAAGTAAGCCATGCGGACGGGATTGTCGGCGGGGGTCTGCGCCAGGCACGCGCCCGCAGTGAGGCCGCTCGGCACCGAACCAATTTCGCGACCGACAAACACCACGGTACCTGGCCAATGGTGAACGACGTAGAAGGCCGCAGCGGCGTCGCGCTGGAAATTCACGTTGCCGAGCTTCAGGTCATCCTTCGGCGGCGCGCCGATGAAATTGCCGCCCATGCAAACCCACTTGGCGACCTTGGCTTTGACCAGATCGAGACCGCTGACGTGGGACTCTTTCGCCGGCAACTCGAGCAGGTTCTTGAGATTCGTGAGATATCCGACGGTGAGAATCGTCACCGAATGATCAGGCTGCTTTTCAAGCACCTCGCGATAGACGGTCGTGGCATCGGGAACATCCTCGGCGGATTTCACGCGGTTCGGAAAATCCGCGGCGATGTGGCTGACGTAGCGGGATTTCTCCAGCACGCCCGCGCCTTTCACCATGCCAAGCGGCAGATTCGAGCGGCCGTAATAGGTGTTGATCGCATCGACGGTGGCGGCGGAGTTAGGATCGCGGACGCTGACCACCGTCGCGAGGATCTCGCACTCTCCGCGATCGGCAAGCGCATGGAGCACCGCCATGGCCCCCGCATCGTCGCAATCGGTCTCCATATCGGTGTCGAAGAAGATCCGAGTAGCCGGCTCGGCGTGAACACACACCGGATAGAGCAGGAGGCACGCGGTGGCGGCGATGAAGATAATGAATCGCAGATTCATGGAATGAACGGGAGCGGTTTAGATGAATCGACGTGGAAAGGCGAGCCAGCGTGGATGCGGCCGCAGCCTCTCTGGGATGGGCGATCTCCAGGTCGCCCTGCGTCGCGTCGCGATACCCGGAAAAAATGTGGCGCTGCGCGCGTTGATATCGGTCGGCGACCTGGAGATCGCCGCTCCCAGGAACGCCATCTGCAGCGGCGTCCAAAGATGTGGGTAAAGATCAGGCTACAGCCCGCCGCGACAACAGAGTGGCGCTGCGCGCGATGAGATTGCCATCGCGCTCGGAGATCGCGATCACCCAGCGCCAGTTCGAGCGCCCGGGCCTCTTACGCAACCTCGTAAGTGCAAAACGCCCCGGGAACGAGTTTACTCCCCCGATCCCCTCATTCCGTTCCCCATGAAGCAACCGCTGCCCTTTTTCGTCTCCTTTTCGCTCGCCATTGCCGTGGCGGGGCCGGGTTCCTCGCTGTGTGCGGCGGAGGCGGTGGATTTTGCGGCCAAGGTCGCGCCTATTTTCCAGGAGCGCTGTGTGGATTGCCACGGGGGCGACGACGCTGATGGGGACCTGAGTCTGGAGACGTATCAGGACCTGATAAAGGGCGGCAAGGCGGGCAAGGCTATCGAGCCGGGAAAGGCGCAGGATTCGCTGCTGGTGAAATTCATCGAAGGGCGCAGTGGCAAGGAGGGGAAAAACAAATTCATGCCGCCGGGGAAGAAGGAGCATCTCAAGCCGGAGGAAATCGCGCTCATTCGCCAATGGATCGATGCCGGGGCGCAGCCGCCCGCCGCGCCGATGAAGCTCGCGGACGTGCTGGCGACCCTGCCGAAGATTGCGCCGAAGAACGCGCACAAGAAGGCGATCCAGGCGCTGGCCTTTTCGCCGCAGGCCAAAATGATCGCGGTAGGGACGTACGCGACGGTGCAACTACTGGACGCCACGACGCGCCAGCCGGTGCGGACGATCGAAGGCGCCGAGGGCAAGGTGAATGCGCTGCGCTTTTCGAAGGATGGCTCGATGCTCTTCGCCGCGGCGGGCGATCCGGGAATCGGCGGTATCGCCTATCAGTGGAAGGTCGCCGACGGCTCGCTGGTCCACAAATTTGAAGGGCACAAGGACGCGCTCTATGCGCTTGCGCTTTCGCCCGATGGACAGACGCTGGCGACGGGGAGTTACGACCAGAAGATCAAGCTTTGGAACGTGGCCGACGGGAAGGAGATCCGCATGCTGACCGGGCACAACGGCGGGGTGAACGCGTTGAGCTTCCGTCCGGATGGCAAGGTGCTGGCCAGCGCGAGCGTGGATCGCACGGTGAAGCTCTGGAACGTGGCCGAGGGCAAGCGCCTGGATACGCTCTCGCAGCCGCTGAAAGAGCAGTCGGCGGTGGCCTTTTCTCCCGACGGCAGGACGCTGGTGGCCGGCGGCGCGGACAATCGCATTCGCGTGTGGAAGGTAAGCGACCAGGCGGAGGAAGGGAGTAATCCGCTGCTCTACACGCGCTTCGCCCACGAGGGGGCGATCTTAAATCTCGCCTATTCCCCGGATGGCAAACAGCTCGTCTCCACGGCGGCGGATCGCACGGTGAAAGTGTGGAATGCCGCCGATGTCACGGAGCAGCTTTTGCTCGAGACGCAGCCGGATTGGTCGCCGGGGCTGACCTTGCTCGATGGCGGAGTGCTGGCGCTCGGACGTCTCGATGGTTCGCTGGCGTTTTACAATTCCACCACCGGCAAGCCGGCGGAAGCGCCGAAGCCGATGGTCAAGGCGGCGATGGCCAAGCCGGCAAAACCGGCCATGCCGCCGGTTCCGGAAATCGCGCTGCTCGAGCCACACGGCGTACAGAGCGGCACGACGACGAAGATCAAGGTGAGCGGCAAGAACCTGGCGGGCATCAAGCAGGTGAAATTCAGCGTCGCGGGATTGAGCGCGACCGTGGCCCAGGATGAGAAGGGCACGGGCACGGAATTGACGATCACCGCAGACGGCAAGGTGCCCCGTTCGCAAGTCGAAATGAGTGTGATCACCGCGAAGGGGGAGTCGGCGAAGCAGAAGCTTTTCGTGGATTACCTGCCGCAGGTCGTGGCGCCGGCGGCGCAGGAATCGGTGATGCTGGAGAAGCTGCCGATCAATGTCTGGGGCACGTTGGCGAAGACGGGGCAGCAGGACAATTATCGCTTCCATGCGAAGCAGGGAGAGACGGTCATCTTCGATCTGGCGGCCAAGCGGCTCGAATCGAAGATGCAGACGCCGCGTCTCGAGATTCTCGACGAAGAGCACAAGCTCGTGGCGGCCAACAACGGTCTCGATAGCGGCGCGGATCCTTTCCTCGCGTTCACCGCGCCGCGCGATGGCGAATACACCGCGCGCGTTTTGGAGATCACGCTGGAGGGTTCGCCGGCACATATCTATCGGCTGACCGCGGGCGTGCTCCCATACGTCACCGGTTGGTGGCCGCTGTCGGTGCCGGCAAATTCCGACGCGACGATTCATCTCGTGGGCTACAATCTCGCGAGCGCGACGCTGCAGGTGAAAGCGGGCGCGGAGGGCGAGGTCAAGTTGCCGCTGGATACGGAGGCGTATCGCAGCCGCGTGAGCATGCGGGTGCTGGCCAGCACAATGTCGGAGATCCTGGAGCAGGAGCCGAATGACACACCGGACCATGCGCAGCCGATGACGATTCCCGCTTCGGTCAATGGCCGCCTGTATGTGAAAGATCAGCCGGATACGCCGGACGCGGATCTTTACAGCTTCGAGGCGGAGAAGGGGCAGCAATTGGTGATCGAGACGCGCGCCGCTATGCTCGGCTCACCCGCGGATACGAAGATCGAGGTGCTCGATACGAAGGGCGAACCAGTGCCGCGGATGCTGCTGCAGGCGACGAAGGATTCGTGGCTCACCTTGCGTAGCGCGGATGCGAGTTCGGCGGGCATCCGGCTCGGGCAGTTCGCGGAGATGGAGCTGAACGATTACATGTATTTCAACGGTGAGGTCGTGAAGATCAGCCGCCTGGCGCGCGGGCCGGATGCGGACATGGTCTTCTACACGCGCAACAATGTGCGCCGCGCTTATTTCGATACCAGCGGCGCGGGTCACGGGCTCGATGAGCCATGCTATGCGGTGGAACCGAAACCGATCGGCGCGAAGATCGTGGCGAATGGGTTGCCGGTATTCACGTTGAACTATGCGAACGACGATGACGGCGAACGGGAGCTTGGGAAGGATTCGCGGCTGTTCTTCACGGCACCGGCGAAAGGGCGCTACCTCGTGCGCGTGACAGATACGCGTGGCTGGAGCGGCGAGCGGTTTACTTATCGGCTCATCGTGCGGCCGCCAGAGCCGGATTTCACCGTCGCGCTGGCCAGCAAGGGGGCGATGAATATTCCCGCGGGCAGCGGTGAGCAATTCGTGGTGAAAGTCGACCGCAAGGACGATTGGGAAGGGGACGTGCGCGTGGATGTGAGCAACGTGCCCGCTGGTTTCTATGTGACGACGCCGGTCGTGGTCCAGGCCGGGCATCTCACCGCCACGGGATCCATTTTCGCCTTGCCGGGGGCGAAGCAAGGGGCGGCTGATTTCAGCAAGATGAAGCTCACCGCGACGGCGATGGTCAATGGCAAAGAGACGAGCAAACCGGTGCCGGGGCTGGATCCGATTTCGGTGGTCGCGCCGGCGAGGCAGGTGCTCTTTATCGAGCCGGATGTCGCGGGCAAACCGGCCGGTGACGGCAAGACGGCGCCGGCCAAGCCGTATGAATTGACGATTGCGCCGGGAGACCGCGTCTCGATGTGGCTGCGCGTCGATCGTCACGGCAATGAGGCGATCATCGCCCTCGATGTCGAAAACCTCCCGCACGGGGTGATCGTGGATAGCATCGGCTTGAATGGCGTGCAGATTCGCGCGAACGAAAACGAGCGCGAAGTTTTCCTGAGCTGCGAGAAGTGGGTGCCGGAACAGGACCGCCTCATTCAAGTGGTGACCGGCAACGCCGGTGCGAATGAAAGCGTCGAAGGATTGGAATCGAGCTTCCCCGTGCTGTTGAAGGTGCGCAAAGCGCCGAAGGCGGTGGCCATGGGGGCGAAGCGTTAAAGGGTATCCTGCCCGGGAGGGGAGAAAGTTCTGCAAACTCAACATACCTCCCCCCGGGGCGTGTCGGTGAAACATCCAACACCCAACATCCAACACTCAATGGCGCAAGCGCGTGGCGGTGGTCCGATTGGATGTTGGATGTTGGATGTTGCGGCGAAGCCGTCCCGAGTTTGACGAGGGAAATGTTGGATGTTTGCCCGTTGCCGACTGAGCGCGAACGCCGGAGAAAGTTCTGCAAATTCAACATATCCCCCCTCCCGGGACGGATCGTCTTCGGCATTCTCACCGGGGGGTTCCCTGCGGAGCGGGGAAGTTCTGCAAATTCAACATACCCACCCTCCCGGGACGGATCGTCTTCGACATTCTCACCGGGGGTTTCCCCGTCAGTGGATCGAAGGTACGATCGCTCATGGCAGCAGGCCTTTCCATTGCGGCGTGTCGCGGGGTTGGATGGTGGCGCCATCGTTCAGATCCTTTACGGGTTTGCCTTCCACGAAGAGGATGAGGGGAATCAAACATGGTGATCTTCCCGGCTTTCCGAGGTACCGGTACATATTCCAGGAGGACACTAATGAATACCTGCGGACGATTGTGTACTAGGCATAGCAGAGATCCGGGTGAGCAGGTGCTCCCCAGAGCCCTCCGGTCACGCTTCCAAGGCGGCTCCAGTTTTATGGCTCTCCGTTATTTGAAATGGGTAGCTTCAATGTGGTGGATATCTGCCATGATTTCCCCCGAATCATCCCGCTGCCGTTTGCCAGATCGCCGGCCGCCCACTTCAGACAGCGGCGCGCCAGTTTATTTAAGTTTCCCGGGCGGGGAAGAGGTGTTGAATTTGTGGAACTTTCCGAATCATTGCCGGGAAGGGCGGCGGCCAAGGGGGGACGCTCATGGCCGCAGGCCTTTCGATTGCGGCGCGTCGCCGGGTTGAATGGTGGTGCCATCGTTCAAGCCCTTCACGGATTGGCCTTCGAAGGGGATGAAGGGATAAGACGCAGTGATCTTCCCGGCTTTCCGGGGTAGCGGTACTATTCCGGTAGGACACTAATGAGTGCTTACGGACGATTGTGTACGAGGCATGGCGGAGATCCCGGTGAGCGAGCGCTCCCTGGAGCTCTCCGGTCGCGCTTCCAAGGCGGCTCCGGGTGCTTCAAAATTCCCGCGAGGGGATATGCAGAATTTGTGGAAGTTTCCGAATGTCCGCCGCGTTTTTGCCGCATTCAGCAAGCCGGCCATTATCGCCCAACTCCACCCCGTTCTTGCTAAGAATTTGAGTGCATCCCGGTGGGAAGCTGAGAGAAAGCTGCAACCCTCTTTCACTGGGAGGGTTTGCTCGTTTCCCACCCATTCTTTTCCCCATGATCCCGCGCTTCTTCCCCCGCAGTGCTTGTCTTGCTGTGACTGTTTGTTCGTTGGCCTTGATCGCGGCGTCGCCCGTCTTGCACGCCGCCAATCCGAACATCATCTATATTCTTTGCGATGACCTCGGCTACGGAGACGTCAAATGCCTGAATGCCGAGGGCAAGATCGCCACGCCGAATATGGATCGTCTCGGCAAGGCGGGGATGATGTTTACCGATGCCCACTCGAGCTCCGCGGTGTGTTCGCCCACGCGTTATGGCGTCATCACGGGACGCTACAATTGGCGCTCGCGCCTGCAGAGCGGCGTGCTGGGGGGATTGAGTCCGCGATTGATCGAGCCGGGGCGCATGACCGTGGCGAGCATGCTCAAGGATCATGGTTATGCCACCGCTTGCATCGGCAAATGGCACCTCGGCATGGACTGGGCGAAGCTGCCGGGCAAGGAGGTATCGGACCTGAACGTGGAGAAGCCGGACCAGGTGCATAGCGTCGACTACGCCGCGCCGATCAAGAATGGGCCGAACAGCGTGGGCTTCGACTATTACTACGGCATCGCTGCTTCGCTCGACATGGTGCCGTATACGTTCATCGAGAACGATCACGTGACGGTGCTTCCAACGGTCGATAAGTCGTTTCCCTTCACGGAGGGCCGGGAGAGCAAGCCCAGCCGTCTCGGACCGGCGGCGCCGGGATTTGAACCGCGGGATGTCTTGCCGACGCTCGCCCGCAAGGCGGTCGATTACATCGGCCAGCGGGCGAAGGACGCCCAGAACGGCAAGCCCTTCTTCCTCTATCTGCCGCTGAATTCCCCGCACACGCCGATCGCGCCGAGCGCGGAATGGCAGGGCAAGAGCGGTATCAGTCCGTATGCCGATTTCGTGATGGAAACGGATTGGGCGATCGGCGAAGTGCTGCATACGCTCGAGGATCGCGGCCTGGCGGACAATACGATCGTTTTCATGGCGAGCGATAATGGCTGCTCGCCGAGCGCCGATTTCAAGGAACTCGCCGAAAAGGGGCATAACCCCAGCTATGTCTTCCGCGGACACAAGGCGGATATCTTCGATGGTGGCCACCACATTCCGTTCCTGGTTCGCTGGCCGGGGAAAATCAAGGCGGGCTCGACTTCGGATCAGATCGTGTGCCTCACGGATTTCATGGCGACCTGTGCGGAGGTGTTGGGGATCAAGCTGCCCGACGATGCGGCGGAAGATAGCGTGAGCCTCTTGCCGGTCTTGCTGGGCAAGGCGGACAAGCCGTTGCATGAAGCGGTGGTGCATCATTCGGTGAATGGCTCCTTCGCCATTCGGCAGGGGAATTGGAAACTGGAGCTTTGCCCGAGTTCCGGTGGCTGGAGCGATCCGCGACCCAAGACCGCGGCGGCCAACAAACTGCCGGCGGTCCAACTTTACGATATGACGGCGGACATCGGGGAACGGAAGAATGTCGAAGCCGAGCATACCGAAGTCGTCGACCGCCTCATCCGGCTGATGGAGAAATTTGTTGCCGACGGCCGAACCACTCCGGGTGCAAAACAACAAAACGACGTGCCGATCCAGCTCTGGAAGGAGCGCGATTTCAAGGCGCCGTCGGGCAACGCGGACTAATATGAAACCCTCGATGATCCAATCAGCGTCGTCGCGCTACGCCGCGGGGACAATCCTCCTGTCTCTGCTGTGCTGGCTGGTGGCCATGCCGTCGCCCGCCGCGGAGAAGAAGCCGAATATCCTTTTCGTCATCGCCGACCAATGGCGCGAGCAGGCATTCGGATTCGCCGGCGATCCCAACGTCAAGACGCCTAACCTCGATGCCCTGTCCAAGGTCAGCGTGCGCTGTTTCAACGCCGTTTCCGGGATGCCGGTCTGCTCGCCGATGCGGGCCTCGATGCTCACCGGTCAGCGTCCGCTTACCCACGGAGTGTTCATCAACGACGTGCCGCTCGATCCGAACGCCGTGACGATCGGCAAGGTCCTGCACGAGGCCGGCTACGACACCGGGTTTGTCGGTAAATGGCATGTCGACGGCCATGGCCGCTTGAGCTTCATTCCGCGCGAGCGCAGGCAGGGATTCGACTATTGGAAGGTGCTCGAATGCACCCACAACTACACCGATTCCATTTTCTACGGCGATACCTCGGATAAGCTCCACTGGTCCGGTTACGATGCAATCGATCAGACCCACGACGCGCTGCAGTATCTGCGCGATCATGCCAAGTCGGACAAGCCCTTCGTGCTCTACCTGGCGTGGGGACCGCCGCATGATCCGTATCTCACCGCGCCGGAAAAATACCGGGCGCTCTACAATCCGGCCACGTTGACCCTGCGCGGCAACGTCACGGAATCGATGACGGCGTATGCCCACAAAAACCTCGCCGGCTACTATGCGCACTGCAGCGCGCTGGACGATTGCATCGGCGAGATTCGCGCGACGTTGAAGGAGACCGGTCTGGATGAGAACACGATCCTCGTGTTCACCGCGGATCACGGCGACATGATCGGTTCGCAGGGCCTGATGAAGAAGCAGAAGCCGTATGACGAATGCGCCCGCGTGCCTTTGCTCTTCCGCTGGCCGCACGCTTTCGGCGACAAGCCGCGCGAGCTCGATGCGCCGGTGAATTCCGAAGACCTCATGCCCACACTGCTCGGACTGTGCGGCGTGCCGATTCCCAAGTCGGTGGAAGGGCTCGACTACAGCAAGTATCTGCAAGGAGGCGCGAATCCCGGGGATGGAGCGACGGTGCTGACCTGTGCCGCGCCCTTCGGAGAATGGGACCGGCGCAAAGGCGGGAAGGAGTATCGGGCGATTCGCACGACGCGCTACACTTACGTCCGCGATCTCAATGGGCCGTGGTTGTTCTTCGACGACCAGGAGGATCCCTTGCAAATGCACAATCTCATCGGCGATCCGGCCCATGCGGAATTGCAGGCGAAGCTCGACGATTGGCTGAAGCGCAAGCTGCGGCAGGAGAATGACGAATTTCTCCCCGGAGATGAATACATCAAGAAGTGGGGCTGGAAAGTCGACGCCAACGGCACCGCCCCGACAGCTCCCTAATTGGATAATCAGACCGCTAAATCGATGAAACTCACCGCCTTGTTTGGGGCCCTGATGCTCGCCGCTGCGCTGACCTGCAGCGCTCTTGCCGCAGATGCGTCGAAACCGAATATCATCGTCATCCTCGCCGACGACCTGGGGCGAGGTGACTACAGCGATTTCGGCACGAAGGATATTCGCACCCCGAATATCGATCGTATCTGCCACGAAGGGCTCACCTTCGATAACTTCTTCGCCAATAGCTGCGTGTGTTCACCTTCGCGCGCGGCGCTGATGACGGGTTGCTTCCCGAACCGGGTCGGCGTCGGCGGAATGGTGCGCGAAGAAGATCCGGATAACAATTGGGCCTATCTGCTGCCTACGGCGAAGCTCTTCCCGCAACTGCTCAAGCCGGCTGGTTATCACTCGGCGATCGTCGGAAAATGGAACCTCGGCATCAATTCACCCAATCAGCCGACGGAGCGTGGCTTCGATCAGTTCGACGGTTTTCTCGGCGACATGATGGAGGACTACTGGACTCATCTGCGCCATGGACTGAACCTCATGCGACATAACTTGCAGCCGGTCTCGCCGGAAGGTCACGCGACGGACGTTTTCACCGACTGGGCGTTGCGCGATCTCGATGAATGCAGCAAGAGCAAGGAGCCATTCTTCCTCTATCTCGCCTACAATGCGCCCCACGATCCCATCCAGCCGAAGCCGGATTGGCTGGAGAAAGTGAAGGCACGGCAGCCGGGCATTTCGGAAAAGCGCGCCAAACTGGTGGCCCTCATCGAGCACCTCGACGAAGGCGTGGGCAAAGTCCTGGCAAAACTGGACGAAACAGGCCTGGCGAAGAACACGCTGGTCCTTTTCACCAGCGACAATGGCGGGGTGCTGACCAACGAGGCGAACAACGGCCCATGGCGCAGCGGGAAGACGCATATGTATGAAGGCGGGTTGCGCGTGCCGTGCATGGTGCGGTGGCCCGGGCACATCGCGCCGGGCACCCATAGCAATCGCGTGACGCTGCTCATGGATATCCTGCCGACGGCGATGGAAATGGCGGGCCTCACTCCGCCGGACGGGTTCGATGGCGTCAGCTTCCTGCCTGCCTTGCGCGGCGATGCCCAGCCGGAGCCGGTGCGCGACCTGTATTTCATGTGGCGCGAAGGCGGCCTGCAGCATCAAGGTGGCAGCACCGAAGCGCTGCGGCAGGGGGACTGGAAACTCGTCCGGGACAATGTCTTTGCCCCCATCGAGCTTTACAACCTCAAGGATGATCCGCAGGAAGCGAACGACCTGGCCAACAAGGAAAAGGGCACTTTCCGCAAGCTCAGCCTCGCCATGCGTCGCCAAATCCAGCGGGCCGGAAATGTTCCGTGGCAACCTCCGGCGAAGTAAGGGGTTGTAGCACCTGCCCAGAACTCAATTACCCATGTTCCCTATCAAGTTGCTCAGGCTCACTGTCTCGGCTCTCGCCCTCGTCTTCGTTTCCGCGGCCATGGCGGCGGACTCCGGAGCGAAACGGCCCAACATCGTTTTCATTTTCGCCGACGATCACGGCTACCAGGCGATCAGTGCCTACAATGATCCGCGGCATCTAAACGAGACGCCGAATATCGACCGGCTGGCGAAGGAAGGCATGCGCTTCGACCGTTGCCTGGTGCCGAATTCGATTTGCGGACCGTGCCGGGCGACCGTGCTCACGGGCAAGTACAGCCATCTCAATGGCTTCTTCAACAATTCGGGCAATAAGTTCGATGGCTCGCAGGTGACCATGCCGAAGCTGATGCAAGCGGCGGGGTATCAGACGGCCATGATTGGCAAGTGGCATCTCGTCACTGATCCCACGGGCTTCGATTTCTGGCAGATCCTCCCGGGGCAGGGGCAGTATTATAACCCGCCGATGATTCGCAATGGGCAGCGCATCAAGCTGCCAGGATACGTCACCGATGTCATTACGGACACGGCGATCGATTGGATGAAGAACCGGGACAAGTCTAAGCCCTTCCTCCTCATGTGCCATCACAAGGCGCCGCATCGCGAATGGGAGCCGAATCTCAAATATCTCGATGCGGATGGGGATCGGAAATACGCGGAGCCGGAGACGCTTTTCGATGACTACTCGGGCCGCGGCAAAGCGGAGCACGAGCAGGACATGATGATCAAGCAGACGATGAACGATAAGGACATGAAGCTCGTTCCTCCGCCGCAATTGACTCCGGAGCAGAGAAAAGCGTGGGACGCTTACTACGACCCGCGCAATGAGGCCTATCGCAAAGCCAACCTGAAGGGCGACGACCTCACGCACTGGCGTTACCAGCGCTACATGCACGACTATCTCGCCTGCATCAAATCGGTGGACGAGAGCGTGGGGCGGATTCTGAAGTATCTCGAAGACGCGGGTCTCGCGGATAACACCATCGTGGTCTATTCCTCGGACCAGGGCTTCTATCTCGGCGAGCATGGCTGGTTCGATAAGCGGTGGATCTTCGAGGAATCGCTGCGCGCGCCGTTGCTCATTCGCTGGCCCGGTGTGACCAAGCCGGGCAGTGTGAGCAAGGACATGGTTTCCAATGTCGACTTCGCGGAGACGTTTCTCGATGCCGCCGGTGCTCCCATCCCGGCCGAGATGCAAGGGCACAGCATGGTGCCGGTGCTCCACGGTCAGACGCCGGCGGATTGGCGGAAGAGCTTTTACTATCACTATTATGAGCACCCGGCGGTTCATCAGGTGGCCCGGCATTACGGGGTCGTGACCGACCGTTACAAGCTCGTCCATTTCTACGAGCCGGAGTTCAATTACTGGGAATTGTTCGACCTGGAGAAAGATCCACATGAACTGAAGAGCGTCTATGGCAATTCCGAATACGCCGACGTGCAGAAGCAACTGGAGACGGAACTGGCTCGGCTTCGGACGGAATTGAAAGTGCCGGAGCAGGATCCTCCTGCGTCCGTGTTGCCGGTCCGAGACCGCAAGCCGGACTAAGCTTTTCCAACCCCACTCACTCCCCCCATGAAAAAGACACTCCTCGCGATCGGTCTATGCTTCGCGGCGTTGGCCCTGCAGGCCGCGGACAAGAAGCTGAACGTGCTCTTCATCGCGGTCGATGACATGAACAACGACCTCGGTTGCTATGGCAATCCGCTGGTGAAATCGCCCAACATCGACCGCCTGGCGAAGCAGGGGGTGCGTTTTGAGCACGCCTACTGCCAGTATCCGCTGTGCTCGCCGAGTCGTTCATCGCTCATGACCGGGCTGCGCCCCAGCACCACGCGCGTGTTCGATTTGCAGTATCATTTCCGGC
>Ga0207667_10007156_pt1 | contig 13471 bp, 4 predicted proteins | sample KBSCornC52_FD_184301 | JGI IMG/M metagenome (GOLD analysis project Ga0207667, IMG submission 184301) | Corn rhizosphere microbial communities from Kellogg Biological Station, Michigan, USA - KBS Corn C5-2 (SPAdes) (version 2) | ecosystem: Host-associated > Plants > Roots > Rhizosphere > Soil ...
GACGGCCAACCTGCTTTACGCGCGCACGGACATCGGCGGCGCCTACCGCTGGAACCAGGCCACGTCGTCCTGGGTGCCGATCACCGACGGCTTCGGTGCGGCCGAGAGCTTCTTCCAGGGCGCCGAAAGCATCGCGCTCGATCCGAACAACGACCAGCTCGTGTACATGAGCACGGGCCTGTACGACTCCGCCAACGCCACCGCGCGGCTGTACATCTCGAGCGATCGCGGCGACCACTGGACGCACGTCGCCCTGCCGTTCTCGGCCGGTTCGAACAGCGGCGGACGGGGCATCGGCGAACGCATGATGGTCGACCCCAACAAGCCGTCGATCCTGTTCTACGGGTCGCGCACCGCGGGTCTCTGGAAGAGCGCCGATTCGGGCCGCACCTGGGCGCAGGTGTCCTCGTTGTCGGCCACCAAGATGACCTCCGACCAGCTCAACGCGATCGGCGGCACCGCGATGGGCGTCGAGCTGGTGGTCTACGACACCGGCAGCAAGGGCAGCGGGTCGGCCACGCAGACGATCTATGCCGCCATTGCCCCGGACTACGTCAACGTGGCGGGCCTGGGCTCGAACCTGTACAAGTCCGCCGACGGCGGCGGCACGTGGACGCCGGTCTCGACGCCGGTGTCCGGCTACCACATCCCGCACACGGTGCGTGCCGCCGACGGCCTGTTCTACGTGGCGTTCACCAAGGGCGCCGGCCCCGGCGACGGCGGACCGGGCCGGTTCTACAAGTTCGACGGCACGACCTGGACGGTGCTGGCCAGCACGGACTCCGCCGGCTATGGCGGGGTGTCCGTCTCCGGCAGCGGTGCGACCACCCGCATCGCGCTGGGCGTGAGCGGCACCTGGGGCAACTACGCTGGCAAGCAGGTCGTCCAGCTGTCCGATGACGATGGCAAGACCTGGCGCGAAATCGAAGCCGGGACGTCCGGCCAGACTGCTTCGGGCTGGGTGGACGACGTCGAGATCGATCCATCCAACCGCGACCACATCCTGCACGTCCACGGCGGTGGCGTCATCGAGACCCGCAACGCCTCCTCGGCCGCGCCGACCTGGGCCGGCTCGGTGGAGGGCATCGAGGAGAACGCCATCGCGGCGCTCGCCGCGCCGCCGGCCGGCGCGCCGTACATCGTGGTCAACAGCGCGGGCGACATCGGCACGTGGGTCCACACGGACCTCACGAAGACGCCGACCGAGGCCCCCACCACCCAGTGGAGCAATGGCTACTCCGCGGACATCGCCTGGTCCGATCCGCTCTACCTCGCCGGCAGCGGCACGATCAACGGGACCGGCGCAGGCTTCGGCTTCTGGTCCGGCGACGGCGGCAAGAGCTGGGCGTCGTTCGCCACCAATCCGCCGGGCGGCAGCGCCAACTCCGGCGGCAGCGTGGCGGTCACCGCACGCAACAAGGTCGTCTGGGCGCCGACCAACACGGTGCCGTCCTACACCACCGACAACGGCGCCAGCTGGGTGTCGACCAACCTGCCGGCGCTGCCCAGCGTGGGCACCGGCATCGGGCGCAGCTACCACCTGGCCGCGGATCGCAGGAACCCGAACAAGGTCTACGCCTACGAGGCGGGCGGCGCGTGGTGGGCAAGCGCGGGCAAGGTCTACGTGTCGACGGACGGCGGCCACGGCTTCACGCTGAGCCAAGCGTCGGTCGATGCGAAGCTGGCGCCCAACTTCTTCTGGACCACCTCGCTGGCGGTCAATCCCAATGCCGAAGGCGACGTCTGGCTGGCCGACGGCAACGCCGTGTACCACTCGCTGGACTCCGGCGCCACCTGGACGAAGCTCGCCAACTTCGCATCGATCATGGGCAGCAATGCGTGGCCCGATGTTCAAGGCGCCAGCGCGCTGGCGCTGGGCAAGCCGGCGCCGGGCGCCCCCTATTCGGCCGCGGTCTACGTGGTGGGCGTGTTCAACGGCGTGTGGGGCGTGCATCGCTCCGACGACGGCGGCGCCACCTGGACGCGCTTCAACGACGACGCGCACCAGTACGGCGGCATCGGGGCCATCGCGGCCGACCAGAACACCTACGGACGCATCTACATCGCGGGCAACGGCCGAGGGCTGTCGTACAGCAATTGAACACCGGTCCTTCCAACTGCTCGTGACCGGAGGAGACAACCGGCCGAGCCCTTCGTCGAAAGGTAGAACCATGAGACTGCGGCTTTCAACGCTGATGCTGGCCGTGGGCGCCGGCTCGGGCATGTCCGCCATCGCCCAGACCTGCACGCCGACATCCATCACGCCGTACATCAAGGTCAACGGCACCTGGACCCAGACGAGCTCGGCCACGCTCAAGACCGGCGCGTCCGCCACCTTCGGCCCGCAGCCCGTGTCGGGCGGTTCCTGGAGCTGGAGCGGCTGCGGCACCGGCGGCGCCGCGCGCGAGCAGACCATCTCGCCCGCCGCGGCCTGCACGGCGTCGGTCACCTACACGAATGCGTGTGGCGCGAAGAGCCAGCAGGCGTTCTCGATCAAGGTCGGCACCTGGGCCAGCGCGAAGTTCGGAGGCGGCGGCTACGTCACCGGCCTCGTCTTCCACCCGACATCGGCCAACGTCCTCTACGCCCGCACCGACGTGGGCGGTGCCTATCGCTGGAACCAGGCGACTTCGTCCTGGCTTCCCGTCACCGATGGCTTCGGCGCCGCGGAGAGCTTCCAGCACGGCGTCGAAAGCATCGCGCTCGATCCCAACAACGATCAGCAGGTGTACATGGTGACGGGGATGTATTCCTCGGCCGACGCCACCGCGCGGCTGTACATCTCCAGCAACCGCGGCAGCAGCTGGACCGCCGTCAACCTGCCCTTCTCGGCGGGTGCGAACAACGTCGGGCGCGCCATCGGCGAACGCCTGTCGGTCGACCCCAACAATCCGGCTATCCTGTTCTACGGCTCGCGCACCGCCGGCCTGTGGAAGAGCGCTGACGCCGGCCGCACCTGGAACCAGGTGACGTCGCTGTCGTCCACCAAGCTCACCGCGAGCCAGATCAGCGCGCTGGGCGGCCCGCCGATCGGCGTCGAGCAGCTCGTGTTCGACACCTCGACCAAGGGCAGCGGCGCGCCGACCTGGATCCTGTGGGCCAGCATCGCCCCCGACTACGTCAGCGCGGCGGGCCTGACCTCCAACCTGTACAAGTCTACCAACGGCGGCGCCACCTGGACGCCCGTGGCGACCCCGGTGTCCGGGTACCACATCCCGCACATGGTCCGCACGTCGGACGGCGAGTTCTACGTCCTGTTCACCAAGGGCGCGGGACCGGGCGATGGCGGGCCGGCCCGGTTGTACAAGTTCGACGGCAGCAACGGTAGCACCTGGACCTTGCTGGCCAGCAACGACTCCGCAGGCTACGGTGGCCTGTCGGTGTCCGGCACCGGCGCGACGGCTCGCATCGCGCTGGGCGTGAGCGGCACCTGGGGCAACTACGCCGGACAGAAGATCGTCCAGCTGTCCGACGACGGCGGCAGGACCTGGCGCGAGATCGAAGGCGGGATGCCGGGCCAGACCGCTTCGGGCTGGGTCGACGACGTCGAGATCGATCCGTCCAACCGCGACCACATCCTGCACGTGCACGGCGGCGGCATCGTCGAGACGCGAAATGCCTCGTCGTCGACGCCCACGTGGAACTACTCGGTCAACGGCATCGAGGAAACCTGCACCCTGGCCCTGACGACGCCGCCTGCGGGTGCTTCGTACTTCGTGCTCGACGGTTCGGGCGATGTCGGCACCTGGGTCCACACCGACCTCACGAAGACGCCGACGCTCAGTCCCTACAAGCAGTGGAGCAACGGCAATTCCATCGACACCGCGTGGTCGGATCCGAGCTACATCGCCGCTGCGGGCGTCATCAACTCTTCCGGCACGGGCGCCGGCTACTGGTCGGGCGACGGCGGCAACAGCTGGGCGAGCTTCGCCACGCTGCCGGCCGGGGCCGCAGCCAACACCGCCGGAGCGACGAACCTCGTGGTCACCGCGCGCAACAAGCTGGTCTGGGCACCGGCCGATTCGGTGCCGTCCTACAGCACCGACAACGGCCCCACCTGGAACGCCACCAACCTTCCGGCGCTCGGCGTCATCGGTGGATGGCCGCGCAGCTACCGGCTGGTCGCGGATCGCAGGAACCCGAACAAGGTCTACGCCTACGATTCGGGTGGCGCGTGGTGGGGCAGCCCGGGCAAGGTGTACGTCTCGACGGACAGCGGCCACAGCTTCACGCTGAGCCAGGGATCGGTGTCCGCCAACCTGCGCGCCAATTCCTTCTCGGTCACCTCCATGGCCGTGAACCCGAACGTCGAAGGCGACCTCTGGCTGGCCGACGGCAACACCGTGTACCACTCGACGGATTCGGGCAGCTCGTGGGCCAGGTTCGGCAACTTCGCCTCGATCTGGGGTAGCCGCGACCCCTCGCAGTGGCCCGACGTGCAGGGGGCGAGCATCGTCGCGCTGGGCAAGGCGAAAGCCGGTGCGCCGTATTCGGCAGCCGTGTACGTCGTCGGCGCGATCAACGGCACCTGGGGCGTGTACCGCTCCGACGACGGCGGCGCCAGCTGGGTGCGCCACAACGACGACGCGCACCAGTACGCCGGCCTGGGCGTCATGGCTGCCGACCAGAGCCTCTATGGCCGGGTCTACGCTGGCGGGAGCTGCCGCGGCGTGGTCTACAGCAACTGACGCCTCGTCGTGACGGGACGGCAGCGCCGAGGTGCCGCCGTCCGGCCCCTGCGCAGGATGGGGCCGGCCTCGGTTAGCGTGCGGTAATGACTCCGCAGCCGGGACGGCTTAGCCTGCGCACACCGCGCGCGGCACCACTCGTGGGCACGAATCCGCGCCATCCAGATGCATGACGCACGTTTCCATGAGGCAGATCCTTCGTCCTTTCCTTTTCGGTGCCAGCCTGTTGGCGCTTGGCGTGTTCCTCGCGGCCTGCGCGTCCGGACGTCGCGCCGAGGCAGGCGCGGATCTGGTCGTCCTGCCGGCGGATCCGGGGGCCTGGCGCGTCGTCGTGGGGCATTGGGACGCCGAAGCGGAGTTGACTCGCGACAGCGTCGAGGTGCCGCGCCCCCGCGATGAATACGCGCGCTCGAGCCGCCTGTCGGCGAGCGCCGGCCCGAGCCAGGGCCGGCGCGAGCGCCTGCACTTCGAGTGGAAGGACCTGTGGCAGGCGACATTGCGCATCGAAAGCCGGCAGGCGCTCGACCTGCGGGTGTTCCAGGACGGCATGCTGGAGTTCGACCTGGACGTCACCGATCTCGCCCAGGGCGCCGTCAAGGTCAGGGTCGGATGCGGCGACGGATGCGGGCGCGGTGTCAACCTGCTCGGCCAGGGGCGCGCCTGGGCCGGCAAGGGCTGGCAGCACGTGGCCCTGCACATGCGCTGCTTCGTGCGCGACGGCGCCGACTTCTCGCAGGTCAGGCTGCCGTTCGCGCTCGAAGGCAACGGCAGCGGCAGCGTCAGCGTCGCCAACGTGCGCTTCACGCACCAGGTCCAGCCCGGCCTGGCATGTCCGGACTACCGCACCGAGTCGGTCACGCCCGCCATGCTCGAAGAGTCCTGGTCCGTCGACTGGTGGCTGCCGCGCCACCAGAAGAAGCTGGAGGAAAAGCGCCAGCTCGTCGCGGCCGGCACGCCTCCGCAGCTCGTCTTCATCGGCGACTCCATCACCGAGGGCTGGGAAAAGAGCGGCAGCGCGGTCTGGCAGCGTCATTTCAGCCAGTATCACGCCCTGGACCTCGGCTTCGGCGGTGACCGGACCGAGAACGTGCTGTGGCGCCTGCAGCATGGCGAGATCGACGGCATCGCGCCCAAGGTGGCCGTCGTGATGATCGGTACCAACAACACCGGGCACCGCGGCGAGGACCCGCAGACGACGGCGGCGGGCATCCAGCGCCTGCTCGACGAGATCCGCCAGCGGCTGCCGTCGACGAAGGTGCTGCTGCTGGCGATCTTCCCTCGCGGCGAGCAGCCGGACGATGCGCAGCGACGCCTCAACGAGCGCGTGAACGCGATCATTTCCCGCTTTGCCGATGGCCGCGATGTCGTCTTCCTGGACATCGGCAAGGCGTTCCTGGATCCGTCCGGCCGCCTGTCGCGCGACGTGATGCCTGACCTGCTGCATCCCGACGAAAAGGGCTACGCGATCTGGCAGCGCGCCATGGACGCCTCGCTGCAGCGATTGCTGTCGGCTGGCCCGGGCTGAAACCGTCGACCATGCTGCAAGCGGACACCCCGGCAGGCCCATGCGCTCGCCCTCATCGCCAGCGCCGCCTCGCGCGCGCGAATCGCCGGCTCGCGTGGACAGCCGCATGGGCCGTCTGCCTCGGGGCGGCCTTCGGTGCCGGCGCCGCGCCGCCCGCGCGCGCCGGCGCGGACGCGCAGGCCGCCGCACTGGTGGCCCGGATGACGCTCGACGAGAAGCTGGGCCAGCTCATCAACGTGGCGCCGGCCATCGAGCGGCTGGGCATACCGGCCTACAACTGGTGGACGGAATCGCTGCATGGCGCGATCGGCCCGCTGCCGACCACCAATTTTCCCGAGCCGATCGGGCTGGCCGCGACCTTCGACGCGCCGTTGGTGAAACGGGTTGCCGCGGCCATCAGCACCGAGGTGCGCGCGCTGCATGCGCTGGGCGCCGGCGGGGTCGGGCTGGATACCTGGGCGCCCAACATCAACATCTTCCGCGATCCGCGGTGGGGCCGTGGCCAGGAAACCTACGGCGAGGACCCCTGGCTGACCGCCCGGCTGGGCGTGGCCTTCATCACCGGGATGCAGGGCGAGGACCCCGGGCGGCCGGACGTCATCGCCACGCCCAAGCACTTCGCGGTGCACAGCGGGCCGGAGTCGACCCGGCACAGCGCGAACGTCTTCGTGACGCCGCACGACCTGGAAGATACCTACCTGCCGGCGTTTCGCGCGGCGATCGTCGACGCCAAGGCCGGATCGATCATGTGCGCGTACAACCGCGTCGATGGCCAGCCGGCCTGCGCCAACGAGCCGCTGCTGCAGCAGCGGCTGCGCGGTGCCTGGGGGTTCAAGGGCTACGTCGTCTCGGACTGCGACGCGGTCAAGGACATCGCCGAAGGGCACAAGTACGCACCGGATGCGGTGGCCGCGGTGGCCGCGGCATTGAAATCCGGTGTCGACAACGAATGCAATACCGCGGTCTGGAGCCGGGCGGCCGACCTGCGACAGCGCTACAAGGACGCCCGGGATCGCGGATTGATCAGCGATGCCGACATCGATCGCGCGCTGGTGCGCCTGTTCTCTGCCCGGCTGCGCAGCGGCGGACTGGGCGGTCCGGCATCCAGGGCGCCGGCGCCGGTGCCTGTGTCGCAGATCGGGTCGCCCTCGCATCGCGCGCTCGCCTTGAAGAGCGCCGTCGAAAGCCTGGTGCTGCTGAAGAACGACGGCGTCCTGCCGCTGGGGCGCGCAACCCGCATCGCCCTGGTCGGCCCGCACGCAGACGCCACGCGCGTGCTGCGTGGCAACTACTCATCGGATCGCACGCTGTCGGCGGTATCGCTGCTGGACGGCCTGCGACAGGCGTTGCCCGAATCGACGGTCATCCACGTTCCTTTCACGCCCTCGATCACGGACGGCGACCCGGTCCCCACATCGGCCTTGCGCACCCCCGACGGCCAGCCTGGACTGAGGGCCGAGTACTTCAACGCGGCCGATGATGGCGGATTCGCCGCCACGCCCGCCGCCACGCGCATCGAGGCGCGGCTCGTGTCGAATGCGGCGCTGGCGCGTGAGGTGAGCTGGCGCCACAAGGTCGTCTGGACGGGCACGCTGGTGCCGCCGGAGAGCGGTACCTACCGCATCGCCATGACCGGCGTGAAGGGCAGCCTGGCCACCGACGGTGCGGCCGTGCGTGCAGCAGACCATTCCGGCTGGAACGACCCGCTGAAGTTCACCGACGTGGTGCTGCAGAAGGGCCATCCCTATGCACTGCGGCTGGAAGCGGAGTCCGGCGGCGTGGCCCCCGGGCTGCACTGGAAGCGCGTCGTCACCGACCTCGATGCGCAGATGGAAGCCGCGGTGGCCCGGGCCGACGTGGTCGTGGCCGCCGTTGGATTGACTTCGGATATCGAAGGCGAGGAGATGCCGCTGTCGATCGAGGGCTTCGCCGGCGGCGATCGCACGACGCTCGACCTGCCGGCGGACCAGCGCCGGCTGCTGGAAAGGGCACAGGCGCTCGGCAAGCCCCTGGTCGTCGTGGTGATGAGCGGCAGCGCGATCGACCTGAGCTGGGCCAGGTCGCGCGCCGCAGCCATCGTCCAGGCGTGGTATCCCGGCGAGTCGGGCGGGTTGGCGATCGCCGACGTGCTCGCGGGCCACTCGGACCCCGGTGGGCGCTTGCCGATCACCTTCTACCGCAGCGTCGCGGACCTGCCGCCCTTCGAGGACTACGCGATGAAGGGCCGCACCTATCGCTACTTCGACGGCACCCCCGTCTACCCGTTCGGGTACGGATTGAGCTACGCGCGCTTCGGCTACGCCGGCCTGCGCGTCCAGCCCATGGGCGGCCGGCCCGAGCACGGCCTGCGCGTGGAGGTCGTCGTTCGCAACACGAGCGCGCGGACAGGCGACGAGGTCGTCCAGCTCTACATCACGCCCCCCGCTCTGGACGGCATGCCCAGGCATGCGTTGCGCGGCGCCCGCCACGTCACGCTGAAGGCCGGCGAGGCGAGGACGGTGACGTTCCAGCTGCTTCCCCGGGACCTGAGCTTCGTCGACGCGGCCGGAGCGCGGCGGCTCATCCCCGGACGCTATGGCCTGTCGGTCGGATCCGGACAGCCGGGTGGCGACGCGACGACGCTGACCGCGACCTACGGCGTGCGCGCCGACGTGCATTTGCCGGAGTGATCGATGGACCTCGACGACCCGCCGCCGCCCGCCGCGGCCACCACCGTCGGCAGGCGCCGCTTCATCGCGACCGCGGGACTCGCCCTGGCCCTGCCGGGACTGGCCGGGGCCCGCGTGCTGACGGTCGACCGCGACGAGCGCGCGCACCAGTGGCTGTGGTACGACCAGGCGGCCGGCCCCTGGGTGGAGGCCCTGCCCGTGGGCAACGGCCGCCTGGGCGCCATGGTGTTCGGCCGCGCCGCGCAGGAGCGCGTGCAGCTCAACATCGACACGCTCTTCGGCGGCGGGCCGTACGAGCCGGACAGCCCGGCCGCCCTCGAGGCGCTGCCGCGGGTGCGCGCATTGATCGACGAGGGCCGTTTTCGAGAAGCCTCCGACCTGGCCGGCGCGACGCTGATGGGCCGGCCGATGGCGCAGATGCCCTATGGGTCGGCCGGCGACCTGTTCATCGAGACGCGCGGCCTGGGGGGCGCCACCGCCTGCGCCCGCTCGCTGGACCTGGACAGCGCGCTGGCGGTGACCCGCTTTTCCGACGGCGGCGTCCGCCACCGCAGGGAGGTGTTCTGCAGCGAACCTGACCAGGTGCTGGTGATCGGCCTGGACGCGCGGGGCGGTCGGCTCGACCTGGACATCGGCTACCGCCATTCGACCAAGGACGTGACGTTCGGCGCCAAGGCCGACGCCACCGGCGCCGTCGCGCTCGTCGGCGCGCCCTGGGACGAGCGCGAGCCCTTGCGCGAGGACCAGCGTCCCGCGACCCTCGTCCTGCGTGAAGATGGCGACGGTGCATTGCTGGTCCAGGCGCGCAACATCGCGGACGCAGGGATCGCGTCGGCCTTGCGCTACGCAGTGCGCGTGAAGGCCGTCGGCGACGGCCGCATCACGATCGAGGGCGACCGCATCGAGGTACGCGGGGCCAGCACCCTGACCCTGCTCGTTTCCGCGGCCACGAGCTTCGTGAACCCGTCGGACGTGAGCGGCGATCCGGTGGCGCAGGTGCGCCGGCGCACCGAGGCCGCCGCGCGGTTGTCGCGTGCCCAATTGAAGGCGCGCCATGTGGAGGCGCACCGCGCATCGTTCCGGCGGATGTCGATCCGCCTCGGCCGTGACACGGCGGACCCGCGGCCGACCAACGAGCGCATCTTCGCCGTGGGCGGTGGATTGCAACCCGAGCTGGCCGCGTTGTACGTGCAGTACGCGCGCTACCTGCTGCTTGCGTCATCACGGCCGGGCAGCGAACCGGCCAACCTGCAGGGCCGCTGGAACGAGGGCAACTATCCGCCCTGGGGCGGCAAGTACACCATCAACATCAACACCGAGATGAACTACTGGCCCGCCGGGCCGGCCAATCTCGGCGAGTGCGTGGAGCCCGTGCTGCGCATGGTCGAAGGGCTGGCCGTGTCCGGCGCGCGAACGGCGCGGACCTGCTATGGCGCACGCGGCTGGGTCACCCACCACAATACCGACCTGTGGCGCGCCACCGCGCCGGTGGACGGCCCGCTGTGGGGCCTGTGGCCCTGCGGCGGCGCGTGGCTGTGCAACAGCCTCTGGGATCACTACGAATACCACCCCGACGCCGCGTTGCTGGGCCGACTCCTTCCGCTGCTGAAGGGCGCCTCGCTGTTCTTCCTGGACACGCTGGTCGAAGACCCGCAGGGGCGCGGCCTGGTGACGTCGCCCTCGCTGTCGCCGGAACACGAGCACCATCCGGGCGTCGCGGTGTGCGCCGGTCCGGCCATGGATCGCCAGATCCTGCGCGACCTGTTCGATCACACGCTGCAGGCACAGGCATCGCTTGGCGATGTCGACGAGGCGTTCACGCGGGCCTTGCGGGCGGCGCGGGCCCGGCTGCCGGCGGACCGCATCGGCGCGCAGGGCCAGTTGCAGGAATGGCTGGAGGATTGGGACGCGAACGCGCCGGATCCGCACCATCGCCACGTGTCGCATCTGTATGCCGTCTACCCCAGCGGCCAGGTCAACGTGCGCGACACCCCGGCGCTGGCGCAGGCCGCCAAGGTGACGCTGAACCGGCGCGGCGACGAGTCCACCGGCTGGGCCACGGCCTGGCGGCTCGCGCTGTGGGCGCGGCTGGGCGACGGCGAGCGCGCACATGCCATGCTGCAGAGCCTGCTCGGACCCCGGCGCACGTATCCCAACCTGTTCGATTCGCACCCGCCGTTCCAGATCGACGGCAACTTCGGCGGCGCGGCGGGCATCCTGGAGATGATCGTCCAGTCCTGGGGCGGCGAGATCCACCTGCTGCCGGCGCTTCCGAAGGCGTGGCCCGACGGCGCGGTGCGGGGCGTGCGCGCGCGCGGCGGCATCGAGCTCGACCTGGCCTGGGCGCGCGGGCGTCCGAGTCGGCTCGCGCTGCGGGGGCGCCCCGGCCAGCCCGTGCACTTGCGCGTCGGCGGCCGCGTGCTGTCCATCGCGCTCGATCCCGACGGGCGTGCCGCCGTCCATCGCTTCCCGAGATGAAGATCATCCCGTCCATCACGCTGGCCCTCGGGCTGGCGCTGCCTGCCGTCGCGATGGCGCGGCCCATCCCGTACGCGGCCGAGCACGTCGTCGAGCCGGGCGACAGCGAGGCCGCCATCGCCGAGAAGGCGGCCAAGGTGCTGCCGCGACCGAACCAGGCGGCCTGGATGCGGCTGGAGCGCACCTTCTTCCTGCACTTCGGCGTGAACACGTTCAACGAGGTGGAGTGGGGAAGCGGCCGCGAGGACCCGTCGATCCTCGATCCGACCCAGCTGGATGCGAGGCAGTGGCTGCGCGCCGTCCAGGCACTGGACGGCCGGATGCTCGTGCTGGTGGCCAAGCATCATGACGGGTTCGCGATGTGGCCCAGCCGGTACACGGCGCATTCGTCGGCAGCCAGTCCCTGGCGGGGCGGCAAGGGCGATCTCGTGCGCGAGGTCGCCGACGCCGCGCGCCAGGCCCACGTCAAGCTGGGCATCTACCTGTCGCCGGCGGATCTGTACCAGCTCCGGACCAATCCTGCGAATCCCGCGGGCTATTACGGCAACGGAAGCCCGAAGCGCCAATCCACCATCCCGACGGACCCCGCCAGCTTCGCGAGCGACCCTTCCCGGGGCCGGGCGCCGGCGCCGGGCAAGCAGTCCTTCACGTACGAGGTCGACGACTACAACCGCTACTTCCTGAACCAGCTCTACGAGTTGCTGACCGACTACGGCCCCGTGCAGGAGGTCTGGTTCGATGGCGCGAACCCCGACCCCAGCGTGTCCGAGACCTACGACTACGCCGCCTGGTACGACCTCATCCGCCAGCTGCAACCGGGCGCCGTGATCATGGGCAAGGGGCCGGACGTGCGCTGGGTCGGCACCGAAAGCGGCTACGGCCGCACGACCGAATGGAGCGTGATCCCGCTGCCGACGTCGCCGGATCGGTTTCGCTGGCCCGACATGCAGGAGACCGACCTGGGCAGCCGCGCGCGGCTGACGCCCGGTGCGCACCTGTGGTGGTATCCGGCCGAGACCAACGTCACCCTGCTGGCCAACGGCCAGTGGTTCTGGTCGCGGACCAAGCGGCCCCGTCCGGTGACGCAGCTCGTCGACATCTTCTATTCGTCGATCGGCCGCAATGCCAACCTGATCCTGAACCTGTCGCCCGACAACCGGGGCCTGGTGCCCGAGGACCAGGTCGCGGCGCTCGGGCAGATGGCCGAGATCGTGCGCGAGACCTTCGCGCGCAACCTGGCGGCGGGGGCGCGCGTGACCGCCGACCAGGCGGCGCCTCGCCACGGCGCCGCCGCGGCGGTCGACGGCAGCCTCGACACCTGGTGGGAGGCGGCGCCCGGACGCCGAACCGGCGCGCTGGCGCTTCGCCTGGCAGGGCCGGTGACCTTCGACGTGGTGTCGCTGCAGGAGGCGGTGGACCACCGCGGCCAGCGCATCGAGGCGTTCGCGATCGACACCTGGGACGGCAATGCCTGGGTGCCGGCGCAGGCCGTCCCGTCCGACGCCCTGACCACCGTGGGCCACCGCAGGCTCATCCGCCTCCGGGCGCCCGTCACGGCCGACCGCGTGCGCGTGCGCATCACCGGCGCGCGCCTGGAACCCACCTTGGCCGAAGTCGCGCTGTACAGGCAGTCGGTCGACTTGCTGCCGCCCAGCATCTCCGGGCGCGCCGCCGATGGGACGGTGCGCATCGACCACCCGGCGGCCGGCGCCATCGTCTACACCACCGACGGTTCGACGCCCACCAGCGGCTCGCCGATCTACGGCGGGCCGATGGCCGTGCCCGCGAACGGCGTGCTCAAGGCGGCCAGGCTGCTGCCGGGCGGGCGGCTCGGCGTGGTGGGGTCGCGCAGCTTCATCGGACTGTCCCCGCGCGGCTGGAAGGTGGTGGCGGTCGACAGCGAGGAAACCGTCAAGGGCCACAACGGCGCCGCCCTGGCCATCGATGGCGACGCCGGTTCGTTCTGGCATACCCGCTGGAGCGAGGACCTGCAGCTGCCGCATGCGATCACGGTCGACATGGGCGAGTCGCACCGCATCGCCGGCGTCGTCTACCTGCCGCGGCAGGACGGCATGCTCAACGGAACGGTCGAGGCCTTCCGCTTCGAGACG
>Ga0207667_10007158_pt1 | contig 13470 bp, 13 predicted proteins | sample KBSCornC52_FD_184301 | JGI IMG/M metagenome (GOLD analysis project Ga0207667, IMG submission 184301) | Corn rhizosphere microbial communities from Kellogg Biological Station, Michigan, USA - KBS Corn C5-2 (SPAdes) (version 2) | ecosystem: Host-associated > Plants > Roots > Rhizosphere > Soil ...
CGACCTTTTCTCAATATTTTCTAACGATCAAAATGTAAACTTGTCTATGAAAAAAAATGTAGTAAGCCTCCTGGCTTTCGCCTTACTGCTCGCCAGTTGCAGTAAGCAGAACAACATGAGTACCACTACTCAACAGGGAACCGATGCGGGAACCGGTCAACCCAGAGAAGAATCCACCGCTGTTATTGATGCTGCCACCGCTCAACAAACCATTCAGGGTTTTGGCGGCGCCAGCATATTGCTATGGATAAGCGATTTAACAAGTGATCAGAGAACAAAAGCATTTTCCACCAGCAGTGGTATCGGCCTGAGCATACTTCGTGTAATGGTGCCTACCAGCAGCAGCCAGTTTGCTGCCGAAAAACCAACGATCGATGCAGCCAAAAGCTATGGCGCCAAAGTAATCGCAACCGCGTGGAACGCCCCCTCTTCCATGATGACCAATCTTACACTGAATACGGGTTCATATGCCGCCTATGCAGCGTATTTGAAGTCCTATAACACGGCAGTAGGTGGTGTTTATGCTATCAGCCCCTGGAACGAACCAAACTATTCCGCATCCGGATGGATGCATGGCACCGCTACTGAGATAGGAAATTTTGTAGCTGCTCAGGGCAGTAATTGCGGCGCTCCGATTATGGCTCCGGAACCATTTAATATGGACCAAACGTTTATCAATACCTATCTGAGCAATGCGACTGCAAAATCGAAAACACTTTTTGTGTGCGGACATATTTATGGAAAGACTCCGTACAATCTGGGTAATATCGGTAAATCGGTGTGGATGACGGAACACTATACAAACTCATCGATAAGCGGCAATGACTGGAATAACGCTATGACTGCGGCCAAAGAAATACATGACTGTATGAACGCAGGCTGGGCGGCCTACGTTTGGTGGTATATTCGCAGATCGTACGGACCGATTGATGAAAGCAGCAATATCACGAAGCTGGGTTATGTAATGGCGCAGTTTGCACGATATGTTCGTCCGGGATATAGTAAAATATCCTGCACGGCCAACCCAGCTACGGGTGTATATGTAACGGCGTACAAAAGCGGTTCAAAAATAGTGATTGTTGCTATCAATCAAAATTCATCGGTAACCTATCAGCCATTCAACATTACGGGCGTTACGGTAACCGGTTTCAATCGTTATGTTACTACCAGTTCAGCTAACCTGTCATCGGACAACTTTACTGTTTCAGGAGGAAGTTTTGGTATAAATCTTCCGGCGTCGAGTGTTACGACGCTGGTGTCGCAATAAATACGATTACGTTGTGTATAAAATAAAAAAGGATCGCGGTTAAGCGGTCCTTTTTTCCCGGAGTAAGTGGCCTGAAAAAAACTATGAGAGGATCTTTATCACATTTGCATACGTCAATTCATCTGAAGTTTTTTCAGGCAGCGTAACCACTAAACCATTGCCTGCTCTTTCGAAGGTTAGTGATTGTTTTGTAGGTACCCACTCTACTTTTTTAATTTCTTTTGGAAAATGCGCGCTGTTGTTTGCCAGGCTTTTTATAACCAATTTGCCGTCTTGCGGCCAACCCATTGCAGTTGCATACAACACATCGCCTTTTGTATTAAAGCGAATATCTTCATGCGTAAATGGTTTTCCTTTTCCTTCGTTAAAACCTTGTGCGCTTAGCTGCACTGCTGCTTCCTGTGCGGGTCCTTCACCAAAAATTTTCCATGGTCTGGTACCATAAATACTTTCGCTGTTTGTTTTCATCCATTTACCAATATCTTCAACTACTTTTCTTTCTTTCTCATCGATTGTGCCATCACCGCGAACAGGTATATTCAACATTAAATTGCCGTTCTTACTTACAATATCAACCAGGGTTTGAATAACTGTTTGGGCTGATTTGTAACCATTGCGATCATATAATGCACGGTCGTAATGCCAGCCGCCAATACAGGTATCGGTTTGCCACGGCAGTGGCTGAATTTCGTTAGCTTGTCCCCTTTCAATATCCCATACCATGGCCTTGCGTTGGTTCTCATCTAAGATTTTACCATTGACCACTGCACGAAGTTCCCCATGTTCTTTTATGCTTTTATTATAAAGATGGGCAGCAATGCGTAGGCCTGCATCACTAACGGGCCATAAGGGAAGTTGGTTGTCATCGAAATAAACGAGATCAGGATTGTATTTATTGATGAGTTCTATAGTGCGATTGTAAAACTTTTCGATATATGCTTTATCTGGTGGAAATGCACCATTACCCCAACCCCATTGTTTGCCGATTGAATTACCATCGAGGCTTTCCTCACTTAAAGGATGGTTTTGTGCATAGAGGTCCTGCGGGTCCAATCCATTCCACCACTTTCCTTTGCCATCGGCTTTTGTTAGTTTTCCGTCGTACGGAATGCCGGCATACTGACCGGTTTTATCGGAACGTTGTGCCGTTTCGTACCAGCGCCATGCATGTGATGCGTGAACGCTTACACCAAAGGGAAGTCCGTTATTTTTGGCTGCTTTTGCCCAGCCGCCGATCAGATCTTTTTTAGGGCCGATCTTAGTAGCGTTCCAATGTGGCTGATAGCTGCTATTGTACAAATCGAAATTATCGTGGTGATTGGCCAGCGCCATAAAATATTTTGCGCCTGCATTTTTGTATAAACTCACTAATTCTTCGGGATTCCAGTTCTGCGCTTTCCATTCGTTGATGACATCTTTAAATCCGAATTTTGAAGGATGTCCATATTTTTGAAGATGAATTTTATATTGCCATGAGCCTTCCTCATACATATTCCGGGCATACCAGTCGCCGGCTTCGGGCTGGCATTGCGGGCCCCAGTGTGCCCACATTCCAAATTTGGCATCGCGAAACCATTCGGGTGTTTTATAGTTCTGCAACGATTCCCAGGTAGGTGTGAATGGTCCCTGTGCAATTGGCTCCCGGAAATAAAGCTGGTCAAAAAAATCATTAGCCAGGGCCCGTGATAACCATAGCGATGGCAAGGAGGCGGCCATTCCTTTGATCAATGTTCTGCGTTTCATCGTTAGAAATTGTTGGTTTTTTATTGAAGCTCGAAACCTATCAAAATTAATGATGTCCATTTCTTTACAGAAGGATGAATAAGACTTTGTTTTATACAAATCCGACCTTTTTTGTACCTTGAGCGGCCAACTTTCGTCAATGAAGATAAGATTGCTGAAACATTCGTTTTTATTACTTCATGTAGACCATGTTCATCTTGATATGAAGTGGGATTACAAACATGTGATCAGCCCTTATTACCGGTTATATTATATTGACGAAGGAGAAGGTTTTGTGTACAATGAACAGCACAAATTAAAACTGGAACCGGGTTATATTTATCTGATCCCGAGTTTTACTTTATGTAACCTGCGGTGCCCTTCTTTTTTAAGCCAATACTTTATTCAGTTTTTTGAAGAATCTCCCGATGGCATCTCTCTGTTCCAGAATAAACGTTCGCTGCTGAAGGTGCCGGCAACGACCCACGATATTGACAACATTAAAAGGATACTTGAAATAAACCCAGGCAGGGGGATCAATCGTTCAGACAATCCAAAGGTATATGAAAAGAACGTTTATTACCGCGAGTATCAGCAGCTGAATAATTTGCAAAACGATGCGGCCTATATCGAAACCCAGGGTATTATTTTACAGTTGGTGTCGCGGTTTTTAAGTACGGATAGTAGTCAGACAACTCCCTCTTCTACCATACCTTCAAAAGTACTGGATTCAATCAGCTACATTCAGCTTAACCTGAAGGAAACAATAACGATTGCCAGTCTGGCAAAAAGGGTCAATCAAAACCAGGATTATTTTTCGAGGCAGTTTTTACAGTATACGGGTGAACGGCCGCTGCATTATATTCATGAAAAAAGAATTGAAAGAGCGCAGTACCTGATAGCTACTACGGATATGCCGTATGCCGACATAGCTACTGAAACGGGATTTGAAAACCTGCCCTATTTCTCCCGCATCTTTAAAAAGATAACGGGAATTACGCCCAATAAATACCGGCAACAGCATCAATCGGTGAATAGTATTTAAAAGGCAAAACTGTAAATAAGTGTGCTAACAGATTTGCGTTATACATTTCCGACCATTTTATGGACGATTAGATTATTTCCGTATGATTGACAGTGCACTGTCGAGCTGGCTATCTGTATGGTTAATAAAATCATTTATCGTTGGGTAAACAGGGTATTCGGGCAAGATGCCGTTACCCTTGTTCGCATCTTGCTTAACAGCCAATGTATATTTTACCAAAGGTATCCTGCAGCTAAGCTGACTATTAGGCAAGGTGATGAATGCATCGTCGCCTGATGTATTGCCATAGTATCCTCCACCTACCTCCTCTCCTATAAACAGCGCCCTTTTGTTGCTTCTGGCAATCGCTGAAAATTCAGCAGCGGCTGAAAAACTACGGCCATCTGCGAGGATATAAACTTTGCCTGCATAACTGTTTTGTTTGGGTTGTTGCGATTTTAAATTTGGATGGTTATCATCGGCTGCAAATTTATCGCTGACTGTTTCCTGGCTTGCATAGTACATAAATGGTTGTTGGGTAAGGTATGCGTACATTAATGCTCCATTGTCGTCGTTGCCTCCCTGATTGCCGCGTATATCGATCAAAAGCTTTGTAACATTTTTACTGCGGATGTCTGTCTAAAAACTGGCTGAAATTTTCACCGGTTTGGTGTAAGAATTCGTTTAAAAAAGTTTTAACCGTAAGTACTGCAATGTGATCTGACATGTAAGTTAATTGCAGGTATTTCTGCGGGCGTTTAAAAGGCGGTGGGCAGTTTATATTTTTAACTATGTCGGCCTGCAATACGGCTTTTTTAAGTTCTCCGTTTTCATTTTTGTAAGTAATGTTGAAGCTATCAACTGGTTCATATAAGAGTGCATTAAAAAAAGGAAAAATCTCGTTTGATTCCCAATTTTTGCGTGATTGTATGTCTGCGTCTGACGGAATATAAGTAAATAAGCGTTGTACGATTTGTTGTATCGTGTGGTTATTGATCGATATCAGTTCGGCCCCGGCAAGAGAACTATTCTGATTACAGCAATAGATGAAAGCACGGCTATGTATGAGCATTACAAAAGCCGGGAAGACTTTCGTATTGTTTATATAATCTTTCCTGACTTGTTGGGACATTCTGCAATTGCTGTGTCCATCCTGCATAGCGGCAATGGCAAAATTGGCAAGCATAAAAAATTGGGGTACGGTCATGCTGTCCTGTATGGAGTTGTAGCAGCTATCAAATACATGGCTGATAAATGCGCTGTTCTTATATCTGTAGATACCGGGGTGAATTTTTTGCAAGGTATCGCGAAGCAACAGGAGATCTGTTTTCAGGGCGGCGGCAGAAATCTTCGGAGGCTGATAAACTGTGTTTTGAGCAAAACAACTTATTGTCAAAACGTATAGGCATAGTAATGCCACGGCTTTTTTGATTAAGCACATATGATTTTATTATTGTTTAATGTGGAATGATAACAATAAAATCAGTCTGGAGAAGTTGGAACAGGCATGGGCGTTTACAAAACTATTACCCATATTGATTGAAGCTCGAAAATGATAAAAAAACCAATATGCGGTATGAGAAATTATACGAACGGTAAATGGGTTAACCGGTGTCAAAAATGAAAGCAACACAATTCATCGGTTACGGCTATTACGAGCAGCTGAGGCTGGTGGAGGCAGCTGTGTTAATTCCGGGAATAAAGAAGGTGGTATCCCGTACTTTGGGTATCCTTAACTCCTTTGTCGGGTGCCTGTAGGGTCAGGTAAAAGTCAGGTGAACATCAGGTAAAGGTCAGGGGAAGGTCAGGTAAAGATCAGGCATAGGTCAGGTGAAGGTCAGGCGAAAGTCAGGTAAAGGTCTGGTGAGGATCTGAAAAGTAAGACCGTGAAAATGTTGATAATTTTTGTAAATTGTCTAACCTATTGCAATATACTAAAAATATTAATCATGGCCAGGGTACGTTCTGCAATAAAGATCAGTGGGAAAGTGGGTGACGAGGTGGCACCGGGTTATTGTTATCGGTAATTATAAAAAAGTCTATGGTTGGGTTATATGAACAGGAATGAATAAAATAGGGAAAATACCAAAGATGTGAACCAGACCAGCACGTAATAATGGCAAGGGGAGATAAGGAGTTTAAAGATTTCATTCAGTTTAGTTTTTACTCAGACAGAAAATAGTTTATATCCTGAATGCTATATGCTTCCGGCATTTGATAACCATCAATAAAATAAGTAGGCGTAAAACGAATATTCATATCCGTACACCATGCATACATAGCATCAACCTTGGAAGCCTGATCGGTCGTCTGCTTCTGCAAAGGGTACTTTATAGCAAAGGAATCATAATTTTTCTCCTTTGCACCGTACCAGTCATTCAGCGCCTGTGTCAGCAATTTTTCATCCTGGTTCTCCTGGAGTGATAAAAAATGTTTAACAGGGCGGGATGATGTAGCCTCATCATTTGAGCTGGTGAAAACTATTCGGAGCTGCAATTGCTGGTTTTCTGCAAGCATCTGTATTATTTTAGGATGTGCAGCAGCGCAGGGCCCGCAAAATGGATTGCATACTTTGGTAATAATATGCTTCGGGTTTGCCTTGTTTCCCAGTATTATACCAAGACCTTCGGTTGGCGATAGGGTCTTTTGCCTGTACAAAAGGCTTTCAAAAATCTGCTGATTAAATTTGAGCCTTAAATAATTTCTCTTTTCTCTTTTTGCCTTTTGTATTCTTAGTAAGAATGGCTTCATTAAAAACCATGTTAAGATCACCGATAAATACAATAAGCAGGTATGAATTAAATATCCCGGAGTTTCAAAAATGGAAGTTGATAAAAAACCTGCAATGAGCGAGTTGATAAATCCAAATAGTAATAAAGCCTGAACCGCCAAACACAAAATACACCATTGTTTGGCGATACGCCATTGATAGAAAACTGAAAAGAAAATGTAAGGAAGTACTAATGCATTAATTGCTGACAGAAAAGACACCGTCTTCAGAAGAGTCGCATTGTAAAAGAGTAAGTTCAGAAGCCCCCCGGCAAAATAAAAAAATCCAATTTCACTCCAACTGAGCCATTTAAAGAGCCGGGACCCTTTACTATTTAGTACTGCATTGCAATTTGTTTTCACAATTCCTGTGCAAACCTTTTGCAACAATGGGTTCGCCTTGTCTATCTCGTACCATAATAATAATACCGTAACCACAACTCCTGTAAATAGTATAAGGAAGAAAATCGAAAGACCTGCCAGTTGGGAAAGAGACCAGTGGAGCAGCCATGCCTGTACCACGGACAATAGGCCGAGGAAAATAATTATGGATGAAAAAGCTATTAATTTAAGCAGTTTTGCCTTTTCAATTTTCTTATTTTTAACAAAGTCTATTTCCCCGCTATTTTCTGATGCCTCTGCGATAAGGCATACCCCAGTCCATGTTTTTAAAAAAAAATCTTCCATTAATGGAATAGAACCGCGGCTTTCGCCAGTATAGCACTGAACCGTTCCATTATCTATTTCTGTTACCAGTACCAACGAGTCGGCAGGTTGTTGCATGTGAGCAATAAAAGGTAATGGAAGTTCATTAAGTTTTTCCTTTTCGTACCTGATTGCTGCGTTACTTACCTTAAGTTGAGTCAAAGTATCACTAATACATAGTAAAGAAGGATAATCAGGGTGATTTTGCATTGATTCATTAACTGTCTGTGATGTCACTTTAACGTTTAACGATTTAAGCAGTGAAATCACTACTTTAACAACATTTTCATATTGGTTAATCATGGGAAAAAGTTGAATGCTCAAACAAGTAAGCTTATTTTAATGCCCAGGTTGGATAATGCACATATCAGGCGCCGCGGCAATGGCGTGTAGTACAACCAATCTTAGGGTTGTCTCAACTTTTTGAGACAACCCTAATGTGAAAATTTGCAACTCCTTTGGGATAGTTAGACCTTTACAAGCAGCTTTTTTCGTTATTGTGGCACACAAGGACCATTCTTACTATCGCCACATTTACACATATTTGCACAACTGCCGCAGGTATAACTTCCACAAGTGTCGCCGTCGCCGATGTCGCCGTACGGATCACTATCACTTCCCCCCATTATTTTTTTCATCTCTGCTCTGCTCAGTTTGCCTTGAATGTTTGCCAGGCTCATTTTTTTCATTTTTTCCATTTTTTTTCATTTTAAATTTTAAAAAAGAATGCCCGTGCCTTTAAGCTTCAACGGGCGTTTGCAACCCCGCCACAGTGTTTGCAACCACCATGTAGTACTGCAGGGTTTTCCGTTGGAGAACTACTTCAAAAGGAAATATTGTAAATCGCCAATATTATAAGGATCGGGCAATTTATATCCATTTATAAAAATAGTTGGGGTAGATTGTATGCCAACTGTTTCGACCCATTGTCGCATGGTATCTAATTTATTGCCCAGTTCTTCTTATAGGTTCAAAGAAATCGATAGTAAAATATAACTTTCAACTCAGGTATAATATAAATATATAGTTACTTCAAATGCTCCTAACGGAAAGTTGCTCTAAATCTAAAAGTAAAAATCTGATTTATATCTACCATTTGGTAAGCGCACATTTTTTGCAATAAGTGCATCCTTTTGGCAATAAGTGCGCACCGTTTTCGCGTGAAATTTTGGGGAATTTTCCAGGTAATACCGTCTTCAATCTCTGGTTTATGATATGTAAGATTCAGGCTTGGATTTCCAATAAATCCTTTATTAACAGGTTCGACATTTGTCCAGTTGTCTCGACTAATTTCTGAAACCCGCTCTGTAGCGGGTTCCTTTTTTTATTTAATATAATTATCTATTCTCCCCCAACAATCGTCGATTTTTGATCGGCTACAGATTGTTTAATATTTTTCCCTCTCCTTGTAAGAAAACCGGATACATCAGAGTACTAATTGACAAAGTAAAATCGACGTGACGGAAAAAGAACAACTGGATATACTCAAAGGATGGCTAATGCTGCATAAAGGGCTCATCTTTAAGGTTATCCGGTCATATTCACCAGTAGATCATGACGATCTTTTCCAGGAAATCATCATCCAGGTATGGCATTCGATTCCTGCGTTTCGACGGGAGGCTTCGGTGACCACCTGGCTGTACCAGATTGCACTGAACACAGCGATCAAATGGACTAAAAAAGAAAAAAAACACGCCGGCACAGGAACGCTGGACAACTTACAGCATCTGCTGCAGGAAAACAAGACAGCGATAGATGAACGACTCGCCTGGCTTTACGACGAAATATACAAGCTCGATGAAATCGATCGGTCTGTCGCCCTGTTGCTTCTCGAAGGGTACAGCTATAAAGAGATGTCAGCCATGCTGGGTATCAGCGAGTCAAATGTCGGAGTCAAGATCAATCGCATCAAAAAACAACTTATTGCCAAATCAAAAAAGTATGATGACCATGGAATTCGATGAGATAAAAAAAATATGGGATGCGCAAAACAGCCAGCCCTTATATGTCCTCGATGAAAAGGCGCTGCACAACCGCATTCAATCGAAAAAGAAAGGCGTACTTCGCTATGCCAATATTAGCGAGTGGGGGTTGATCATCATTAATCTTTGTACCGCAGGCATCCTTTTCGCCCTCAATTTCTCCCAGCACGCCGCCAATATCTTCATGTACATTGAAGCCGCCTGGATGTTTGCTACCGTCGTGTATGTAGGGGCACACCGCTTCAGAAGGGTTTCTTCCAGCCGCCGCTTCGACCGTTCCATCCATGGTGATCTCGATCACGCCATTTCCATTGCCACTTATCACGTGCGCCTTGCCCGGATAATGAACTGGAATATGCTGCCTCAGGGGGTGATCATGATCTTTCTCGGTTGGGAAGCTGGGAAGCTCTTAAAGGTAGGCGCAGTAGTTCTGGTTGCGTATTCCTTTGCCTTTTATGCCGGCATCAAAGGGAACCGCGTAAACATAAGAAGAAGACGTGAGCTACAGACGTTAAAAGAAAAGCTGGAAGCCGACGTGTAAAAATCACCACTATAAAATGCAAAACTAATTCGTATGAATAACATCCTTAGAAGGTCGACATGCCTTTTCCTTAGTGTTTTTTTCAGTCTGCTCACTTATGCCCAGGTTATTACGGGCCCCTGGAACGGTAGCCTGCATGTTCAACCGAAAGATATTCCGATTGTCTTTCATATGGCAGTGACAGTTCCGGAAAGCTAATAGCCGTCTTTGACAGCCCTACCCAAAACGCTTTTGGCCTGGCCGTGAGTGAAGTAATTACAAAAGAAGACAGCGTTATTATGATGATCGCTATCCTCGATGGAAAATATGCCGGCGTTCCTGGCAACGACAAAAAGAAGATCGATGGCAGGTGGTACCAGGGCAAAGGCTCTTTGCGGCTTTCTTCCAGGGCCAAAAAGCGGGACAGCGCGCTCCTAAAGACGTCTTTACGTATGTCTAAATCGATGCGATAAGCGCCTCCTATTTCGTTCCAGTGGATTTTATGAAAGCTAATGCTTCTGAGCCACGAATGCCATCAAGTCGAAGGAAATAGAGCCCTGCACCTAACCGATTAATGTCTATTGTCAACAAGTTCTTTCCGGGCGCCACCGACCAGGTTCGTGTGAGTTGCCTGCTGCCGGAGGGGTTAAATAGGGAAATGATCACCGACTCACTTGCCGACGCATAGAATTGCAGTCTCAATTCTCCGCCGACCACAGGATTGGACAGTATCTTCAGTCCCCGTGACGCCGATATCCTGACCGACCGGATTATACTGTAGTTTTCCGACCCGTCTTTTAGCACTGCCTGTAACCGATAGAAATAAGTGCCCTCGCCAGGCTCAGCCACCACATACGACATCCCTGCCGGCGGCATCACGGTTGTAAGGGGTAGCTGCGCGATCGGGATAAAAGTCGTGCCATCGGTGGAATGATACACATTGAAATAATCGATGTGAAGATCAGTTGCCGTATTCCAATGAAGGGTTACACTGCTGTTCGCCGCCGAAGCCGTGAACCCCTGCCACCAGTCGGCAAGAACGAACATCGTCGAGGGAAGGGTCAACAGGGTAAAAACTACTCCGTTGGCCAGTGCCCTGGTGCCGGAGAAAGAGATGAGGCTGCCGCTGATACCGGACGCCGGCACATATGTTTGGGTGCCTGTCGTAAAATTCCCGTCGCCATCGTTGTCGATGAGGAGGTAATAATTTGACGCCACCGAGGCGCCCGACAGCGTCAGCCCTGTCATGTCAAAGCTGAGATTGACGGAAGAAACAGCTCCGGTGGTCTGCGCTTTCCAGGTGCGCGCCAATCGCCTGGAGCCGATGGCCGCCGCCGGGCCTATGGCTGCCGTAATCGTTTCCTCCGTCAGCGCCGCGGAGTCCGTACCGACCATCAGGAATTGACCATTTGTCAATGGGGACGAAGTCTTCAGTACAAGGTTGCCCATCCCGCTTTTTCCTGTCCCGTTGCCGCTGCCCGAGTTGACGCTATTGGAACTGGTTTGTACCAGCCCCGATCCGTTATCTGTTCCGATGCCAAAAATGTTATGCTGGTATGCAGCCAGGCCTGTCCAGAAAACGGCGCCCGCCGAGGAGGTATAGCTGACGGGAGTGGTCGCGGTTCCAAGCGTAATGCCATATTTAATGGCTAAGTAGGATTCTACTTTATTTCGAAGCGAAGCCGAATTGGCCGCACTGTACACGACGATCTCGGCGATGTCGCCATTCATCTTGGAGTCCGAGGAGGACCGGTCGGCAATCTGGGGAATATCGGTCATTGTGGTGGTAAGATACCCCCCTCTGATATTGCCTGTACGGGCATCCAGTCCATTCATGTTTAACACGTTGCCGGTACCGCTGGCCGTTAGGATGACAGGAACAGTTGACGCCGGCGGGCTTGCCGATTCATAACCCGCGAACTGGCCGGCGTCGATGGACCCGAAACCGGTATACAACTGGTTACCGGAGGCCGACCTGAAAAATATCGGGCACCTTATCAAACCGAGCCCGCTATTAGTGATAGGGGAAAAGAAGGTACCCCGCTCATTCATCACGTCCCCGGTCCAACTACCGACTGCCGAGACATCCGACATCGTAATCGACGTATTTCCCAGGAGTCGATAACCGTTTGTTCCTGATCCGGTAAAACGAACCACCGGATTGAAATTAAGTCCGTTGAGAACGACTACGGGCGCCGTTAACCCCGTGCCCGTGGACGTCAGGGAAAAGAGGTTGTTGGCCGTCATGTCCGTCCATCCTGTAAGGGTGCCCCCCGAAGATGGAGAAGCTCCACTACCGGCCTTTAACCATAAAACCAGGTTTGAAGCTACCCCGCCGGGGCTCTGACAAAAAAGCGGCTCTCCCGTACATTGCAGGAATACTACCATCAGGCAGAAAATCTTTTTCATAGAATACGACTTAAATGCATTTTTGTAAAACGGATTTAATCAGGTAACGGGTTTTGTTATAGGTATCGATCAAAGATGTAAAATAGGCAGGTCGAATAAACTATATCTTAGTATTACTTGGATAAGGATTATTCGTTAATTGTGTGTTGTACCCACTGAATATTCCCCAGTGGGTCCTGTGTGTTGTACCCACTGAATATTCCCCAGTGGGTCCATGGAGGTTAATGAATTGTACTAATACCTTTTAGATCGTACAGTGCCATGAATGCTGTTGCTGTTGTCGGCGTTTTGTTACTCTTTTGGCTGTTGAAAAATACTGCCATCATTTAGATAAATTTTTATGGAAGAATAGTGGCCTGTGCTGTCCTTTAAAAATTGTATTTGCGCATTTTCTTCGAGTACAAACAGATTGTTAGCGATGAGCTTTAATTCAGTCACCTTTCTGCTATGGTTGTTTTTGCAGAAAAGCCTGTTTTTGTCAATATAAACTGTCACATCAGGGTAGGTTCCTGTTAATTGGCTTAACAGATCTAAAGGAATATTTTTAGTATCTTTTGTTGGCATAAGTGACCTCAGATAGTATTCACTTTTATGTTTCGCTTGCTCATCTTTGGCTGCCTGCAGTTGTTCTGTAAAAATGAGTTCCTGTGCTTTTAAAAAGGCCGTCTCCGCGTTAACTTTTACACTTGGTATTACGCCGGTGCCTTCCCAATCAGTTTTGGTAACAGGGTTGTAAGAACGGGCAAAAGGAATGGAACTTACAAACCCCTGGCCAATAGAAAATGGATTTTGAGGATGTGCACCACCGCCTGTAATTTCTCCGACAATGATTGCTCGTTTAGCCTGTTGCATGCCATAACTAAAGTCCTCTGCCGCTGAGAAAGTTTTATGACTGGTAAGAATATATACAGGCATAGCAAGGTTTAAACTATCAGCCTTTGCAGGGTCAGCATAGAAGACGGTAGTGTCTTTAGCCGATCGATTAATAAGATCATTCATATGGGTCTTTTCCCTGAAAAAGTAACTTTCTATTTGACTTACCATATCCGGGCTGCCACCCTGATATGGTAAG
>Ga0207667_10007159_pt1 | contig 13469 bp, 13 predicted proteins | sample KBSCornC52_FD_184301 | JGI IMG/M metagenome (GOLD analysis project Ga0207667, IMG submission 184301) | Corn rhizosphere microbial communities from Kellogg Biological Station, Michigan, USA - KBS Corn C5-2 (SPAdes) (version 2) | ecosystem: Host-associated > Plants > Roots > Rhizosphere > Soil ...
AGCCTTCGAGAATCAGCACCTGCGCCATCTTGGGATCGATGTGGCGAAAGTCCTTCGTCATATAGAGCTTTGCAATGTCGCTGATGGCGCCGGCAAGTTCTACGCCGGTGGGGCCGCCGCCGATGATGACAAAGTTGAGCGGCGGATGGTTGCCTACCTCCTGCATCTGACGCTCGGCAAGCTCGAAGGCAAGCAGCACACGGCGGCGAATCTCGGTTGCGTCTTCCACGGTCTTCAGTCCGGGCGCGAGTTTGGCCCAGTCGTCGCGGCCAAAGTAGGAGTGCGTGGAGCCGGTAGCGACGATCAGATAGTCATACTCAAGCTCCGCACCGGTCTTGAACTTCACCCGTTGCTGCGCAAGATCGAAGCCCACGGCTTCGTCCATGAGGACTTCGATGTTTTGGTGGTCGCGGAGAATGGAGCGAATCGGCTGCGCAATCTCTCCCGGCGAAAGCACAGCGAGCGCTACCTGATAGAGCAGCGGCTGGAAGGTGTGATGGTTTCTGCGATCGACGAGGGTAACGTCCACCGGAAGGCCACCAAGGCGCATCGCCGCGTTAATTCCGCCGAATCCGCCACCCAGAATGACCACCCGCTTACGTACACCGCTGCCGTTCGACGTTGCCGCTTGCGCCATGATTCCGTCTCTCCAGATTAATTCGCGTCTGTTTATTGTGATGCCTGGCGCAGACTTCCGGTTTCTCTTTTAGCTGGATGCCGTGCTAAGGGTGCTTCTGGATGGCGAGCGAGATGAATCCCTGCGTTCCCGTAGCGGCGGCGATGTTCGTTGTCTCCGCTGTATTCGCGGTCTGGATCGGCGTAATGGTGATGAGGCCGTTTGCATCGGAGGCGATAGTTGACTCCAATGAGCCATAGACGGGCGCGATGGGACAGCGGCCTCTGGCAGGGCACGCAGTCTGCCATCCGTCGATCGTTTGATGAACCTCGACGTTCGCTCCTGCTACAGGATGCGCCGCGGCATCTGTGACCTGAAGCACGATGGGAGCGAGCGTTCCGCTTGCAGAGACCGACTGACCCGCGCCGCTGATGATGGCGAGGCGCAAGTCGGCAGCATCGACTCCCACGGCAGTGAACGTTGCGCAGGTTGTCGCCCAGGCGCAGGCAATGGCCGTAGCCTGCGTTCCCGAGGCGAGCGGGCCTGCGGTCGCCAGAGTCTGCGCTGCTCCCTGAGTGTTTGCGTAGGACTGGCTTGGTGAGACGCTGATGGCGCCTGAGGTTGGAGTCCAGGCAACGGCCATGCCCGCGACTGGGGCGAGGTTGTCTGCGAGGTTCACCTCCGGCGCCCATGAAGCGACGGCTCCGGCGGCGATGTACTCCACTGGATTGGCGGGAATGGCTGTTCTGATCTCGCTCGCCGCCGTAAAGGAGATCATTACAGTTCCGGCTGCGCCCGCTGCGGAGAGCGTGATCGTCCCTGGCGCGAGCGGATTTATGGTTGTCGATGCTGTGCCCGCTGCGTTGGTAGAGACGGTGCAGGTGTTTGCTCCGCACGCCCCGAATGTAACTGCGCCGATGCTTGCGGTAAATGTAATGGCCTGTCCTGCGATGGTGGTCACCCCGTCGGCTGCAAGGGCCTGCACGGTAAAGGGTATCGCCGCAGTCTGCCCGGAGGCCACGGTTCCCGAAGGAGCGGCGACGAGGTTCAGCGTTGGCGCAGGCGTACCGTAAGTCAACGACTGCGGCATGACCGTTGTGCCTCCGGTTACAAGATCGCTGACGGCCACGTCGGCAACAAGCGCCGTCGCTGAGCCGAGCGCGTGCAACGACGGCACGGTTGCCGTGATTGAATTTGCGGACCAGCTTGAGACCGTTGCAGCGACGCCATCGACGGTAACGGTGTTGCCGGGGCGGAAGCCCATTCCGGCGATTGTGACCACTCCTCCGCCGGAGCCGACGTTCGCGGGCGAGATCGAGTCCGCGTATAAGACCCGAGCCTGATAGTTGTAGTCAGGACGGCCATCTCCGCGCTCATCGGCGATCGCCATGCGTAGCTGTACGGGTTGCGTGCTTTGCGTGGTCAGCGCCGTGACTCCCGTGGCCTGACTGTTAAACGACTCTGTCTCCGAGGCGAATGTAGGCAACGTGCCGATTGGATCGGATGCGCTCCACAGGCCGATGACGGGCATCGCTTTCGATGAGGTCGCAAATCCCTGTTCGTCCCTGGCCGCGACCTCGATGGTAAAGGTGCGATTGCCTTTGATGCTGAGGGAAGACCACGCTGTGTGACCATCCGCGCAGAGAAGCCCCGTCCACCAGCCGGAGCCTGCCACCGCGATCGGCGCCGTCTCGGTGCCGTCGTTGCCGGGACTGCACCCACTGGCCGGATTGTCGGTTGACACATGCATCTCCGTACGACGGTAACTAGGCATGACATAAGCAAGTAGAGGGGAATCGGAGCCCGACGGCATGACCGTATTGTCGATGTAAGGCCCGACCGCATATTGGCCGATGTACAGCGGATTGATGGGCTCGGTGTAGAGAAAGACATCCTGCCAATCGCCCGGTAGCATAGGCACGCGTGTCAGGTCGAAGTAGCCTTCGTCGTACCCGTAAGAGGTGCCCATGCTACCGGACGCCGACGTGTCCGCTCCAGTCACAGCAGTTGGGACTCGTCGCTGAAAGAGAAAGCCGGAGACGGAAGATACGGTGTACCAGCCTTCCTCCTGGGAGATGTCGGTGTACTGTGCCCAGCGGCGCCCCAGTACGTTGACGCCACGCATTCCCTGTCCGGTGGGAAAGGTTACTGTTCCATAGATCCGGTTGGCATTCAGCAGCGTGTCGGTCTTGCCGGCGGGAGCCTGCCCCTGATTGATGAAATAAAGTTCGTCCAACGCGGAAATATCGTCGGGCCGTAGCGTGAAGGGCTGCGGCATACATTGATAGGTGAACGGGCCGCAGAGAATGTCGATGGGATGCATGACCGGCCAGTTCATCGCCTGCATGTAGGTGGGCTGCGGGCTGCTGGTGAAGACGTTGTCATTGGTCTGCGACCAGCCGAGGCCCAGCACGCGGCCAAAGGCGCGCATGAGCTGATACTGCATCTGCAACTGCTGTTCGGGCGCGGGGCCGGTACAGCGTCCGTTGAGGACGATGATGGCGTGCTGGATATGCCCAGCGGGCACGATGGAATCGACGCTCTCGGTAACGGCATTCTGGCGGCAACTCGACGGATCGCTGGCCCCGCTGCCGAGCAGAAGATCGGTGACTGAGCCGTCGTAGTCGTAGATGATGGCAATCTGCTTTGCAAGATAGTTGCTGCTCTCGACATCAGAGGGAAAGACCAGGCCGGAGGGTGTGGGGTAAACATTCGCTCCGCTGATGTGTTCATCGAGTGAGCCGCCATAGCCAAGCACAAGGCTCGATGTAGATACGTTCCAGACATTGGCTGCGGCGGCAACCAGAGCGTCTGCCGCAGCGTGGTTCACTGAGGCGCTGAGGTCGCCGGGATCGGTAAAGTAAAGCGGCTGGTTGGTGTACCAGACGATAGGCAATCCCGCCGTGGTGAAGTAGGGCAACCCAGTCACCCAGCGCGGACCTCCTGCCCACAGCGATGCCGCAGGGGCAAGCCAGCAGGCGGTCAGCATAGCTGCGAATCGAAGGTGGCGCCTGACGCGCCCTGCATCAGTGAGCCCCATCTGACACTTTCTGCCACGACTTCAACAGCCCGATCACGGCCGGGACCGGGGTCTGCTGTGCGGGGATGGCTGCGCTTTTCTCATCGCTCACCGCCATCGGCAGGGCGGCAATGTCCACGTCCTCCGCGCCGGCCGTGGCTGCCCGCACCATGGGGTGCGCCGGGAGAAACGGAATCGGTGTACCGGAACGATGGTCCGGATGGGGAGGCCCAGTCCGGTAGGAGACCGGATGCAGAACCTGCGTACCGACCCAGCGAAGATCGGCCACGGGATACTGCACCGTGGAGCTGTCCGCCACAAGCGGCGAACTGCCGCCGTGAATCGGCACCGCGCCATCCATGCCATCGACCGGCGAACTCAGCCCCGATGCGCTGGGCGTGCGAAGAAACATCAGCAGCCGCTCGCCGACGCGATAGCGCTGGACACCCCCGGCCCACAATCCTGCCCACTCCCGAAGGACGTAAGGCGCGCCAGCGGTGCAGCCGCGAACGGCCTGGTCTACGCGAAACTCTACTTCAACAACTCCCGAGGCTTCGGCTCCGCCGGACTGCCGATGCACGGCAATTACCTGGCCCGCGAAGATGACGCCTGCCTCGTCCGACATGCGGTGGAGTGCGTCTTCCACGGTTCGCGGCGGCATGTTCTGCGCGCGAGCCACGGGGAGGGCCAGCAGCAGCCCGGCGGCAAACAGCGCGCGCAAGCATTGAAACCACGAAAACCTGGCCATGTCTGCCCTCCGTCCTCTCTCTTTCTTTCGTCAGGAGAGGCGCGGGGCCGCCGCTGTGACCCGTTTCGGCACAGCCGCCGGACATGTTACCGGCGTGCTATATCTCGGGGTAGAAGTCGAAGAAGGCGTCGAGGCTCATGCGCAACTGGGCCTCGATCTGCTCGCGGCTTCCCTCCAGCACATGCATCGTGACGTGCGCTTCGTTGCCGTTTTTGAGCGTGATGGGCGCCTCACCGACCGCGGCTATCTCGTCGGCGGGCAGCAGCCTCATTCCGTAGACCAATGTCAGATTTGCCATAGCTCGATTCTTTCACTAAATGCGCTTTGCATCCTTTTCGCCCGCCGCGCATTTACACTAGGAGAGCCAATATGCCTGAAAATACGACCCGCGACACTGTCATCCTGGGTTCCGGCTGCGCCGGACTCACTGCCGCCATCTACGCCGCACGCTCCAACCTGAAGCCGCTTGTGCTCGAAGGCCACGAACCCGGGGGCCAGCTCTCCATCACCACGCTGGTGGAAAACTTTCCCGGCTGGCCCGAAGGCATCCAGGGGCCGGAGCTGATTGAGAACATGAAGAAGCAGGCCGTGCGCTTTGGCGCGGAACTGCGCATGGCTCACCTGAACTCGGTGGACCTGTCGAAGCATCCGTATGAGCTGAACATCGGTAGCGAGACCATCTCGACGCGCACGCTCATCATCGCCTCGGGCGCGAGCGCTCGCTGGCTGAACCTGCCAAGCGAGCAGGCGCTGATCGGCTATGGCGTCAGCTCGTGCGCTACCTGCGATGGCTTCTTCTTCTCGGGCAAAGAAATCGCAGTCATCGGCGGCGGCGACAGCGCAATGGAAGAGGCGCTCTTCCTCACTCGCTTCGCTACCAAAGTGACGCTGATCAATCGCAGCGAGCACTTCCGCGCGTCGAAGATCATGCTGGAGCGCGCTATTGCGCACCCACAGATCAAATTCATGACCAGCACGACGGTTGAGGAAGTGCTCGGCGTTGAGGAAAAGGACGTGAAGGGTCTGCGGCTGAAGAACAAGATCACAGGCGAAGAGTCGATCCTGCCTGTGTCTGCAATGTTCCTCGGCATTGGGCACGAGCCGAACGCCAAAGCCTTCAAAGGCCTGCTCGATCTCGACGACGATGGCTACATCCTGACCAGCAACAACGTCTTCACCACGCTGAACGGCCAGATTCTTCCCGGCATCTTCGCCTGCGGCGACATTCAGGACCGGCGCTACAGGCAAGCTATCACGGCGGCCGGGTCCGGCTGCATGGCGGCGCTTGAGGTGGAGAAGTATCTGGAAGAGCACGGGCGATAAGTGCATATTGCATTGAGCTCTCTTCTTCTGATGACGCGGCTAAAATCGTGACATATGTCCATCGCCGATAATCTCGCGCGCCTGCACGACGAGATCGCCCAGGCTTGCCGCCACGCCAACCGCGCCGAGAGCGATGTCGTTCTGATGGCCGTCAGCAAGGTGCATCCAGTAGAGATGATCCTCGAGGCCTATGCCGCGGGGCAGCGGCTCTTTGGCGAGAACCGTGTTCAGGAGTTTCAGCAGAAGTCCTCGCATCTGGCGGGACTCGCTGATACCCGCTTTCATCTGATTGGCCCGCTGCAATCGAATAAAACGAATAAGGCAGCGGAGCTGTTCGACGCAATCGACGCGGTGGACTCGCTGAAGATCGCCCAGCGGTTGAACTCGGCCGCGGCCGCGCTGGGAAAAAAGCTGCCTGTGCTGATTGAGGTCAAACTGAGCCACGAAGAGTCGAAGCACGGTCTCTCTCCCGACGAGCTACCCGCCCTGCTTGATGCGGTCGCGTCTTTGCAGTCGATTGAGACAGTGGGGCTGATGACGGTGCCGCCCTGGTCGGAGGATGCCGAAACGGCGCGTCCCTACTTCCGCGAGTTGCGCAGGCTGCGCGACACATCGCAAAAGCTGCATCCGGGGCTGACGCAGTTGTCGATGGGGATGACCAACGACTTTGCTGTTGCGATCGAAGAGGGCAGCACGTGCGTCCGCATAGGGACGGCGATCTTCGGCAAGAGGAAGGCGGGTGCGGCATGACCTACGAGCCGCCCAGCTTCGCAGAAGACGTCGCCGACGGATGCGTGCTGCGCGTCAGGGTGCATCCGGGTGCGCGGAGGAACGATGTTGCCGGACTCCATGCGGGCGCAGTGAAGATTTCCATCACAGCTCCGCCGGCCGACGGACGTGCCAACGAAGCGTTGATTGCTTTCCTGGCGGAACGGCTCAAGCTGCCGCAGGCGCGTATCTCAATCGTCAGCGGCGCCACTGGCCGCAGCAAGGTGCTGCGCATCACAGGAAAGAGCGCGGCCGAGGTGCAGGCTGCACTCTTTCCTGTCGAGACCTGTTGAGTCGCATGAGCATGTAAAGTGGAGCGATGGCCCTCCAGTCGGTAGACGCGCGCGCACTGTACAGGAAGATCTCGTGGCGGCTGATTCCGTACATGTTTCTGCTGTATATCGTGAACTATCTGGACCGCGTGAATGTGGGATTCGCCGCGATGGACATTCAGCGCGACCTGCACTTCAGCAACACGGTGTATGGGATGGGTGCGGGGATTTATTTTCTGGGGTCGGCGCTGTTCGATCTGCCGAGCAATCTGATTTTGACGCGAGTGGGCGCGCGGGTTTGGATGGCGCGGATCATGATCTCGTGGGGCGTGATCTCGACCTGCCTGATGTTCATGCGGTCGGCAGAGTCGTTCTATGTGCTGCGGTTTCTGCTTGGGGTGAGCGAGGCTGGATTCTTTCCCGGGATGATTATTTACCTGACCTACTGGTTTCCAACGCAGGAGCGGGCGCGTGCCGTCTCCCGATTTATGATCGCGACCTCGCTGGCCGGCGTAGTGGGTGGGCCGCTTTCGAGCGCCGTACTGCGGATGGATGGGTGGCACGGACTGGCAGGGTGGCAATGGCTGTTTTTAACAGAGGGCGTGCCGACGATTCTACTGGGAGTGTCCGTGCTGTTTCTGCTGCGCGACCATCCGGATGATGCAAAGTGGTTGAGCGCGGCGGAGAAGGCATGGCTGGATGAAGAGCTGCGCCGTGACAGCGAGCGCTCCGGCGCGGCGGTGCATCACCGGCTGGGAGACGCGTTCAGGCTGCCTGCGCTATGGGTGCTGGCGGGGGCATATTTTGTGAGCCAGGTGGGGGTTTATATCGTGAACCTGTGGATGCCTCTGATTCTGGCCAGCTTTTCGCATGGCATGGCGGATGCGAGCCTGATCGACCGGTATGCCACGTTCCCGTATCTCGCCGCGGCTGCGATGACGCTCTTGGTGGGGTGGAGCTCGGATAAACGAAATGAGCGGCGGTGGCATATTGCAGGGTGCCTGTTGCTCTCGGCCGCAGGATTCGCCTGGGCGGCGCTGGCGCACAGCATGGTCGTGGCGCTATGCGCGATGACGCTGGCGGCGGTCGGGCTGTGGAGCATGATGGGGCCGTTCTGGACGCTGACGACGAGTATGCTGGGTGGGACTGCGGCGGCGGGCGCGGTGGCGGTGTTGCAGATCGTCGGCGGGGTGGGCGGATTCACAGGCCCGTATATGACCGGGCGGCTGCGTGATGCTACGCATAGCTATACCGGCGGTCTGTTTGTGATGAGCGGCATGGCGGTCTGCGCGGCCCTGCTGGCGCTGGCTGTGCGGCGGCCAAGGGTGGTTCCGGCAACGGTGAAGAGCTAGGATAGTCGCGGAAAAATGGAGCTTTGGCTGGTATTCTGTATAGGCTTGTGAATCTTGAATTGATATGAGGTTGTGATGGCTACAGCAACGATACATAAGGCAGCAGTGGCCGCGGAGTACAAGGTCCGCGATCTTTCGCTGGCGGAGTTTGGGCGCAAGGAGATCGACATCGCCGAGCAGGAGATGCCAGGATTGATGGCGATCCGCAATAAGTATGCGAAGGCGAAGCCGCTGGCAGGCGTTCGCGTTACCGGCTCGCTGCACATGACGATCCAGACCGCCGTCTTGATTGAGACGATGGTTGCCCTGGGCGCGGACGTTCGTTGGGCGAGTTGCAACATCTTTTCGACGCAGGACCACGCCGCCGCCGCGATTGCCGCTGCCGGAGTGCCGGTGTTTGCGTGGAAAGGCGAGACGCTGGAGGAGTACTGGTGGTGCACTGACCAGGCGCTGCGGCACAAGGGCGGCCTGGGACCGCAGATTGTGATCGACGATGGCGGCGATGTGACGCTCCTGATCCACAAAGGCGTTGAGTTGGAAAAGGGCGATGGCTGGGTGAATACGCCTTCGGGCAATCAGGAGGAGCAGGTCATCAAGAATCTGCTCAAGAAGATTCACGCCGAGGACGCAACCTACTTCACGAAGCTGGCCAAAGAGTGGCGCGGTGTTGCAGAAGAGACGACGACCGGCGTTCACCGCCTCTACAAGATGATGGAGCAGGGCAAGCTGCTGGTGCCAGCGATCAATGTGAATGACTCGGTGACAAAGTCGAAGTTCGACAATTTGTATGGATGCCGCGAGTCGCTGGTGGACGGCATCAAGCGCGCGACCGATGTGATGGTTGCCGGCAAGACCGCTGTCATCTGCGGATATGGCGATGTAGGCAAGGGTTCCGCAGCGTCGTTACGCGGGCTAGGAGCACGAGTGTTGGTGACGGAGATCGATCCCATCAATGCGCTACAGGCTGCGATGGAAGGATATGAAGTGACGACGCTCGAAGAGACGCTGGGGCGCGGGGACATCTACGTGACCTGCACGGGCAATGTGGACATCATCACCTTCGAGCACATGAAGCTGATGAAGGACCAGGCGATCGTCTGCAACATCGGCCACTTCGACAACGAGATACAGATGGACCAGTTGAACGCCGCCAAAGACGTGAAGAAGCTGAACATCAAGCCGCAGGTGGACAAGTACACGTTCCCGAACGGCAACAGCATCTTTGTGCTGGCTGAAGGGCGACTGGTGAATCTGGGCTGCGCGACGGGGCATCCGAGCTTCGTGATGTCGTCGAGCTTCTCGAACCAGACGCTGGCTGCGCTGGATCTTTGGAAGAACAAGGATACGTACAAGCCGGGCGTCTACATTCTGCCCAAGAAGCTGGATGAGGAAGTAGCACGGCTGCATCTTGAAAAGATTGGCGTGAAGCTGACGACCCTTTCGGCGAAGCAGGCGGAGTATCTTGGCGTGCCGGTGGAAGGGCCGTACAAGGCGGAACAGTACCGCTACTAGGTCTTCTCAACTCGATAGATGGAGGCCGCGGGATGTTCTCGCGGCCTCTATCCTTTTGCTGAAGAGCTTACCCTTGCCTGCGGGTTGTGTTTGTCGCGGTAGATTCTGCGGGACTCCTGGTTCTGCTGCCGGTGCAGAGTCTTGCGGTCCTGTTTGGTGAGGTGGCCGTTGTCCTGGGTTCGCATGGCGTGCTCTTCCTTGTTGATGGCCGATTCCTGCTTCTCAAGGTGCGAGGTCTCGCCGGCGGTGAGTTGGCCGCTCTTGACGCCCTGGCCGATGCGGTCCTGCTGATTTTCCTTGCGCTGGTTGACGTCATAGTCATGGTGGGCGGGCGATGGCGTGGCTTGGGCGAAGATAGCGGCGGGGGCGAAGGCAAGCGAGGCAATGAGGGCATACTTCGTAAGGTTCATTTGGAGAACTCCTATGTATTTTCGGCGGCGGCTTGGATGTTGCTGCTTCTGCCTACAGTGAGAATAGACACAGGCGCTCGCTGTGTGTTGCGACAGTTGTGGAAGGTATATTTTTTTGGAGAACCGCGACTTTTCGGTGAATTTTGTGTATTCGCACCGATTGGGCGTCGTGCCTTGCAACGAAAGTTGCTGCAGAAAACAGGGCAGCTAGCTGGGAGAGTCGTAGTCGGCGGCCGTGATGACTCGCAGGCCGGCGACGGAGGGCAGCGGCTGGTCGATGAAGATGAGCGTGCGCGCGGCGGTGCTGGGGTACGTGATCTGCGCTCCTGTATAGCTGGCTGCGGCAGTTCCAGTCGGAGCGGCTCCCGTGGGCAGAACGACCAGCGTGTAGGTGCCGGATGGGATGGATTGATAACCGGTGTTTGCGCCAAATGCCACGCTGGTGAGGATGGGATTGACTGTGACGAGCGAGCGGCCCGAGGGGACCATGTAGATATCGACCGGGCCGGTGCGGGTGGCTTCGTCGAGAAAGCGCAGCGCCGTTTGTCCGGCGGGCGCAGGCAGGCTCTGATCTTTGAGCGTAAGTTGCTGCAGGCTGCCCGCTGTATTGCCAATCAGGACCGTGTATTGACCTGCTGCGGCGAAAGTGGGTTTGGCAAAGGAGAGCACCTGATGGGTGCCGGCAGTGGCTGCCGAAATGGTGTAGACGCCGGGAGCCATGGGGACGTAGGAGGTAATGTCTCCGAAGCCGAGGTTGTAAGCCACGCCGTCTGAGCCTTGATAGAGATCGATGCCGGGAGCGTCGGGCGAGGCGTCAACTACTCGGACCTGGGCCGTGGAGGAGCTACTGACCATCGCCTGACAACCGGTGAGCGTAACGAGCACTGCCAGAACCGCCGCGATGCGGGTGGCTGCGGAGGCGAGATGGCGCGGAGGAGAGAACATGAGCCGTCCGTCCAGGTTTTGCGTCTTATCTTAAATAGAGAGCAGAGGCCGCTCTCAAGATGAGACCGAAACTATCTATGCATTACTTTAACCGATTTGCGGCCTGGAAACGGCTTGGCGGCAGGGTAGCGAAAGTTGTACCTCCCATCGCGATATTGGCCGCTGGAATGCTAGCGCATGGGCAAACGCTTCCGGGCGGGACATCGCAATCTCTCGACGGCGCAACGTCTGCCGTGCGGGCCGCCGCGAAACCACATGCGGGCGTGGAGGCGATTGTAGACATGAGGACTCCGCAGGCAGGCTCCGCCGCCCCCTCGCACAAACAGAGCTATGAGTTCACGGTAAAAGATGGCGACTGGCTGGACACCGGGGTGGTACTGGCGGCAGGAGAGCAGGCGCACTTTACGGCATCGGGCAGTGCGAGCTTACCAGACGGGCGGACGGTCGATCCGGACGGCACGGAGCGGGGATGGCGCGACCTGCTGCGGCAGTTTCCGCTGAACGACGCGGCGACAGGCGCGCTGGTGGGGCGGGTAAGCGATGTGGGCGCCTCCGTTCCCTTCCTGATAGGCAAGGAGAGCGATGTCACGATCCCGGCCAACGGCCGGCTGTATCTGCGGATGAACACAAGCAGCGACCTGACGGCGACGGGAAGCTTCAAGGTGAAGGTGACGTTCAAAGCAGCGCCGAAGACGAAGGCGATCACTGCCCCCGCCGTGAACACGCTGGTCTCGCCGAAGACATTCGCTGATATTCCGAGACGCGTCTCCGACGAGGCCGGCCACGAGGGCGACATGGTGAACTATGCCCTGATCGGCACCGAAGACCAGGTGCAGGCGGCGTTCAAAGCGGCGGGATGGGTGCTCGTGGACAAATCGGTGAGCGATGCAGTGCTGCACGGGATCTTATCGACGATGAGTCATGAGCCGTACACCGAGATGCCGATGAGCACGCTGTATCTGTTCGGAAGGCCGCAGGACTTGTCGTTTGCGCGTGGTAATCCGCTGAAGGTGGCTGCGGAGCGGCACCATCTGCGGGCGTGGAAGAGTACGGAGACCGTCGACGGGAAGCCGCTATGGGTAGGCTCGGCCACGCACGATATCGGATTCGAAAAAGACCAGCGAACTGGCGGCGTGACGCACAAGATCGATCCGGAGATCGACAAAGAGCGGGACTTTTTATTGCAGAGCTTCGATGCCGCCGGCGCGTTTTCGAGCGCGGCGTATGTGACTCCGGACGACCCGATGCTGAAGGCGAAGACAGCCACCGGCGGGAGTTTTTATTCCGATGGACGGATTGTGGTGATGGAGCTGAAGTAAAGGCGGAGCAGATGCAACTCCGCCTTTGCAGGCTTGTCTGTGTTCAGGCCGCCCCGAGAGAGGCTGGAGGTGGCAACGCGGTCAACCTTCGTTGAGGCGAATTTGCCAGCGCTATTTTTTAGGCTTGCTGGCGATGATCTGGTCTTTGATCTTGGCATAGGTAGCGGCGGGAATGATGCCTCGCGTGACAAGCTGATTCTTGGCGGTATAGGGGCGTCCGTCGATGATGCGCTTGGCGTAGGCGTCGCCGATGCCGTTGAAAGCCTTGAGCTGGTCCGGAGTCGCGGTGTTGATGTCGAGCGGCGCCGTGGAAGAGGAGGATGCCGCGGGTTTGGCGGCAGGTTTGGCCGCGTGTTTTGCCTGGGCAACGGAAAGGACCGGCACTGAAGCGAACAGTAGTGCGGCGGCAAGAAGTTTGTGGCGAAGGTTGCGCATAGATTGGGTCTCCGTGGTACTGCGGATGAACTTCATGCGAAAGAGTACGAGACACGGCGGGGCGCGTCAATATGCAAGTTCTCACTTATCTCCAGGCCCGTTGTGCGCGAATTTGCCCGGAAAACGCGGGCGCGGGTTGACTTCCGGCGGTCCGGACGCTACCCTTGAACTTGAGATGAGCTTTCAGGGCTTCCATCACGGACATCATCACCATCATGCGTCGAGCGTGTTGGCGGCTGTGTCCGGTGTAGCGAAGTAACGAACGCTTACCAGGGATTGGAAAGGCCCGCTGACGCGCAACCCGCGAGCGGGCTTTTTTCATGCTCGCGGCTGCGCAATGACAATTTTGAAGTGCAACCCCGATGGAGACGTGTGAGATGGCAGATGCGGTAAAGGTCGATTTTGCGAAGATGGATGGTTTGGTCCCCGGAATAGTACAGGACGCGAAGACGGGCGAGATGCTGATGCTCGGCTTTTTGAATGAAACGAGCTACCAGAAGACGTTGGAGACGGGCTTTGTAACGTTCTGGAGCAGGACGCGGCAGAAGCTGTGGATGAAAGGCGAGACCAGCGGCAACCGGCTGCGCGTCGTCTCCGCCGCGACCGATTGCGACAACGATGCGTTGCTGTTCAAGGTCGAGGTCGAAGGCGACGGCCTGGTTTGCCACGAGGGAACGGTGAGCTGCTTCACAAAAAAGATTGCGATGGAGGCGAAGTGAGCGAGGCGAAGAGATTAAAGCTGGGGATTCC
>Ga0207667_10007162_pt1 | contig 13464 bp, 13 predicted proteins | sample KBSCornC52_FD_184301 | JGI IMG/M metagenome (GOLD analysis project Ga0207667, IMG submission 184301) | Corn rhizosphere microbial communities from Kellogg Biological Station, Michigan, USA - KBS Corn C5-2 (SPAdes) (version 2) | ecosystem: Host-associated > Plants > Roots > Rhizosphere > Soil ...
GCCCGGGTTGGTGGACGGCGTGATGGCGGCCACGACGCCGACCGGACGGGCGATCTCGATGATGCCGCGCTCGCGATCTTCCGCGATGACGCCGACCGACCGCGCGTGCTGCAGATCGCGCAGCAGGCCCATCGTCTTGCGCCGGTTCTTCGCGATCTTGTCGGCCACGTTGCCCAGGCCTGTGTCGCGTACCGCGATTTCGGCGAGTGCCCGATTGCGCGCCGGCTCGACGATCGCCCAGCCGGCGGCCATCACCACCTCATCGGTACGCGCCTGCGACCAGCCGTCGGCCACGCGCTGCGCGGCGCGCGCCCGCAGGACCAGCTCGCGAACTACGGTCGCCGGCTCATCGTGTATCCGGACTTTCTCTTGCTGCATCGACACTGCCTTCACCGATGAAGTGTTCCACAGCGCTGCGCCCGGCGCAACCGTTTCGCTCAAGCTAGGGACCGCGAGCGCGCCTCACACTGGTTTACGCAACAGATCAACGCGCATCGGCTGCAGGAATTGGACGCCCTGCGGCGTGATATGCCGCGCGAAGCGCTCGCGCACCGCGCTCAGTTGTGCCTCCGACAGGCGATGCTGCGTATGAGTCACGCCCAGGACGCGCTCCTCGAAATGGGCGAAGTCGTCGAAGCGAAGGGGCGTGCTGAAGAAGCGCTCGGTGACGAATTCCAGCGCACCGCTTTTTACGGCGCGGGTAATGGCCGCGAAGGCCGCCTCGCGGACGCGTTCCTCGTCGTGAAATATGCGCATGATCTCGTTGTACTCGCCGGCGAACACGGGCTCCGAGATGTAGGCCAAACCTCCCGGCACGAGAACACGGCGCACCTCCTGGAGCGCGGTATCGAGAAGATGGGTCGGTACGTGGTGCAGCGACTTGAACATCAATACCAGATCGACACTGTCGTCGTCGAGCGGCAAGGCTTCTGCGCCACCGGCGATGAAGCGCACATTGGCCAGGTCGGTGATCGCGAGATTGCGCTCCTGCTGGATAGCGTCCACCTCCAGCGCGATGATCTGCGCGGTCGGAAACGCTTCGGCGATCGCCCGTGTGAGCTCGGCGCGACCGCAGCCGAGCTCGGCAATGCGGGCGCTGACGAGCGGCAGCAGCTCGGTGTAAATGTCGCGCTCCGAGCACACGGTACGCGAGTCGGGGTCTCGTAGCTGCATGTCAAAGAGAGTCCTTGCGATGAACAGGAGGAGAGGAGGGAATTCTGCCTCGCCGAGAACGGCGCTTGCAAGACCCCAAGGGCATAGGGATTGGCCGGCTATCTCGCCCAGAGACGCGAGCGTACAAGCGCTGAAAGATCGACCGACAGCTCCGGCGCCTCTTCGGGAGTGCTTGGCACCGGTCGCGCAGGTTGCGCTACTATCGACCGGCGAGAGAAGCACCGCCAGCTGACGCCGTCTGACTTCGTCGTAGGACGCGTCGTTGACCCCGTGAGACAATGACAGGCGCCGACGCCACCGCGAGCGGGAGGGATGGACCGACGGCCGAAATCGGCGTGTGAAAGAGACTCCCGCGCTTTGCCCCGGGTCGAGACGTGCCTATTCAATATCTGAAGCGAGCCGCGAAATCGCCGGAAACCGAAACCGCGACCGCGCGCGCGGTGGTTGGGGAGATGCTCGCCGAGATCGCGCGCAACGGCGAAGACGCGATACGCGATTACGCCGCCAAGCTCGACCAATGGACCGGTCCTGTCGTAATGACGCCCGCGGACATCGAGCGGCGAATTCGCGATATCCCGCCTTCGGTGAAACACGATATCGAGTTCGCCACCGACCGGGTTCGTCGCTTCGCGGCGGCACAGCGCGAATCGAGCCGCGAATTCGCCGTCGAGATGCAGCCGGGGTTCATCGCCGGACAGCGCCTAATCCCCGTCAACGTCGCCGGCTGCTACGTGCCGACTGGACGCTATGCGCACATCGCGTCGGCCTACATGGCGATCGCCACCGCGAAGGCGGCGGGCGTTCCGTTTGTCGTCGCCTGCTCGACCCCCTACCGCGGCGAAGGCATCCATCCCGACGTGCTGTACGCGATGAAAGTCGCCGGCGCCGATGCGATCCTCACGCTCGGCGGCGTGCAGGCCATCGCTGCGATGGCCTACGGGCTTTTCACCGGCAAGCGGGCCGACATCATCGTCGGTCCGGGCAACAAGTTCGTCGCTGAAGCCAAGCGGATGCTGTTCGGCCAGGTCGGGATCGACGTTTTCGCGGGACCGTCCGAAATCGCCGTCATCGCCGACGAGACCGCCGACGTCGCGATCGTTGCGGCCGATCTTGTCGGACAGGCCGAGCACGGACACGAATCGCCGGCGTGGCTAATGACTACCTCGCGACCGCTCGCCGAACAAGCGCTGCGCATGGTGCCGGCGCTGATCGACAAGCTGCCGTCGACGGCGCGCGACGCCGCGGGCAGCGCCTGGCGAGATTACGGCGAAATCGTGCTGGCCGATACGCGCGAGGAGATCGCGCAGGTCTCGGACGGCTATGCCCCCGAACATCTCGAGGTGCAGGCCGCGGATCTCGACTGGTGGCTCGCGCGCCTGACCTGCTACGGGTCGCTGTTTCTCGGCGAGGAAACGACGGTCGCATTTGGCGACAAAACCTCGGGCCCCAACCACATCCTGCCGACCAAGGGCGCAGCGCGCTATTCGGGCGGCCTCTCGGTGCACAAGTTCCTGAAGACCGTCACTTGGCAGCGCATGACCCGCGAGGCCAACCGCGATATCGCGCAGGTCACCGCGCGCATCTCGCGGCTCGAGGGCATGGAAGCGCACGCACGCACCGCCGACGATCGCCTCGCGAAATATTTTCCGGGCGAGCGTTTCGAGCGCGGCGCGCCGGTCGAAGGCTGACATGGCTCAATCGGCTGTCGAGCTGTTCGATCTGTCGGGCCGCGTCGCTGTCGTAACCGGCGCGAGCTCGGGCATCGGCAGGACGATCGCTTTGGCCTTCGCTCAGGCGGGAGCCGCCGTCGTGCTGGTGGCGCGGCGCGCCTCGCTCCTCGATGCCGTGCGCGACGAAATCGCCAAAGCGGGCGGGCGCGCGGCGAGCCTGCCGTGCGATCTCGCCGACCGCGGCGCGCTCAAGGCCTGCGGCACCCACGCGGCCGAACCCTTTGGCGCGCCCGACATCCTCGTCTCGGCCGCGGGAACCAACCGCCGCAACGCGATCCTCGACGTGACCGAGGACGATTGGGATTCGACGATGCGGCTCAATCTCGACGCACCTTTTTTTCTGGCGCAGCGTCTCGCGCCGGCGATGATCGCGCGCGGCTTCGGACGCATCATCAACATCGCGTCGCTGCAGTCGGTGCGCGCCTTCGCCAACTGCGCGCCGTACGGCGCGTCGAAGGGCGCAATCGCGCAGCTGACCCGCGCGCAGGCGGAAGCGTGGTCACGTCACGGCGTCAACGCCAATGCCATTGCGCCGGGATTTTTCCCTACCGAGCTCACCGCGCCCGTCGTCAAGGACAAGGCACGGTGGGAACAGATGGCGGCGCGCACGTTCGCCGGACGCAACGGCGAGCTTACCGACCTGTGGGGTACGGCGCTCTTCCTCGCGAGCCGCGCCTCGGACTACGTCACTGGCCAGACGATTTTCGTCGACGGCGGCTTTACGGCAGGATGAACCGATGAAGGCGCTGGTCTACACGGGGCCGAACGAGATGGCCTACCGCGACGAGCCGCAGCCCGAGGCCGCCTCCGGCGAAGTGCTAATCCGGGTCGACGCGGTCGGCATTTGCGGATCGGACATGCACGCCTATCACGGCCGCGATCCGCGGCGCGTTCCCCCGCTGATTCTCGGCCACGAAGTCGCCGGCGAAATTCTGGCCGGTCCAGGTACCGGGCGCCAAGTCACCGTCAATCCGCTGATCACCTGCGGCCATTGCGAATTCTGCGCGCAGGGCCGCAACAACCTTTGCGCCAACCGCACGATGATCGGCATGACGCGCGCCGGCGGTTTCGCGCAGTACGTGACCACGGCGGCCTCCAGCGTCATCGACCTCCCTGCCGGCATGTCGTCGCGCGCCGCGGCGCTGACCGAGCCGGCGGCGACGGCGCTGCACGCCGTGCACATGGCGGCGCGCGCGCTGGTGCGGCCGCTGCCCGAATGCGAGGTGCTGATTCTGGGCGCAGGCGCGATCGGCCTGCTCGCCGCGCTGCTGCTCAAAGCCTACGGCTGCCGCCGCATTCTGCTGGCCGAGCCCAATGTCTTGCGTCGCGAATCGGCGCAACGCACCGCGGGATGCGCGACCTACGATCCGATGCAGCCGTCGGCCGCGCCGCCCGACAACCGTATCGATCTCGTCATCGACGCGGTCGGCGCCAAGGCGACGCGACAGGCCGCGCTGGCCGCGGTCAAGCCCGGCGGCGTGATCGTGCATGTGGGGCTGGCGGACGGCGCATCGGAAATCGACATGCGCAAGCTCACGCTCGCCGAAATCACGCTGATCGGCGTCTACACTTATGCGACCGCCGACCTGCGTGCCGCGGCGGCAGCGCTGCACGAAGGCGCGTTCGGCGACCTGGCGTGGGTCGAGGAGCGATCTCTCGCCGACGGTGCGCAAGCCTTCCGCGACCTCGACCAGGGCCGCGCCGCGGCCGCTAAGATCGTGCTGCGGCCGTGAGCAACATCGTCTTCGAGCGGGTGGCGAGACATTTTCGCCGCGACGGCAAGGACGTGCCTGCGGTAGACGACGTCAGCTTCGAAGTGCGCGCGAAGGAGTTCGTCGCCATCGTCGGCCCATCCGGATGTGGCAAGACGACGTGCCTGCGCATGGCCGCCGGCCTCGAGTTTCCGAGCGCCGGATCGGTGACCGTCGGCGGCAAGCCGGTGACCGGTCCAGGGCCCGACCGCTCGGTCGTGTTCCAGCAATTCGCACTTTTTCCCTGGAAGACCGCGATCGAGAACATCGAATTCGGCTTGCGTGCGACGCGCGTGGGGATGGACGAGCGACGCTCGCGCGTCGCCCGCTACATCGAGCTGATGGGTCTGCAGGGCTACGAATCGGCGTTTCCGCACCAGCTCTCCGGTGGCATGCAGCAGCGGGTCGCGATCGCGCGCAGCTACGCGCTCGATCCCGGCGTCCTGCTGATGGACGAGCCGTTCGGCTCGCTCGACGCGCAGACTCGTGTCGTGATGCAGGAGGAGCTGATCAAGCTCTCGCGCCTCAGTCCGCGCACGGTGCTGTTCATCACGCACGCGGTGGAGGAAGCCGTCTACCTGGCCGATCGCGTCGTCGTCATGACCCGCCGCCCGGGCCGGATCGGTGAAATAATCGACGTCGCCAAGGTGCGCAAGGACGAGCGCTGGGACCGGCACGAGCGCATCGAGGACGTGATGGACGAAGCGTCGTTCGTCCATTTGCGTACCCATATCTGGCGCCTGCTGCGCGAGCAGCAGGCGCGCGACGAGCACTGAAAGCTTTTGCGGGCGTTAACCACGAACGAGGAGGAAGGGATCATGAAAAGACTAGGCCGACTGCTTCTGGGGGCCGCGCTGCTCGCCATCACATCCGCAACGCAGGCGCAGCTCACCGAAATCAAGGTCAGCTACCAGCCGGCGCTCTACTGGTCGCTGCCGTTCTACGTCGCCGAGCAGAAGGGCTGGTGGGCGGAGCTGGGCCTGAAGCCGACGTTCAGCACCTTTCCCGCCGGCGTGCCGCAGATCGCGGCGTCGGCGTCGAAGTCGTGGGACGCAGGCGGCGCCGGATCGGTGCCGGCCGTTCTCGGCGCCGTGCGCTTCAACCTGCTGACGATCGGTCTGACCAACGACGAATCCGCGGGTAACGCGCTTCTCGCCACCGCCGCCAAGGCGGACGCGTTCATGAAGAACCCGCAATCGATCAAGGGCCAGACGATCGTGCTGACGGCCAATTCGACCGGCGACTATGCCGTCCAGTCGTGCCTCGGCAAGTGGGGCCTGAAGAAGGCCGACGTCACGATGAAGAGCATGGGACAGGCGGAGATCATCTCGGCGATGTCGTCGAACAACGCCGATCTGGGCGGCCTGTGGGCGCCGAACATCTACACGCTGGAGGAAAAGGCGGGCGGCAAGGTGATCTGTTCGGGCCGCGATGCCGGCGCCGTCGTGCCGGGAGCGCTGTTCGTGCGCGCCGACTACGCCAAGGAGCAGCCGCAGAACGTCGCCAAGTTTCTCGCGGTCTATCTGCGCACCTGGAAGTGGATGAACGCGCATCAGCCCGAGGCGATCGCGATGATGAAGAAGTTCTACGACATCGGCGGGGTCACGATCAGCGAGGCGTCGATGAAAAAGGAGTTCGATACCCGGCCGACGTACGACCTCGCCGGGCAGCTCAAGATCATGGACCGCTCGAAGGGCCCGTCGGACGTCGACAAATGGATGACGCAGATCGGCGAATTCATGAAAGGCACCGGCGCCATCGCCGAGGTGCCGGCCGCATCGAGCTACATCACCGACGAATACATGAAGATGGTCGACCGCGACCCGAAGCTCAAGGCATTCGCCAGCCGCGCCGACTGATGCTGAGGAGCGGGACGGGCCGGTCGAGCCGGAGCCCGCGCTTCAGTGTCGGGGCCTGGCAAGACTGCGCATGGATAAGCGGGCCGGATTCTCGCGCCTGGTGGTAGGCGCGTCGACGTTCGCCGTCGTCGTCGTCCTGTGGTATATCGCCACGTCGGTGACGCACTTCATTCCGCCGGTTTATTTTCCGACGCCGGTTGAAGTCCTGCAGGCGCTCAGGCAGATCGCCGTCCAGGGTTACGCGGACGGACGGCTGCACCAGCATTTTCTGCACAGCTCGTGGCTGGTGCTGATGGGCTTTGCGGTGGCGGTAAGCGTCGGCGTTCCGCTCGGCATGCTGATGGGCTGGAGCCGCCGCGCCGAGGCGCTGATCAACCCGGTGTTCCTGCTGCTGCGCCCGATTCCGCCGCTCGCCTGGATTCCGCTCGCCATCGTCTGGCTGGGCCTGGGCGACGCGGCGAAGGTGCTGGTCATCTGGTTCGCCGCGTTCGTTCCCGCGGTCATCAACAGCTACGCCGGCGTGCGCTCGATCGAGCCGTACTTGATCGAGGCGGCGCGCTCGCTGGGCATCCGCCACGCGATGCTGGTGCGCGAAGTGCTGATCCCCGGCGCCCTGCCGCTGATCTTCACGGGCTTGCGACTTTCGCTTCAAGCGTGCTGGACGACGCTGGTGGCTGGCGAATTGATCGGCGCCATCGTCGGCCTGGGTCACGTCCTCTACCAGGCGGGCCTGGACATCTTTCCGGCGATGATCGTCGTCGGGATGATCAGCGTCGCGATCGCCGGCGGCTTGATGACGACGGCGCTCGGCTGGCTCGAAGCGCGGTCGATGCCGTGGCACATCCGATGAACGCGCGCCCGGGTCTTACACGGCGCGAGTTCATCGGGCTGAGCGTCGCGGGATTGCTCGCGTTCTTCGGCGTCTGGACGCTGGCATCGGTCGTGGGCCTCGCGCCGCGGCAATTCCTGCCGCCTCCATGGTCGGTCGCGCAGAAGTTCGTCGAGCTGACACACGAGCCCTTCTCCGGCTATACGCTGCAGCAGCATCTGCTTTCGTCGTTCACGCGCTTCGGCATGGGATTCGGGCTGGCGGTGCTGATCGGCATTCCGTTGGGGCTGTTGCTCGGATGGTTCCGCTGGCTCGATGCGATCGTCTCGCCGCTGTTCGATGCGCTGCGCTTCGTCGCGCCGATCGCGTGGGTTCCGTTCGCCGCGCTCTGGTTCGGAACCGGCATCGGCGGACCGGTGCTGGTGATCTTCACCGGCGCGTTTCCGCCGTGCGTGATCAATGCCCACCGCGGCGCACGCTACGTGGACCGCCGCCTGGTCGAAGCGGCGCAGACGCTTGGCGCACGCCACTGGCACATCATCACCGAGGTGCTGCTGCCCGCGTCGGTCCCCTCGATCGTCGCGGGGCTGCGCGTCAGCGCCGGGCTTGGCTGGCAGTCGCTGGTCGGCGCTGAGCTGATTGTGGCGTCGAGCGGTATTGGCTACCTGCTGGTCAAGGGACAGGCCAGCATCAGCACGTCGATCGTGATGTCGGGCATGATCGCCATCGGCATCGTCGGCTTCGCCATCGATGCGTTGCTGCAGGGGGCGGAGCGATATCTGCAGCGCCAGCGGGGCGCGATGTAATGAATCGATCTCTCGCGTAAACTCCACAGTTCATCAACCGGGGAAGACGTCATGGCCGACGAAGGCAATGGAAAGACGCCGCTCGATGCCTTGCAGGATACGCTGTCCAGGCTCAAGGAGATGGCGCACTACTCGCAGACGAACATCGAGAAACTCGCGACGTTATGGCTCGAGGTCAGCGAGCACAAAGAACAGAAGCAGTATGAAAAGATGGTCGACGAGGTGCTCAAGCGCCAGAACCAGTTTCAGGAATCGATCACACCGCTGATCGAGGCTTATGAGGAGGAAATCGGTCGGCTGAAGGCTCAGGCGGAATAGCCAAATCTGCGAACCCCGGCTTCCTCCTCGGAGGACTACAAATATGAACAGGCTTCTGCTGGCAGCGGTGCTTGCGGGATCGGTGGGACCGGCGCTGGCCGCGGACACGGCCTCGGGCTCGTTCAAGAACCAGGACCTCGGGATGCAGATCAAGAGCGCGCTCGCCTTTCATGGCAAGTCGCTGCTGGACAAGAGCGATGTGATCGTGGTCGCCGTCACCAGCGCCGAAATAGACACCCACGCGTTAAGCGCGTACTACGATCGCCGCCGGGCCGTCGACCGGCGTGTCAAGGACGACAATACCGGCGTGGTGTTCTTCGAGTTCCGCCCGAACGGTAACTACAAAGGCTACTCGTTCTATTTTGCCCCGGGCAACGGCTGCGGCTATTGCGGAGGCAGCATGGGGATCACCAACATGGTCAAGCTCGCCAAGGGGCGTCTCGCGGGCTCGATCAAGGGCATCGACACCCAACGCGCCTTCGACATCAACCTCGATCTCGGGGTGCTGACGGACGACCACGGCGCGCTCCTGCCGCCGGACGGCGGCGCGCCCGGCAAAGCCTACCTCGATTATCACGCGGCGCTGGTCAAGCGCGACGCCAATGCCTTGCGGACCGTCCTGTCGGACGACGTCCGGAAGATCCAGGCCGGCGCGATCAAGGAGGGAAAGGAGGCCGCCTACATGAAATACCTGGCCAAGGAGCACCCCACGCAATCCGTCAAGATCAGCAAGGGCTGGAGCAACGGCAAGGCGGCGGTCATTCTGTTCGACGGCGCGTCGAGCGTGCTGAAGCTCACCGGCGAAGCCATCCTCGTCCACGAAAGCGGCAGTTGGCGCGTCGATGACGAACTGACCGATGTCGTTATGAAATGAAGCCCCACAGGCCCTTCTCGATGATCCGGGAGTTCCACCTGGCGGACTGGTTTACTCTGGCGAATGCCGTTTGTGGCACCGGGGCTCTGTTCTCAACGATGACCTACCTCGAGACGAGCAACGCGCGGCACGTCTACTTCGCGTGCGGCCTGGTCTTCGCTGCGTTGATCTTCGATGTTCTGGACGGCCGCATCGCCCGATGGCGGCAGAAGACATCCATGATGGGACGGGAGCTCGACTCGCTCGCCGATGTCATCTCCTTTGGCGTGGCCCCGGCGATCATCGGGTACGGCTGCGGCATGCAAGGCCTATACGACCGCATCGTATTGGCCTACTTCGTCGCCTGCGGCGTCTCGCGCCTTGCCCGGTACAACGTCACTGCCGACGCGCTGTCCGAGGGATCGGACAAGGTGAAGCATTTCGAAGGAACACCGATTCCGACATCGTTTCTTCTCGTCTGTCTGTTGACGTTGGCGACTTGGCTAGGCGCAGTCCGTCAGAACCTGTGGTTCGGCGAAGTCCATCTGGCCGGCTTCACGCTTCATCCACTGGTCCTCCTATTCGCAATTTCAGGCTCGCTGATGATTAGCCGACTGCGAATTCCGAAGCCGTGAGCGAATCCGCTCTTGCGTGGCGGCATCCACGCGCACGCAACCGGAACAGATCGCCGGGCAGCATCCGCCGACGGGGCCTCCTGTTCCGATTTCTAGTACTCGTTGCGCTGCGCGCGCGTCGCGCTCCTAGCACCCAGCCGCGGCAGCAGCATGCCGACTTCCGCCCGGTAGCGGCGATACTGGCTGCCGAACTGTGCGATCAGGTCACGCTCCTCGAAGAAGATGCCGACCAGGATATAGCCGGTGGTCACGACGGCGAACAGCAGGTGGCCGACGGTCATGTGCGATGTCGACCAGAAGGCCACGATGAAGCCGAAGTAGATCGGATGGCGGATCAGCCGGTAGAACGCGGGGATTCTGAAGGTTGGCGGCTCCGCCTGGTGTCCGCGCCAGTAGTCGTAGACCTGCTTCAGGCCAAACAGCTCGAAATGGTTGATCAGGAACGTCGCGATCAGCAGAATGACCCAGCCCAGCGCGGAGAGGCCGATCAGTAGCGATCGGGCGAAGCCGGCGTCGACCGACCAGACGACCTCGGGAATAGGCCGCCATTGCCACAGCAGCAGGCAGACGACGAGGCTCGCGGCTAGCACATAGGTACTACGCTCGATCGGACGCGGCACGAACCCCGTCCACCATTCCTTGAACCAGCGGCGCGCCATGATGCTGTGCTGGATGGCGAAGAGGCTCAACAGAAGGACATCGATCAGAAGCGCAGAGCCCACGTCGCCTGCGGTGCCGCTGTCGATCGTCTTGACGAACGGAACGTCACCGACGAAGGCCATCGTATGAAGAAACGCGCCGAGAAAAATCAGATACGCGACAACACCATAAACGAGAGCGAAAAAGCCGGCCATCGGACCTCCCCAGTGATCGCCAACGGAGCATCGGCGGAGAACAGGGAGTCTAGGCATCGGGTGTCGCAGTCATATTTCATCCACCGGTCAGATTCGTTTCGTTTGTTGCGGCCGGGGAACCGCGGGCCGCGCGTTCGCCTGGCCAAAATACGTCAACGCATTCTGGCGCCGCCGACCGGAGGTTGACCGGCGCGATCGGACGTTCAATACTGGCAACGTGATGACGCCTGACGCGGCCGCAGCCGCAACTTCCCGACCCGAACCGCTGCTCGATCCGTGGACCGGGCCCTACGGCGGCTTTCCGCGCTTCGACGCAGTCCAAGTCGATGCGTTCAAGTCTGCGATCGTGAAGGGCATGGACCTGAAGCGCGCCGAGGTGGCGGCGATCGCCGGCAACAGCGCCGCGCCGGACTTCGAGAACACGTTCGCGGCGCTGGAGGATTCCGGCCGCCCATTCGGCCGTGCGACGCAGCTCATGCAGATCTATGTATCGACGATGAGCGACAAGCAGATGCAGGCGGTCGAGGCTGAGATGGCGCCGCTCTTATCGGCCTTCAGCGACGAGATCATCCAGAACGAGGCGCTGTTCGCGCGGCTGAAGGCCGTCTACGACGCGCGTGCCAAATCGAACCTGTCGCCGGAGCAGCAGCGACTCGCCGATGTCGTCTACACCAACTTCGCCCGTCGCGGCGCCGGGCTCGACAAGGCCGGCAAGACGCGCCTCAAGGAGATCAATCAGCGGCTGGCGAGCCTGTTCACGACGTTTCGGCAGAACCAGCTCGCCGACGAGGAGAACTACACTCTGGTCATCGACGACGAAGCCGACCTCGCCGGATTACCGGACAGCCTTCGCGAGGCCGCAGCGGATGCCGCCGAGGCCAGGGGGCAAGAGGGCAAGTGGCTATTCACCAATACGCGCTCGTCGATGGAGCCGTTCATCGAGTTCTCTTCGCGCCGCGACCTGCGCGAGAAGGGATGGCGCATGTGGATCATGCGCGGCGACAATCCCGGCACGCATGACAACAAGCCGGTGATCGCAGAGATCCTGCAGTTCCGCGCCGAGCGCGCAAACCTGCTCGGCTTTCCCACCCACGCGCACTGGATCCTGGACAACAACATGGCCAGGACGCCGGACGCGGCGATGGCGCTGATGACGAAAGTGTGGAAGGCTGCCGTCGCCCGTGCGCGCGAAGAGATCGCAGAGATGCGGGCGACGGCCGACCGGGAAGGTGCCGGGATCAAGATCGAGCCGTGGGATTATCGCTACTACGCGCAGAAAGTACGCAAGGCCACGTACGACCTGGATCAAACCGAGGTCAGCCAGTATCTGCAGCTCGACAAGATCCGCGACGGGATGTTCTGGGTGGCGAACGCCCTGTTCGGAATGGAGTTTGCCAGGATCGACGGCGTTCCGGTCTATCACCCCGACGTCACCGTGTACGAAGTGCGCCGCGACGGAAAGCGCATCGGTCTATGGTACTTCGATCCGTATGCGCGCGCGGGCAAGAACTCCGGCGCCTGGATGAACCAATACCGGACGCAGGAAAGATACCGGACCGACATCACGCCGATCGTGTCCAACAATGCGAACTTCGTGCAAGGCAAGCCGGGCAAGTCGGTGCTGATCTCGTGGGGCGACGCGGTCACGATGTTCCACGAGTTCGGCCATGGATTGCACGGGCTCAGCTCGAACGTCAGCTACCCGACGCTTGCCGGGACGTCGGTCAAGCGCGACTTCGTCGAATTCCCCAGCCAGCTCAATGAGCACTGGCTCGCCACGGCCGAGGTCCTGAACCGGTTCGCGCTCCACTATCAGACGGGCAAGCCGATACCGGTGGCACTGGTCGCCAAGATCCGAAAAGCGAAGAATTTCGGCCAAGGATTCGCGACCGTCGAATATCTGGCCGGCGCGATCTACGACATGAAAATCCATCTCGCCGCGACGAAAGAACACGAGATCGATGCCGGTGCGTTCGAGAGACAGACGATGGCCGAGATCGGCTGTCCGCGCGAAATCGTGATGCGCCACCGCCCGACCCAGTTCAACCATATCTTTTCCAGCGACGGCTATTCGGCCGGCTACTACGTCTACCTGTGGGCCGACACGCTGACCGAGGATACGTTCGAGGCGTTCGTGGAGGCCGGCGGGCCGTACGACAAATCCGTGGCCCGGCGCTATCACGACACAGTCTTGAGCGTCGGCAATTCTGCGCCGCCCGACGAGGCGTTCCGGCGATTTCGCGGGAGGAACGTGGATACGGATGCGCTGATGAGGGAGCGGGGACTTGCGGTGGCTCTCGCCGATCCAGGTCTCGATTGACGAAGCGTCATTTTCGGTAGCTAATTGCGCGTTCGCTGCATCGTACTTCAGCCCGGGAGACCCCAATGAACCGACCTGCTGTCCCGCTTCGTTCCTTTCGTGCCATGGGCACCGTGATCGGTGCCGTCGTTCTGGCCACAGTACTTGGCGCTCCTGCCGCGGTAGCGCAAGGGCAGAAAGTGCTCAAGTTCATTCCGCAGGCGGACTTGCGCATTCTGGACCCCATCACGACGACGGCGTACATCACCCGCAACCACGGGTACATGATCTACGACACGTTGTTCGCCACCGACGCCAAGTTCCAGGTACGGCCGCAGATGGTGGACAAGTACGAGC
>Ga0207667_10007163_pt1 | contig 13463 bp, 13 predicted proteins | sample KBSCornC52_FD_184301 | JGI IMG/M metagenome (GOLD analysis project Ga0207667, IMG submission 184301) | Corn rhizosphere microbial communities from Kellogg Biological Station, Michigan, USA - KBS Corn C5-2 (SPAdes) (version 2) | ecosystem: Host-associated > Plants > Roots > Rhizosphere > Soil ...
ATGATACGTACGGCGAGCCGGGGCGTGAACCACGGGAAAACCCCAGGCTGCGTCTGCGGAACCCCACCGGCATACTCATCCTCCATGGCCCGACAGAAAAGCGGTGATCAGACCGAGAGGCCGACTCCGAAGCGGCTGCGGGATGCCCGCAAGGACGGCGACGTTCCCAAGAGCCGGGAGCTGACCGCCACGGTCATGGTGTTATGTTGGCTGGCGCTCACGTGGCTGACCGTACCGCTCATCTCACGGCAGCTGCTGGGCCTGATGCAGCGGGTCCTGGATGCTGTCAGCCTGGTCGGCCGTGGCCCCATGCCGACGTTGTGGTTGGATGCGGCCAAAGTGCTGCTTCTCATCCTGCTTCCCCTGCTCCTGGGCGGGCTGTGCGTCGCGCTCCTGACCGAATTCTTGCAGGTGGGCGCTCTGTTCGTGCCCAAGCGAGTGGCACCCGACGCGGCGCGGCTGAACCCGCTGGAAGGCATGAAGCGCATGTTCTCGCAGGACAACCTGGTCGAAGTGGTGAAGTCTGTGTTCAAGACTGCAGCCCTCGTCGTGATTTTTGCCCTCGTCCTGATGCGTCTATTGCCCGAAATACTGCGCCTACCGATGGGACGGCCGGCCGACCTGGCGGCCGCACACTGGCACGGTCTCATGTGGACCGGCATCTGGACCGTTTGCGTATTCTTCCTGCTCGCGATGTTTGACAGTGCCTATCAACGCCACGCCTTTACGCGCAAGCTCCGCATGAGCCGTCGCGAAATACGCCAGGAGCTGCGCGACACGGAAGGCGATCCCTACATCAAAGGCCGCCGCAAACAGGTGCACCAGGACTGGGCCCAGCAGAACATGCTCGAAGCGGTACGCAAATCCAGTGCGGTGGTCGTCAACCCCGAGCACATTGCGGTTGCGATCCTTTATGAGGCGGACAAGACGGCGTTGCCCATCGTCACCGCCAAAGGCGAGGATTACGAGGCCCAGCTGATTCGCGAGGCCGCCGAAGAAGCCGGCGTGCCCATCATGCGCAACGTCGAGCTCGCGCGGGGTCTGCACGAGCAGATCGGCGTGGACGAATACATCACCTCGGAATTCTTCCAGGCCATCGCAGAGCTGCTGCGCTGGGCGGAATCGGTTAGAGCACGTGGCGTAGCACCTCCAGCAGCCCCCCACTCTGCAGCAGACGACGCGTGATGACTTCGATGAACGTGCCCAGGCAGAGCAGTATGATCCACGTGGCTACCCACGCTTTGATCGGCAGCGTGAGCGCAAACACGTTGAGCTGCTGCGCGTAGCGGTTGATCAGGCCCAGGCACAGGTCGATCAGCGAGAGCACCACGAGTGCAGGCGCTGCCAACATCAAGGTGAGCGTCAGGAGCGAGTCGAACTCACTCACAAACAACTCGCGGCCCGCGGCTGCCAGCCGCGGGAGCATGCGCCCGACCGGCCAGACCGTGTAGCTCGTCATCAGCAATTGCAGAAACACAGTGAAAGCACCGTTCGCCATGAAGATCCAGGCGGCCAGTTGCGCGAGCAGTTGACCGCTCAAGGAGGTCTCGTGGCCCTGGATCGGGTCCACGACGGAGGCGAAATTGCTGCCCACTTTACTGTCGATCAGGTTGCCGGCCGCACTGACGGCCCAGAACACCGAGCCAAACAGAAATCCGAGCGCAACACCGATGAACAGCTCCTTCAGCACGATCAGGGGCCAGGTCGCCGGAGCCACCCCGGTAGGCGCCGCGGTGGCGGCGACTGGATAGATGAAGATGGCGAGACTGACGAAGAAGCTGTTGCGCACCAGACCCGGCATGTTCTGGCCATTCACCAGCGGCAGCACCATGAACGCGGCCGCAATTCGCGGCACGGTGAGCGCCACCATGGTCAGCGGCGCACCGATCACCTCCACCGCGTTCACAGGTGTGTCATCAGCGGGAAGTCGGTGAACAAGCGGTCAGCGAAATGCTGCAGGCTGGTGGCCATGAGCGAAGCCGTAAGCAACAGAGTGACCGCGATGGTGATGAATTTCAACGTGTACGTCAGTGTCTGCTCCTGCAGCTGAGTGGCCGCTTGCAAGAAAGCGACCACCAGACCCACGATCGAGGCGGCGGCAATAGGTGGCGCTGACAGCACCAGGACCAGCCACATGGCCTCTCTGGTGAGTTGGATCACGTCAGGGCTCAAACGGCCTCCTTACCTGTAGGTCAGTACCAGCCCGTGCACCAGCTTCGCCCAACCGCTGAGAAACACGAATAGCATCAGTTTGAACGGGAGTGACACCGTCGTGGGCGAGAGCATCATCATACCGAGCGCGAGCAGGATGTTTGACACGATCAGGTCGATGACCAGGAACGGCAGGAAGATCAGAAACCCGATCTGGAAAGCCGCCGTCAACTCAGTGACTGTAAATGCCGGGACCACCACGATGAAGTCCTCCGCCCCGACGTCCTCTTTACCGGGAGGCAGCAGCTTCTTCGCGGTGCGTTGGAAAAAGGCTCGCTCGGAATCACTCGAGTGCCGGACGAGGAACCGACGCAGCGGCTCCCGGCCGCTCTCGGTGAGGTCCAGCAGGCGTTTGAGATCCATTTGACCGGAGGACGGGCTCCCCGCGCGTGCGCTGACAGCTGAGTAGCTGTCCAGGATTACCGGATACATGATGTAGATCGACAGGATGATCGCCAATCCATTGATGACGACATTCGGAGGCACCTGCTGCAGCCCAAGCGCATTGCGCAGGAGACTGAGCACGACGACGATCTTGGTGAACGAGGTCACCATGACGGCCACGAACGGCGCCAGCGCAAGACTGACGACGGTGACGAGGATCAGCGCCGGACTCAGGTGGCCGAAGTCCATCGCTTTAGCGAATCTCCTCGACATCGAGAGCCAACAGCTGCACTGCGAGAGTGTCACCCACGGCGACGAGCTCGCCTCGCCCGACCAGCGTGCCGTTGGCACGGATCAGCACACGAGCCTCCTCGAGACGGGCGGGAAGTTGGAAGATGTGACCGGGCTCGAGCGCGGCAAGCTCCCCGAGTGGCATACAAAGGCTGCCGACTTCGAATTCCAAGGTAACGGGCACGCTGCCGAGCGCCCCGGCAGGGGCAGCCTCGAGGCTCGTTTGGGTTTGTGACATTGTCATCTCCAGCGGCGGGTCGAACTTCCCCGCGGCAATTTCGATCTGCCTGGCCTCATACCGGGCACTCCAAACCAGGCTCCCATCCAGCCTGCACGGTTGCCGCACGGCTCGCTGACCGCCGCGATACCTCAAGCGCAGATTGCTCCAACAGCGTGTCTGCTTTCCGAGGACCAGGACGTCGCCAGTAGCGCACGCCGCCAACTCGCCCGCCGACAAGGCGAGCGCCGGGAGCTCGATAGTCACAGCGCTGGGCAGACGGTGCCAGGGCACCGCTATGTCCGCTCGCATCTGCCAGCCCGCATGAGCTGCCAAGCGTGCCGCTCTCGCCGCGGTGAGCTCGAGACGCCCGGCTGCAGTTCGGCCCTCGCCTGCGCCAACAAAAAAATCGAGCGCGACGATGGACCGCTCCTGGGCCGTTGCAGCGAACGTCCCCCAGGCGGTGGGCAGGAACTCTTCGTCGAACATCCTGCCCAGAGCCCCTAGCAGCATGCCGTGCGCAAGCGACCAGGCGAGCAGCCGAGACTCTCCTTCGTAATCCCACCATTCCCGGGCGCCTGTCGGCTCGCGCCAGCCATCCTCACGCAGGCTGATCGAAACATCTTCGTTGGATCCGCGTAACCGCACGGCTCCCGCAATCGGCCCGGCAGGCGGTGCAAAGCGCCAGGTCGTGACCGGCTCGCCCGCCAGGCTCAGCGTTTCGCGCCCGTGAAACAACTGGTTCAGCGCGTCCGCCTGCGCGGCTGTCATCGAGCGCAGCGGCAGCATCACTGGTAACCGAGAAAGACTTTCACGAGATCTGGAAGTGTGCGCACGCCGAGTTTGGCCATGAGGCTCGCCCGGTGCAACTCCACCGTTTTGGTGCTGATCCCCAACACGTCCGCGATCGTCTTGTTGAACTTGCCAGCCACGACCAGCTCGAGCACCTGCCGCTCGCGGCGCGTGAGGTGCGCGAGTTTCGGGTTTGGCGCGCGCGCCTCCACCGGAGCGTCGGTTGCCTGCAAGGTGCGCTCGGTGCAGGCGAGACGAATAGCCTGAATCAGCACTTCGGCCGTAAAGGGCTTTTCTATGAAATTCGCCGCGCCACGGCGCATCGCCTCGACCGCCAGAGGCACATCCGCATGTGCCGTGACGAAGATGACCGGCATGTTGCATCCACGCCGCCTCATCTCCTCGAGCAGCTCCAGCCCGCTCATCTGCGGCATGCGCATGTCGCTCACCGTACAGATGTCGTTGGCTGGAGCCACGCCTTGCGCGAGCCGATCCAACAGCGCAGCGGGAGCCCCGAAGTCCAGCACTTCGATCCCGGCGGTCTCCAGCACGAGTGTCGTGGAGCACCGGAACGGCTGATTGTCATCCACCAGATACACGGTCGGAGCGAGCGCACCGGTCATGGCATCGCGGCGGCAGGAAGCACGAACACGAATACCGAGCCGCTCCCCTCGTTGCGCTCGAAGTACAGGTGCCCCTCGTGAAATTCGATGATGGACCGGCAGATCGCCAGTCCGATTCCCATTCCGTTGGGCTTGGTGGTGAAGAACGGGGTAAACAGCTGCGCCTCGTCGGCCGCAGCGATGCCCGGTCCATGATCGGCGACTCGCACTTCCACGCGTCCCTCCGCATCGAGCCGCCCGGTGATGGTCAACGCACGCTCGGCCGGATGGACCGCATGCATTGCTTCGATTGCGTTGCGCACCAGGTTGGCCAGAACCTGCTCGACCATGACACGATCGGCGCGCACGAAGGGCAGATCCGGGTCGAGCTCGGTCCGGATGCGAACACGGTGCTTCTGCGCGTCCAACTGTTGCAATTGCAGGACCCGTTCGACCAGAGTGTGCAGCGAGAGCGGTTCGCGTCGCGGCTCCCGAGTCCGCACAAACTCCCGGATGCGCGCCACGACCGCCGCCGCCTGCCCGGCTTGTTCGTAGGCGAGCTCCAGTGCCTGCCGCAGCCGTTGGATGTTCGCTCCGCGCCGCTCGAGGAGCGTCCGCGCCGCGGTCAGACAATTGATGATGGTCGCGAGCGGCTGGTTGATCTCGTGCGCGAGCGTCGTCGCCATCTCTCCGACCGACATCACGCGTGAGCTGCTGAGGAGCTGCTCCTGCAGCGCACGGTGCTGGCGCACGTTGTCCATCCGCTCTGTCAAGTTCTGTGTGGTCAGCAGCGCGAGCGTGCCTCCGTCGGGCCTGCGCAAGCGACTCCACTGAAACACGTACCAGCGGCCGCTGTGACGACAGAACATCTCGATGCACCGGCCTTCCAACTTGCCCTGCAAGCTGGCGCCGACGTCGCCGGCGAGGGCTCCGCCGGTGCTCACAGGCTCGAAGCGCTGCTCGAAGCTCGTCCTCGAGACAGGCATGACGCCGAACTCGGCAAAAAACGCCGGGTTCGCCACCACCAGTGCCTCATCGGCAGTATCGAATACCGCAAGCGGTGCAGGTACCGCGGCACAGATCTGGCCAAGCGCGACATTGAACGTGTCTCGCCCTGTCTCCAGAGCCACGCCGAACTGCTGCCGCGCGTAGCGCGCTCCCCGTGTTGCTTCTTGATTGATCTTCACAGGCTTCCATATTCTGTGTTAACAACAGATGCGCAAGCTGTGCAGCCGGCTTGCGCGTCGGACGGATGCCACACCACGCGTGCGCCTCCCCCCTTCAACCTCGGCCCAGGTACGCTAGGCTTTACAAATGACGAAAAAATGAAAGTTGAACTACAAAGTGATTGGATTGATGTCTTTTGCGACCGGAGGATCGTCGCGGTGGTGAGCGAACCGATCACCCGCGGGCGCCGGCGCCCGCCAGGAAGCGCTTGGGTCACCGCCGTGACGGCTCGGACTGCAGTCAACATCATTGTCTTTAACATGAGCCCGGCGCTGGCGCTCGCGGCGGACAGTGACGCCGGCAGCAACATGGCGCTGTACGCGCTGATCGTGCCGCTGCTGCTGGTTATGGGCGCCGCCGTCGCGGCCACGCTCGTGCTGAAGCGCTGGAGGGTTGGCCTCACGAGACGCGATGGCCCTCTGCAGTTGGTGCACGTGATCGCCGTCGGGCCGCGCGAGAAAATCGCGCTGCTCAAAACCGGGAGCCGGTATCTCGTAGTTGGGATCACGCCCGGCAGTATCACCCGGCTTGCCGCACTGTCCGACATACAGGAAGCGGCCTCGGGGGCTCCTCCTGCGCAAGAACCGCACGACGGGCCGAGCGGGTGATCGCAACTTCCACTTGCAGCCAAGTTGGTCTCCCGTCGGCTGTATCGGGGCGCACCCTGGGGTAACTACCAGGTACACGCGCCTGGAGGGCAATGCTACGGTTTACCCCAGGACGGATTTAAGCAACAAGCTACGGGATGAATCGTGAAGGGATCTGCGCTCGCGTGGAAGATCGGATTTCCGGCACTGCGCGTGCCGAGCAGCATGAGCGATATCCTGCTTGCGGCAGGCGTGGTGGCGATCGTCGCCCTGATGATCCTGCCGATGCCGTTGCTGGTTATCGACGGCCTCGTCGCCGCCAACGTGTTATTCGGCGTCGGGCTTCTCCTGCTGGCCATCTACATCCCCGGACCCACCGCATTCGCGAGTTTTCCGAGCGTTCTCCTGCTCACCACACTGTTCCGCCTGTCGCTCTCGATCGCAATCACCCGTCTGATCCTGCTGCAAGCGGACGCCGGACACATCATCAACACATTCGGTCAGCTCGTAGCGGGCGGCAACCTGGTCGTCGGCAGCGTCGTCTTCCTTATCATCACTGTAGTGCAATTTATCGTGATCGCGAAAGGCGCGGAGCGTGTTGCGGAAGTCGCAGCGCGCTTCACGCTCGATGCCATGCCAGGCAAGCAATTGTCCATCGATTCCGATTTGCGCTCCGGACTGATCGACAAGGATGAGGCTCGCCGCCGCCGCCGGCGTCTGGAGGTCGAAAGCCAGCTGCACGGCGCTCTGGATGGGGCCATGAAATTCGTCCGCGGCGACTCGATCGCGGGCATCGTCATCATTATTATCAACATCCTGGGAGGACTCGCCGTAGGAGTCCTGCAACTCGGGCTGCCGGTGGGCGATGCGGTCCGCACTTACAGCATACTCACGATTGGCGACGGGATGGTCGGACAGATTCCCGCGCTCCTCTCGGCAATCGCAGCGGGACTGATCGTAACCCGCACCGCCGGCGAGGAGCCTGATGCGCACCTCGGCGCATCGATAGCTCGCGAGCTGCGGGGCCATCCACGCGTAATTCTCATCGGCGGATTCCTATCGCTGCTGCTCGCGCTCGTGCCGGGTTTCCCCTGGGCCGTGTTCGTCTTCCTCGGGCTCACGATGGTCGGTATGGCGGGGTGGCGACATAGACATGAATGGGCTCCCCTGCGTGGGATTCTGAAGCAGTTCGGAGGAGCCCTGCCCGATCCGCCACCGCAGACTGAGGCAGCACTACCCGAGTCGGAGCTCAAACCGCCTCCGGATTTGCTGTTGGAGCTCTCCTCGCAGCCGCAGGGCGGCAGTGAAAGTCGCGAGCGCCTGACCGGCTGTGCACTGCGCGCGGTGGAGGATCTGCGCGAGGAATACGGAGTACCGGTGCCCAACCCGACGGTCCGAGCAAACGAGACCGTAGCAGCCGATAGCTACCGACTCACCGTGTTTGGCGTGCGTGTCGTGCAGGCGAAGCTTCCCGCTGCGAGCGCGAAGGAGCCCGTGCAGGAGATCGAGACCCTGCTTCAGCGCGCGCTGCGACGTCACCTCGCGCAGTTTGCGGGCATCCAGGAGACTTCCAGACTCCTCAACGCCTGGTCACGCGATTATCCCGACCTGGTGAAGGAAATGCTACGGGCGGCCGCCCCCCAGCGGGTCGCGGAGATTCTGCGCCGACTGCTGGATGAGGGCATTCCGATCCGCCATCTGCGCGATGTGTTCGAGGCCATCACGGACATCAGCGCGCGTGAGCGCGACGTTGTGATGATCACCGAACACGTACGCATCGCGCTGCGGCGTCATATAACCCAGCGCTACATCGGCACTGATGGGTCGATCAGTGCGCTCATCGCCCATCCGGAGCTCGAAGATACATTGCGCCAGGCCACGCGCGGGACGAGTCAGCCCGGACAAGTGGCAGTAGATCCGCAGTTCATCCAGAGAGTCCTGGCTGAGACCCGCGCCCTGCGCGAGGAGCTCGGCTCGAAGTTCGCCCGCGTCGTGCTGTTGTGTTCGATGGATGTGCGCCGTCACCTGCGCAAGCTGACTGAGAGCGAATTCTTCGAGCTGCCCGTGTTGTCTTTCCAGGAGCTCAGCGGTGATGTGCCGGTCGTGCCGGTCGGACAAGTTCGAGGTTGAGTAATGGAGCGACATGAGCGCCACCAGGTCGGGCCAACGCCTGCACGTGCCTTGCGGGGCGGAGCGCTGCCAGTGCTCGCGACCGTACTGCTCGCGGGTCTCATGTTGAGCGCAACGAACAGCGCGTCCGCGGGACATATCCCATTTCCGAATCAGCGCGTCGCTTACGATCTGCAGCACGAGACGCTCAAAGGCTTCCTGCAACGATTCTTCGACGACATGGGTCTCCCTGTGGTGATCAGCGCCCAGGTCCAGGAGGAGCCCGGTACGCTCAACGGGCCGCGCAGCGGCACGGCCGCCGAGGTCTTCAAGAGCATCGCCGATTCAAACAGCCTGGTCGGCTACTACGATGGCAGTGTGGCCTACATCTACAAGGGCCGCGAGCTCTCGGGCCGCTACTTCCAGATCGACCCGGCGCGCATCGACGCATTCAAACAGGCGACCGTCGGGTTCGGGCTCACCGATCCCAGCGACTCGCTGCAGGTGACTGCCGACACCGGGCTGGTGTCCGCAAGTGGCACGCCTCGATTCCTCGAGCAACTGACACAACTCAGCACGGCCCTGGGACATCGCTCGCATCTGCCGGCGCCGGCGGCTCCACAGGCGCCCCTCCCGCGCATGACGCTGAGATTTCTGCCGCTCAAGTACGCATGGGCCGCCGACACGACTTTCTCAGTGGGAAATCAGCGAACGGTCGTGCCGGGAGTAGCGACCTTGCTGCGGCAGCTGTTGAGTCAATCCGACAGCGGTAGCAACGCGACACTTGGCGGCCCCGCAGTGAATTCCGCAGCCGCGACCGGACTGCGCGGCAAGGGCCTTGCCGCACTGGGTGACCGGCTCGCACAGCTATCGGTGGGCACGTCTCAATCGGGCACGACGGCTGGAGCGACCTCTTCCACCTATGGGCCAGCACATGGGCTGACCGCGACGGAGCCCGCGGCCGCCGCGGGCGACAGTGTGCAATCGACACCAACGTCCGCCTCCGCGGTGAGCGCGATGCTGGACGGCACGGAAACGCCGCGCATCGTAGCGGATCCTTATCGCAACGCAGTGATCATCCGGGACTATCCGGACCGCATGCCTCTTTACGAGGATCTGGTGCAGCAGCTCGATGTCGAGAATCAGATCATTCAGCTCGATGCGACAGTGATCGACATCGATGAGACCCGGGCACGGCAGTTGGGAATTGACTGGGCCTATCAGCACGGCAACACCACTGTCGCTTTCGGCGGCGGTATTCATCCCGTAGACGCCGCCGGTAAACTTGCCGGGCTGGAGCTCAATACCATCATCAGCGACACTTCGGCTTTCCTGGCGCGCGTGAACGCGCTCGAGCAGCAGGGAGTCACCAACATCGTACAACGGCCGCAGGTGATCACGCTCAACGACGTGGAAGCCGTGATCGAGAGCACGCAATCGGTGTACATCCCGGTTTCCGGCGCTTTCGATGAAGACCTCTATGGCGTAGCTGCTGGCACGGTTCTGCGCGTCACGCCGCATCTGATCGATGATCACGGCCGCAAGCGCATCCGCCTTCTGGTTACTGTCGAAGACGGCAACGTGCAGGTCACGAGCCAGCAGGTCCAGACCGGCGCGGGGCAAAATGCGACCCAGGCTGTCCCGATCGTCACGCGCAATGCTGTCAACACCCAGGCGATCATCGATGCCGGGCAAGGATTGCTGCTCGGCGGGCTGGTTCGCAAAGAGAGCTCCCGCTCCGCCAACCAGGTGCCCGTGCTCGGCAGCATTCCGCTGTTCGGCCGCCTGTTCCGCGGCGAAACGGTGCGGCATGAAAACACTGAACGACTGTTTCTGATCTCACCACAGCTCATCATCGCGAGCGTGGCATCCCCGCCCGCTCCATAGATCCGATGTCGCCAACAGACCCGGGAGAAGACGCCATGGACGTCACTGCAGAGAACGCCGCAGCCGCCAATGCCGCTCCGCTCGCCTTGCGGGTTGTCAAGGGCGTACATGCGGGCGCCACGATGCTCCTTGCAGCCGATGACATCCTCGTCGTCGGCTCCGCAGAGGACTGCGAGGTCATTCTCTCGGATGCCGGGGTTTCCAGACACCACTGTATCCTGACCACACGAGAGGGGACGGTGTGGATTCGACCCGTCGATGAGGCAGTCATTGCGGACGCACGGCGCCACTGGCCCGGTCATTCCGCCCGTATCGCAGCAGGCACCCGCGTGGAGCTCGGGGCCGCGGTGTTTGAAATCACCACAGCGACCAGCACCGCGGTGGCAGCCGCTGCCGATATGCCGCGCGGCCGGTTCCGCCGGATACGCTGGGCACTCGCCGCAGTCGTTGTAGCTGCTGTCGCGTGCGGATTGCAACCCGTCATGCGTGAGGCCGTCCCCCACCAGACGCAGGCTGCAGCAAGCGCGCGGAAGGCGCCTGCATCCAAACCGACTCGCTCCGGAACCGATATCGCCCATGACGTGGCGGAGATTCTGCGACTGTCGGGCATCGCCGCGGAGACACTCGACAACGGCCACGGAACGATCACGCTGCGCGGTCATCTGGGCGACCCGAAAGTAGTGACCGATGTTGTTCAATCGCGCGCCATGCGGGAAATCGCGGGCTTGAACCGCGTTCTGGTCGTCAACTTCGATCAGCCTGCCGCCGGCCCCGAGCCCGATGGCACTCGCATCGTCGCTGCGGTCTCCAGCCATGATCCCTACATCGTGACTGCCGACGGTTCGCGATATTACGTTGGCGCGCGGCTACCCCGGGGTGGCCGGCTCGCGGGCATCGAGGACGGCACCGTCCTCGTGGACCACGACGGACGAGTCGAGCATTTGAAGTTGCCGGGCGCGAGCTTCGGCAGCTAGCAAAATCAACCTGACAGGAGAAATTGACATGACTACTCTCTACTCCGTATTGAATTCGGGCATCGCGGCCGGCACGATGCCCGGCACGGCGCCCTCCTCCTCGCAGTTGTCGCAGACGCTAGCCCGCGCCTCGGCCTCGGTCGGTGCCGGCAGCCCGACCGCCAGCGACACCCAGTCGTGGTATGAGGCTATGGCCCGGGCCTGGGGCAGCGCATTGAACAGTCAGGCGCAGGTCATCACCGATCTGTCCAACCAGGTCGGCAACGCAGGTCAGGACCAGCCCTCGACCATCACGCAGCTCACGGCGGAATCGATGCGCTTCTCCTATTTGGCAACCAACGCCTCGACTTCCACCACCAGCGTCGGAGAGGGGCTCGAGACTCTGGGACGCAAGAACGGCTGATCGAGGCAGGTGAGCCATGGACCCCGTCACGACGATTGCGTTCGATCTGTCTGCTGCTGTCAGGCCGCCGGCCGGCGGCCTGACAGCTCCGCCGGCCGTCTACGATGTCGCTCACTTCAACAGCGCCTACTCGGCAGCCGGACACAGCCGCCAGGCGCCGGAGACATCCAAAGTCTCGGCAGCGGAAACGGCCGACTTCGGCTCCGTGATGCGGCTGTTGGAGGGGCTGAACGGCCGCGCCGAGTCCCTCGGCGCGGCGGCCCGGCATCTCGAGGCCAGCCAGGCACGCATGGAGCCGGGCGAGCTCCTGAAGTTGACCATGCTGGCGCACGAGTTCTTGTTCCACTGTGAGCTGACTTCCAATGTCGCCAACCGTACTTCTGACGGCGTACAGCAGCTCTTCCGGGAGCAGTCATGAGTTGGAGCCTCGGAAGCCTGGCGCGCCATATGCCGGTCCTGGTGATCGCCTTGCTTGCAACGGGCTGCGCGCGCAGCCCGCTGTATAGCGACCTGACCGAGGCTCAGGCCAACGAAGTCCAGGCTACTCTGCTGGGAGCAGGTATCGATGCCCGCAAAGACCCGATGGCGAAAGGCAAAGGATGGTTGATCAGCGTGGGCCAGGGTGACATTCCACGTGCGGTGGGCGTGCTCAGCTCGGCCGGGCTCCCGCGCGAGCCGCTGCGAACCCTTGGTGAAGTGTTTCCGAGGGAGGGGTTTGTTTCCTCACCGCTCGAAGAGCGCGCACGCTATGTTTTCGCGCTCTCGCAGGAAGTGGAGGAAACATTGCTACAGCTCGACGGAGTCGTCGGAGCGCGTGTGCACATAGCCATGCCTGAGCACAACGTCCTGGAGGATAAGCCACCGTCCGCCTCGGCATCGGTAGTGATCATCGAGCGGCCGGGTGCTGACCTGGAGGCGCGCGAAACCGACATCAAGGCGATCGTGACCGACGGCATCGAAGGACTCACGGATATCAACCGGGTCACGGTCAAGTTTTTCACGCGTCATCCCGTCGGCGCAGCTGCCCCGGCAAGGGCGGCCGCGCGGCACATGCCGGGGACCGACTGGGGCTTGCCCCTGGCGGGTGCCGTCGGATTGCTTCTCTGCGGCGTCGGCGGTGGCGCCAGCCTGCGTCACTTCGATCGGCACCCCCGGCGCGGGAAGAGCGACAGGAAGGGATCTCTAGCGGCGAGCGCTTGACCATGATCGCGCATGAGGACCGCCAGGCCTGGTATGACCTGCAGGTGCACACGCTGCTTCGATTGCATCCGAGCTGGCTGGCACCGCTGGCCGCGCCGCTCGTCATTGAGGCTCGCAACAGCCCGCTCGGGCGCCGTTGGTTGGCGAATCGATTGAGCGCCGTTTGTCCCGTGCTCCTCGACATTCCCCGGGAGACAGGCCCCGCTTCGGCCCCTGCGCTCGGACAGGCCACATGGTTGCGGAACGTGTTGCAGAATCCTCTGGAGAGAGCGTTGGATCTCGGCTCGCTGGCGCTTGCCTCGACACTGCGTACCATGGTAACCCGTTCCGCCGTAGCGCAGCTGCGCACCCTGCTCGGCGCGGAACGTTATCAACGTATTCTGACAGCCGCGGAGATCTCCCGTGGCAATGGACCGTCGCCTCTCGAGGGTGCCAGCGGTCACGATCTGGCCGAGCGCCTTGCCCGATGCGGCGCTGCCGAGCTGGCCTCCTATGCCACCGCTGTGCATCCTGCACTGGGCGAGAGTGTCAGGTTGACTTTCGAGTGCCGCTGGTGGCATCCGGAGCCCGAAGCAGTGC
>Ga0207667_10007168_pt1 | contig 13458 bp, 13 predicted proteins | sample KBSCornC52_FD_184301 | JGI IMG/M metagenome (GOLD analysis project Ga0207667, IMG submission 184301) | Corn rhizosphere microbial communities from Kellogg Biological Station, Michigan, USA - KBS Corn C5-2 (SPAdes) (version 2) | ecosystem: Host-associated > Plants > Roots > Rhizosphere > Soil ...
CTCGGCGTCGGCGGCGGTCAGCGCCGCTTCGCCGAGCATGTCGTAGGAATAGCGGTAGGCGGCGTTGTCCTTCTGCGCGGAGCGATCGAGCGCTTCCTCGATCGTGCGGCCCATCACGAACTGGTGACCCATGATGCGCATCGCCTGGCGCACCGCGAGGCGGATCACCGGTTCGCCGGCGCGGCCGACCAGGCGCTTGAGCGCGCCGGTGAAGTCGCGCCGCGTGTCGTCGGCGAGGTTGACGAGGTGCCCGGTCAGCATCAGGCCCCAGGTCGAGGCGTTGACGAAGACCGAGTCGCTGCCGCCGAGGTGCTTCTTCCAGTCCGCCTCGCCGAGCTTGTCGCGGATCAGCTTGTCCGCGGTCAGCGTATCCGGGATGCGCAGCAGCGCCTCGGCCACGCACATCAGCAGCACGCCTTCCTCGCTGCTGAGGTCGTACTGGCGCATGAACGATTCGACCGCGCTCTGTTCGCCGGCGCGCTCGCGCACGCGCGCGACCAGTTCCTCGGCGCGCGCAAGCACGCGTTCGCGCTCGGCCGGTTCCAGACTTGCCTGGGCGAGCAGTTCGTCGACGGCCTCGCCTTCGTCGCGCGACCAGGCGGCCGTGATGCGCGCCCAGACCGGATCGGCGGGGGCGGGGAGTTCGGGCAGCAGGGGTTCGCTCAAGGCGGATCTCGGAACGGCGCGCCGCACGGGCCCGCGGCGCAGGGTCCGCTAGTGTAGTGACGCAGCCGGCGGGGGCCAAGGCCGTCTGCAGCCGCCCGCCCCGGGTGCGGCGCTTTGTCGCTCCGAAGCGGCCGGGGTGGCGCTTTCGGGCGCCTGGATCAGCGCCGCCGCGACGTGCGAGGTTGCCGCTCCCGCGCGCGCTCCACTATCATTGACGGGTTACGCTCCCGACGTTTGCCGTGTCAGGCTCGGTCCGACAGGGCCGTCGCGGCGACTGCGCATTGGGGCGCATCCGAGCAAACCAGAAAGGTGATGGCGATGATTTCATCCGGGGTCCAGCGCGCCCGCCGCGCGTTCGCGCTACTCGCATTGCTGGCGAGCGGTGCCGCCTGCGCGAATCCGCAGCCGTGGCAGCTCAACATGACTCCGGGCGTGACGTCGATCTCGCAGCGCATCCACGGCGTGCACATGCTCGCGTTCTGGGTCTGCGTCGTGATCGGCATCATCGTGTTCGGGGCGATGATCGTCGCGATGGTGCGCTTCCGCAAATCGAAGGGCGTGGTCGCGGCGACCTGGAGCCACAACACGATGATGGAGGCGATCTGGACCGTGGTCCCGATCGTGATCCTGATCGTGATGGCGTGGCCGGCGACCAAGCTGCTGGTCGACATGGCCGACGCGAAGAACTCGGACATGACGATCAAGGTCACCGGCTACCAGTGGAAGTGGCGCTACGAATACGTGGACTACTTCAAGAAGGCGACCGGCGTGAACTTCGTGTCGAGCCTCGACGCCGAATCCAACCGCGCGCGCCAGCTCGGCTCGGGGATCGATCCGCACTCGGTCAAGGACGGCGACTTCTCCAGCTACCTGCTCAACGTCGACAAGCCGCTGGTGCTGCCGGTCGGCGTGAAGGTGCGCTTCGTGATCACCGCCGACGACGTGATCCATGCCTGGTGGGTGCCGAGCCTGGGCTGGAAGCAGGACGCGATCCCCGGGATCATCAACGACCAGTGGACGCAGATCGAGACACCCGGCATCTACCGCGGCCAGTGCGCGGAGCTGTGCGGCAAGGACCACGGTTTCATGCCGATCGTCGTGAAGGCGGTGCCGAAGGCCGAGTTCGAGCAGTGGCTCGCGGCGCAGGAAGCCGCCAAGGCCGGCGCGACCGCGCAGGCCGGCACGGCGCCCGCGCCGCAAGGCTGAGGATTCAAAGCGAAGAAGTTTCATGGCCGTCATTCCCGTGCGAGCGGGACTCCAGGTGCCAAAGAACATGGATGCCCGCAACCGCAGGCATGACGTCGAAAAAGGTTTGAGACGTTAGAACGAACGTCGCAGAGGTTCCGATCATGGCCGCAGCCAATCCCGCCATCCACGATGCGCACGACGCGCACGACGACCACGATCACAAGCCGCAAGGCTTCCTGCATCGCTGGCTGTTCACGACCAACCACAAGGACATCGGTACGCTGTACCTGGTGTTCTCTCTGGTCATGTTCTTCATCGGCGGTTCGATGGCGATGATCATCCGGGCGGAACTCTTCAAGCCGGGCATGCAGCTCGTGCAGCCGGAGTTCTTCAACGAAATGACCACGATGCATGCGCTGATCATGATCTTCGGCGCGGTCATGCCGGCTTTCGTCGGCCTCGGCAACTGGATGATCCCGATGATGATCGGCGGCCCGGACATGGCCCTGCCGCGCATGAACAACTGGTCGTTCTGGATCCTGCCGTTCGCGTTCTTCCTGCTGATCTCCGAGATCTTCATGCCCGGTGGCGGCCCGCAGGGCGGCTGGACGATGTATCCGCCGCTGTCGCTCGAGGGCGGCACCAACGTCGCCTTCATGATCTTCGCGGTGCACCTGATGGGCATCAGCTCGATCATGGGCGCGATCAACATCATCGCGACGATCCTCAACATGCGCGCGCCCGGCATGGACCTGCTGAAGATGCCGATCTTCGTATGGAGCTGGCTGATCACCGCGTTCCTGCTGATCGCGGTGATGCCGGTGCTCGCGGGCGCGGTCACCATGCTGCTGACCGACAAGTTCTTCGGCACCAGCTTCTTCAACGCGGCCGGCGGCGGCGACCCGGTGATGTTCCAGCACATCTTCTGGTTCTTCGGACACCCCGAGGTCTACATCATGATCCTGCCGGCGTTCGGCATCGTGTCGGAAATCATCCCGACCTTCAGCCGCAAGCCGATCTTCGGGTACCAGGCGATGGTGTACGCGATCGCCTCGATCGCGTTCCTGTCGTTCATCGTGTGGGCGCACCACATGTTCTCGGTCGGCATGCCGCTCGGCGGCGAGCTGTTCTTCATGTACGCGACGATGCTGATCGCGATCCCGACCGGCGTGAAGGTCTTCAACTGGGTATCGACGATGTGGGGCGGCTCGATGACGTTCGAGACGCCGATGCTGTTCGCGATCGCATTCGTCATCCTGTTCACGATCGGCGGTTTCTCCGGCGTGATGTGCGCGATCGTGCCGGCCGACTTCCAGTACCAGGACACCTACTTCGTCGTCGCCCACTTCCACTACGTGCTGGTCACCGGTGCGATCTTCGCGATCATGGCGTCGGTGTACTACTGGCTGCCGAAGTGGTGCGGCAACATGTATTCGGAGAAGTGGGGCAAGATCCATTTCTGGTCGAGCGTGATCTCGGTCAACGTGCTGTTCTTCCCGCAGCACTTCCTCGGCCTCGCCGGCATGCCGCGCCGCATCCCCGACTACAACGTCGCGTTCGCCGACTTCAACATGATCTCGTCGATCGGCGGCTTCTGGTTCGGCGCCAGCCAGCTGATCTTCGTCGGCGTGATCATCCACGCGGTGTACTACTCGAAGAACCGCGCGACGACCCAGGTATGGGAAGGCGCGCACGGCCTCGAATGGACGGTGCCGTCGCCCGCGCCCTACCACACGTTCACGGTGCCGCCGGTGATCCGCGACGACATGCTCGCCCATGGAGATGTCACTCACTAGTGCGATCGTCCTTGATCGCTGTTTCGATGGAGGTTGCGCCGGGTTCGGAGTGATGTGCGATCCATGCTTCCAGAAGCGGCCTTCCATGGCCGCACTCTTGAAGAACAGCACGTTTTCCAACGGGCGAATTTTGATATCGACATGAAACACCAGTCCGCCAACGACCAGCCCTCACTCGGCCGCGCACGCGCGCGGCGCACGGCTTTGATCGTCGGCGCGGTGGCGATCGCGATCTACCTGGTCGCGATCGGTGAAGTCGTGCTGCATCGATGAACGTGGACAAGCGCAATCTGGGCGTACTGAAGACCGCCGGCATCGTGGTCGCTTGCGCGTTCCTGTTCGGCTTCGCGATGGTGCCGCTGTACCGCGTGGTGTGCGAACACGTGCTCGGCATCAAGCTTGCCGCCGGCGCGGTCGACCAGAGTCGCGCCGCGGGGCTGGTCGAGGATGCGAGCCGCAGCGTGCGCGTGCAGTTCGTGGCCAGCGTGAACAGCCGCCTGCCATGGGTGTTCGTGCCGGAGTTGCCGAGCGTCGAGGTGCATCCGGGCAAATTGACCGAGGTCTGGTTCGACGCGACCAATACCGGCGCCGAGGCGATCGTGGGCAACGCGGTGCCGAGCATCGCGCCGAGCACCGCATCGTCGTACTTCAACAAGACCGAATGCTTCTGCTTCACCGAACAGGTGCTGAAGGCGGGCGAATCGCGCCGCATGCCGGTGCGCTTCTTCGTCGACCCACAGTTGCCGAAGGACGTGCGCGAGCTGACCCTGTCGTACACTTTCTACGCGAACGAAGTCGCCACCCGGCGCCTTTCCGAGACGGGCTCGCCGCTGCCGGCGGCGGGCTGATCTTTTCCTGCATTGATGTAATCGAGCGAGACCGCGGCCATGGCGCAAACACAAGGTGCTTACTACGTTCCCCACGGCAGCCACTGGCCGATCGTCGGCTCGTTCGGCCTGCTCGGCACCGTCGGCGGCGCCGGCCTGTGGCTGAACGAGGTCGACATCGGCAAGCCGATCATGGCGATCGGTGTCGCGGTGCTGCTGTTCATGATGTTCGGCTGGTTCGGCACGGTCATCCGCGAATCGATCGCCGGCAAGTACAACAAGCAGGTCGATACCTCGTTCCGCATGGGGATGATCTGGTTCATCTTCTCCGAGGTGATGTTCTTCGCGGCGTTCTTCGGCGCGCTGTTCTATGCACGCAACTACTCGGTGCCGTGGCTCGGTGGCGCGGGACATGGCGCGCTGACCAACCACTTCCTGTGGCCGGCCTTTTCGGCGGCGTGGCCGACCAATGGTCCGGGCGCGGTCGGTGGTGCGTTCTCGACGTTGTCGCCGTGGGGCATCCCGCTGCTCAACACGCTGCTGCTGCTGTCGTCCGGCGTCACGATCACGATCGCGCACCATGCGCTGCGCGCCGGCAACCGCAAGCAGCTGCTGGTCTTCCTCGCGCTCACCGTCGTGCTCGGCGCGATCTTCCTCGGTTACCAGGCGCACGAATACATCGAGGCCTACACGCAGCACGGGCTGACGCTCGGCAGCGGCATCTACGGCAGCACGTTCTTCATGCTGACCGGTTTCCACGGCCTGCACGTGACGCTCGGCGCAATCATGCTGACGGTGATCTGGTTCCGCTGCGCGAAAGGCCATTTCACCAGGGACAACCACTTCGGCTTCGAGGCGGTCGCCTGGTACTGGCACTTCGTCGACGTGGTCTGGCTCGGACTGTTCCTGTTCGTCTACGTGCTGTAGGAGCAGGGCTTGAGGGTCCACGGTTGAACCACTCGCGAGCGCGATTGCACAGCCGGTTGCCGTTGTACGCGGTGCGATGATCGTGACGGGTGATGAGGGTCGGCAAAGAGCCGCTTGCGGCCCTGGACCCTCAAGCCTGCCGCCCGGAATCAGCCCACGCCATGCGGGCGGATGATCCCGGTCCAGATGCCGAGCATGACCAGCGCGATCAGCAGCACCGACAGCGCGATGCGTCGCGTCAGCGCCTTCAGCGTGCGGTCGGTGCCGCCCTTGTCGGTCATCATGAAATACAGGCCGGCGCCGAGGTTGTAGACGATGGCGATGAAGAAGACGACGATCAGGACGGTGCCGAGCATGGCTGGTGCTTCCGGCCGGAACGCGTGTCCGGCTGCGTCGCCGAGTATAGCGCCGCCATCTCGTGGCTAGACGCGGACGAATGTCGCACGCCGCGGCCGTCGCAGCGACGCTGGCGGGCATCGCCCTGTTCGTCGCGCTCGGCAGCTGGCAGTTGCGCCGCGCGCACGAGAAGGAGGCGTTGTTCGCCGCCTTCGCGGATGCGACGACACAGCGGCCCGTCACGCTCGAACAGGCACGCCGCGACAGCACCGCCACGCGTTACCCGCTGGTCGAACTCGCCGGCACCTATGATGCCGCGCATGCCTACGTGCTCGACAACCAGGTCCGTGGTGGTCGGGCCGGCGTGATGCTGTTCGACGTGTTCGCGCCGAGTGCGGGCGGAGCTCCGCTGCTGGTCAATCGCGGCTTCCTCGCGCGCGATGTGCGCGAGGCACTGCCGGCGGTACCGCCACCACCGGCCGGCGTGCAGACGCTGCGCGCACTGTATGCGCCGGCACCGGGTGCGGGTCTGCGCCTCGGCGGCAATCCGCTGCCGCGTCAGGCGAAGTGGCCGAAGACAAGCATCTACATCGACCTCGCGGAAATCTCCGCCGACCTCGGTCGCGCGCTCGATCCACGCGTGCTGCTGCAGGTGTCCGCCGATGCCGCGGGCGGCGCCGCCTTCGTGCGCGAATGGAAACCGGAAGTGTTTCCGCCCGAACGCCACTACGGCTACGCCTTCACCTGGTTCACGTTCGCCGCAGTCGTCGCCGTGACGTTCGCGATCCTGCGCCGGCGTGGAAATTGAACAGTGCGGCCAGGGATGGCCGCTTTTTGACTCTCGTGATCAAGGACGATCGCACAAGGAACCATCCACGATGACTCCGCGCAACCGCAATCGCCTCGGCCTGATCCTCATCCTGCTGCTGTTCGCCGCTCCGCTGGTGACCGCGTACGTGCTGAATGCGTTTGGTTGGCGACCGAGCGGCATGCGCAACTACGGCACCTTGATCGAACCGCCGCAGGACCTGACCGGCGCGCGCATCGTGCACGGCGACGGCACGCCGATCCAGTGGAAGGACGAGGACTGGTCGTGGACGGTGTTCGCGATCCCCGGACCTTCCTGCGCCAAGGCCTGTCTCGAGCGCATCGACGAACTGCGTCGCGCGCGGCTGACCCTGAACCAGAACGCGTTCCGCGTGCGCGTCGTCGTGCTTGGCGAAGTCGCGGCGGACGCGCTTGCCGCGATGACGCCGGTGTCCGCCGCGCGCGATCCGGATGGCCGGCTGGCCGCATTGCGTCCGGCCGCGGCGGACGAGGTCGCGGTCGCATTCGCCGATCCGCACGGTTTCCTCGTGCTGCGCTATCCGGTCGGCTACGACGCGAACAAGCTGCGCAAGGATCTCGCGCGCCTGGTGAAGGGCTGAGGCGATGCGCGAACTCGTCACGCCGTTGCGTCTTGCCGCGTTCGCGACCGCGTTCGCGTTCCTCGTGATCGTGTTCGGCGCCTTCGTGCGCCTGTCGAACGCGGGCCTGTCGTGCCCGGATTGGCCGACCTGCTACGGCAAGGCGACCTGGCCCGGCCACGAACAGGAAATCGCGCGCGCGAACGAGGCGTTCCCCGATCGTCCGTTCGAGACCCACAAGGCGTGGCGCGAACAGGTACACCGGATGATCGCCGGCACGCTCGGCCTGCTCGTGTTCGGGCTCGCACTGGTCGCGGTCTGGCGTCGGCGCACGCAGGTCGCCGCCCTGCTCGCCGCTGCACTGGCGGCGGCGATCGGCATTGCGTTGTACGTCAAGGGCCTGCATGCGGCATCGGCACTGCTGTCGGCGCTTGCGATCGCGCTGCCGCTCGGCGTGGCGTGCACCCTGCAGCGTGCGTCGCCATGGCGCGTTGCGGTCGTCGCGTTCGCGGTCGTCATCTTCCAGGCGATGCTCGGCATGTGGACCGTGACCCTGCTGCTGAAACCCGTCGTCGTGATGGGGCACCTGCTGGGCGGCCTGCTCACGTTCTCGTTGCTGGGCTATGTCGCGTTGCGTCTCGCGCGCGTGCATGAGCCGACAGCGATGCAGATGCGCATGAAGCCGATGGTGATCGCCGCACTCGTGCTGCTCGCGCTGCAGATCGCGCTCGGTGGCTGGACCAGTGCGAACTACGCCGCGCTTGCCTGCGGCGCGGATTTCCCGCAATGCGCCGGCGCGTGGTGGCCGGCGACGGATTTCCGCGAAGGCTTCGTGCTCTGGCGCGGCATCGGCGTCAACTACGAAGGCGGCGTGCTCGACGCGGCCGCGCGCGCGGCGATCCAGATCGCGCATCGCATCGGCGCCGCGGTCGTGTTCGGCCACGTGCTCGCGACGGCGCTGCTCGCCTGGCGCCGCGGCCTGCGCGCGAATGCGGGCGTGGTCGGCGTGCTGTTGTGTACCCAGGTCGCGCTCGGCATCGCGAACGTCAAGTTGCTGCTGCCATTGCCGCTCGCGACCGCCCACAATGGCGGTGCCGCGTTGCTGCTGCTCTCGCTGATCGCGTTGCTCGTTCGCACCTCGCCCGCAGCGCCGCAAGCTGCGCTTCCGTTGCGCTGAACCCTCGGATATCGTGCCGCCGTGACCCAGCGATCGACCGCCAGGCAATATCTCGAGCTGACCAAGCCGCGCGTGGTCGCGTTGATCGTGTTCACCGCGGTGATCGGCATGTTCCTCGCCGTGCCCGGCCTGCCGCCGCCGCGCCAGGCGATCGCCGGCATGTTCGGCATCTGGCTTGCCGCGGCATCGGCGGCCGCGCTCAACCACCTGATCGACCAGCGCATCGACAAGCTGATGGCGCGCACCTCGCATCGGCCGCTGGCGACCGGGGCATTGACGCCGACGCAGGTGCTCGCCTTCGCGTTGATCCTCGGCACGCTGTCGATGGCGATCCTGATCGCGCTCGTCAATCCGCTGACCGCGCTGCTGACGTTCCTCTCCCTGATCGGTTACGCGGTCGTCTACACCGCCTACCTCAAGCGCGCGACGCCGCAGAACATCGTGATCGGCGGCGCTGCCGGCGCCGCGCCTCCGGTGCTCGGCTGGGTCGCCGTGACCGGCCAGCTGCATCCGTACGCGCTGCTGTTGTTCCTGATCATCTTCATCTGGACGCCGCCGCATTTCTGGGCGCTCGCGATCTTCCGTCGCGACGACTACGCGCGCGCGCAGGTGCCGATGTTGCCGGTGACCCATGGCGTGACCTACACGCGCTGGCACGTGCTGTTCTACACGATCCTGCTGCTGGTCATCACGGTACTGCCGTACCTGACCGGCATGAGCGGCCTGTTCTATCTCGGCGGTGCGCTCGTGCTCGGCGGCGCATTCCTGTACTACGCGATCCGATTGCTGAACCCGCCCGACGATTTCTTCGCGATGCGCGTGTTCAATTATTCGATCGTGTACCTGATGGCGCTGTTCGCGTTCCTGCTGGTCGACCACTACCTGCCGACCGGTGCGCTGGCCGATCCGGCCATGACCTTGCAGCGCATCGATTGACCCCTGCGCGCCGCGCTGGCGCCCATGCCGCGAGGAGAGTCATGCCTGACCGTCGCGAGTTCATCATGGCCGCGGGAGCCGCCGCGTTCGGACTGCCTGCCGCGCGCGCACGCGCAGCCGACACGTCGCCCTGGCCCGCCTACCGCGACACGATCGCGATCGACGGCGAGGGCGGCCTCAACCTGTTCTATCCAGATGGGGATCCGAAGGAGGCGCCGTCCGAGCTCGCCGCCGCGCGTGCTTCCGGACTCGGCGCGGTGCTGCTCAGTGTCGGACCGAACGGCCGCTTCTGGAACAACGACGCGCAGTTCGAAAAGATGAAGGCGCAGCTCGCGCATGTGCGCGAGATCGTCGCCGCCCATCCGACTGCATTCCGCATCATCGGCGATGCGGCCGACCTGCAGCGCGCGCACCGCGAGCGCCGGCTCGGGCTGATCCCGCGTTTCCAGGGCAGCGAACCCATCGGCGAAGACCTCGACCGCGTGACGCTGTTCCGCCGGCTCGGCATCCGCGTCGTGCAGCTGACCCACAACCGCCGCAACCTCGCCGGCGACGGTTGCACCGAGCCCGGCAATGCGGGCCTGAGCAATCTCGGCCGTGCGCTGATCGAGCGCCTCAACGCGGACAAGGTCGTGCTCGATCTCGCACACGGCGCGCAGCGCACGATCGCCGAAGGCATCGCGGCGTCGAAGGCGCCGATGCTGATCAGCCATACCGGTTGTCGCGCGCTCGCCGACCTGCCGCGCAATACCGGCGACGCGGAGCTGCGCGCGATGGCCGAGCGCGGCGGCGTCGCCGGCATCATCTTCTGGCCCTACCTGCGCACCGACACGCAACCGATGGCGATCGACGTGATCCGCCACATCGAGCATGCGATCGATGTCTGCGGCGAGGATCACGTCGGCATCGGCACCGATGGCGGGATCGCGCCGATCGAGCGCACGCCGCAGTTCGAGAAGGACAACCGCGAGGTCATCAAGGCGATGGTCGAGGACGGCATCTTCGCGAAAGGCCGCACCGATCTGTATACCTTCATTCCCGACCTCAACGTCGCCAACCGTTTCGAGGTGCTCGCAGGAATGCTGTCCAGGCGCGGGCACGCCGACGCGCGCATCGCGAAGATCCTCGGCGGCAATTTCGCGCGCGTGCTCGGCGAGGTGTGGGGATAGCGTCCGGCCCCGCCATCGCTTCCCCGCGCCTCGTCACGCAACGGAATCCATCCGGAATTCCTTCGCGCCGCTTGCGGGACAGGACACTAGGCTGCGCCCGAACGGACGCATACACTGGCGGAAATTGCGGAGGCCGGCCATGTCCTCGATCTACGACTACAGTGCGAAGACCATCGACGGCGACGAGCAGAAGCTCGCCGCGTATCGTGGCAAGACGATGCTGATCGTGAATGTCGCGTCGAAGTGCGGTTTCACCCCGCAATACACCGGGCTCGAGGCGCTGTACGAGAAATTCCAGGGCCAGGGACTGGTCGTGCTCGGTTTTCCGTGCGACCAGTTCGGCCATCAGGAACCCGGCGACGAAGCCGAGATCAAGAACTTCTGCTCACTGACCTACGACGTCAGGTTCCCGCTGTTCGCCAAGATCGAGGTCAATGGCGCGAACACGCACCCGCTGTACAAGTACCTCAAGAAGGAAGCGAAGGGCCTGCTCGGCAGCGAGGCGATCAAGTGGAACTTCACCAAGTTCCTGGTCGACAAGGACGGCAAGGTCGTCAAGCGCTATGCGCCGACCGATACACCCGAGGCGATCGGCAAGGAGCTCGCCGGGAAGCTCTGATCCACACCACGCCCCGCATGCGCGGATAACGTGACGAGAACGGCCGGCGCATGCCTTGCTGAGGCAATGCGCATGCGCCCCGCGCAAGCGCGGCACAGAGTCGGAACCGGGGACGCGATGCCGCGTCCATCGGAGCCCGGCCATGCAACCTTCCCGAATCCCCGCCGCAACGCGTTGGCGCGCCATCGTTTCCGTGCTGATATTGGCCTGCGGGTCGATCGCGCAGGCGGCCTTCGAGCCGACCGGTGCGATGACGTCGGCGCGCGCTCTCTACGGCGTCGCGTCGTTGCCGGATGGTCGCGTGCTGTTCGCCGGGGGCATCGCCGACTTCGGCGTGCACCTGATCCAGGCGGAACTCTACGATCCGGCCAGCGGCACGTTCTCGGCGACCGGGTCGATGACGGAAACGCGCATGCGCCCGACCACGGTCGGTCTCGCCGACGGTCGCGTGCTGCTGCTGGGTGGCCGCGGCGGCAGCAGTGGCGAAGCGCTCGCCACGGCCGAGATCTACGACCCGGCCACGGGCCAGTTCAGCGCGACCGGCTCCATGGCGGGTCCGCGCTACGTCGCCAGTGCGGTGTTGCTCGCAGACGGTCGCGTACTGGTGGCGGGTGGCCTCGACGGGCGCAACGTGATGGCGAGCGCGGAACTCTACGACCCGGCGACAGGCGTGTTCAGCGCGACCGGAAGCCTGCTCGAAGCGCGCATCCAGCCGAACGCGGTGATGCGCCTGGCCGATGGACGCGTGATGATCGCCGGCGGCGACGGCGATGGCGGACCGCTCGCGAGCGTCGAACTCTACGATCCGGCGAGCGGCACGTTCGCGGGCACCGGCGCGCTGCCGGAGCCACGCGTGGTGCAGTCGCTGGTGCTGCTCGCCGACGGCAGGATACTGATGGTCGGCGGCAGCGACGGCGGTTTCAGCGGCGGCTTCCCGATCTACTACCCGACCGCGGCGCTCTACGATCCCGCTACCGGCACATTTGCGCCGACCGGCGACCTCGCCCATGCACGCGAGATGCAGTCGGCGGCGCGCCTGCCCGACGGGCGGGTGCTCGTCGCCGGTGGCGCGCATCTCGCGGGCGAGCCCGGCAGTGTCACCGTCGCGGCAGCCGAGCTGTACGATCCGATCGCCGGCAGCTTCATCAGCGCGGGAGACATGGTCGTACCTCGCTATGAATCGACCCCGGTCACGCTCGCCGACGGGCGCATCCTGCTCGCCGGCGGCTGGGCGTTCGCCGGCGATACCGTCGGCGACCTGCCGACCGCGAGCGCCGAAGTGTTCGTGCCCGAGGTAGTCGACCGGATCTTCGCGGATGGTTTCGATGCCGGCACGCCCTGAAGTCCGCTGAGGCGGCGGCGATCGCGCCGTCGCGTCGAGCTCGGCATGGCGCACGGATGCCCGGAGCCCGATAATCTCCGGCATGACTCGACCAGCCTGCGATGCGATCCTGATCGGCGGCGGCCACAACGGCCTCGTCTGCGCGGCCTATCTCGCACGCGCGGGACGCAAGGTGACCGTGCTCGAGCGGCGCGACGTCGTCGGCGGCGCCGCGGTCACCGAGGAATTCCATCCGGGCTTTCGCAACTCGGTCGCCGCCTACACGGTGTCGCTGCTGCAGCCGAAGGTGATGCGCGATCTCGATCTTGCCGCGCATGGCCTGAAGATCGTGCAGCGCAAGCTCAACAACTTCCTGCCGCTGGCGGACGATCCGGATCCGAGCAAGAACTACCTGATCAGCGGCGGCGGGCGCACGCAGGCGGAAGTCGCGAAATTCTCGCGCCGCGACGCCGAACGCCTGCCCGAATACGAGCGCCGCCTCGACGCGATCGCGGACGAACTGCGCGCGCTCGCGCTGGAACCACCGCCGAACCTCACCGACGGAAGCTGGCTCAAGGCGCTGCCGGAGCTGCTGCGTGCCGGCCGGCTCGGCAAGCGCGTGAAGGCGCTCGATGCGAGCCTGCGCACCGACCTGCTCGACCTGTTCGCGATCTCCGCCGCGGAATACCTCGAGCGTTTCTTCGAGAGCGATCCGATCAAGGCCCTGTTCGGCTTCGACGGCGTGGTCGGCAATTACGCGAGTCCGTACACGCCGGGCAGCGCCTATGTGCTGCTGCACCACGTGTTCGGCGAAGTGAACGGCGTCAAGGGCGCATGGGGCCATGCGATCGGCGGCATGGGCGCGATCAGCCAGGCGATGGCGAGATCCGCCGTGGCTGCGGGTGTCGAGATCCGCACCGGCTGCGGCGTGCGCGAAATCATCGTCGAACGCGGCCGCGCGGTCGGCGTCGTCACCGACAAGGGCGAGGCCTTGCGCGCGCGCAGCGTCGTCGCGAACGTGAATCCGAAGCTGTTGTACGAGCGTCTGCTCGATCCGGGCGTGGTGCCGCCGCCGGTGCGCGAGCGCATG
>Ga0207667_10007169_pt1 | contig 13453 bp, 8 predicted proteins | sample KBSCornC52_FD_184301 | JGI IMG/M metagenome (GOLD analysis project Ga0207667, IMG submission 184301) | Corn rhizosphere microbial communities from Kellogg Biological Station, Michigan, USA - KBS Corn C5-2 (SPAdes) (version 2) | ecosystem: Host-associated > Plants > Roots > Rhizosphere > Soil ...
AGAATAAACCCATTTCGGATCGATTTTCACTTCCGAATTATTATAGAATGAAACTTTTGCCGATTGATTGAAATGATCATAAGCGATACCGAGGTAAAAATTATTCTCAGGATTTTGACCGATTTGAGAATTGAAACTGAGTCCTGCGCTTCCGTCAAAATAAAGAAAATTATTACTTGAAAATGATTCCCCTGTTGCATAACCCGCATCATTATTCATTCCATTATACTGACTGTTAGTTGTCATTTTTGAAGGGTCAAATTTTCTCTGTACAAGGCCGGCAGCAAAACCACCGGACAAATACATATTTCTTTTGCCACTCAAAGCTTTATGATAATTTAAAACAGGTAAGACACTCGTGGATGTCAGCGCAATTGTTCCGGCTTTATCATAGAGAACCGCACCACCAATTGTAAGAAAGTCATCGCCATTGCCAACAGGCAATTTATATTCCGCGTTTAAAGAAGAAGTTTGAAAAGGAACGGTTACTGAACTCCACTGATTTCTAAAAACTGCCTGCACGCGAACATCGCCGCTGAAAATGCCTGCCAAAGCTGGATTTCGAAGAAGTGGCGTTTCTTCAAACTGGGAAAAATGTATATCCTGGGCACTACTTTTTTGTTGAAATAAAAAAGTGCAGGCAACAATAAAAACAGACTGAATGAAAACGGCTTTCATGGTGGATTTTTCTAATTATCTAACGTTTATTGCTTACAAATATTATTTGATCAGGGCAATATTTCCTTTAAAAGTGAGAATAGAATTATTGTCGCAAACAACCTGCAGCACATAGACAAAAACGTCGGGCGAAAGTACATTTCCTTTATAGGTTCCATCCCACCCTGCTGATGCATCATTAGCATTTATATTTGACTTGTCATAAACGATCTGGCCCCAGCGATTAAAGACTTTTAAATTCAAAATTTTAAACACGCCACTTCCTCTCGGATAAAAAACATCATTGGCTCCGTCACCATTTGGAGAGAAAGTATTTGGTACAAAAACATTGGCATTATTACACAAAACAAAAACCGATACTTTATCCTCTGTACTGCATCCACCTTCATTCTTAGCCTCTATCGTGTACTCAATTGTTTGAGTTGGCTTCACCGTTATTGACGGATTATTTCTCGAAACAATTGCGGTGGATGGTGTCCATGTTACGCTTGTTACATCAGCAGAAAGTTGCGGTACAATCCGAACTTGTTCACTTACATTGATTGTTTTATCTTCCCCTGCATCTACAGTTGGATAAGGATAAACTTTCACCGGAATATAAGCAGTGTCTTTAAAACATCCTTTGGAATCGGATCCGATCACCTGGTAAATTGTTGAAACAGTTGGTGAAGCAACCGGCGAAGAAATAGTTGTGCTGTTCAATCCTGTTGCCGGATACCAGGAATATTTTTCTGTTCCTGAAGCATATAATTTTACTGATCTTCCAATACATAATGTGTCTGCTTTTTTGAACGTAAGTCTTGAAGGAAATGTGACGACAAGAGAGATTGAATCGAAAGAAACACAACCTTTATCACTGGTTCCTTTTACATGATAAGTAATCGATGAATCAGGCAGGGAAACGGGATTAGCACATGTTACACATGAAAGATATTTTGAAGAACTCCATGAATAAGTTTGGGCGCCTGAAGCTTTCAATATTTGTGAAGAACCAAGACAAACAACCGTGTCTGCAGAAACCGAAATGTTAGGCAAAGGAAATATTTCGATTGTCTTCCTTGCTGTATCATTACAACCATTGCTGCTATATCCAATTACCTTCACAGAATATTTTCCTGCTGAAGGATAATTTTGTGCAGGAGGTTTTTGTTGAGTTGATACAATCCCATTAGCAAAATCCCATTTCCATGAAACAACAGACGTATCAGGGTTTGAAAGGATGCCGGCAAAATTGATAGCTGATGAAATACATTCTTCTGCCCTTCCTGAAATGGATATCTGCGGACTACGATTTACCTTTACCGGTTGAGAATTAAATAACGTATCAGTACAACCTCTTTTGGTAATAGCCTGCAAAGAAGTTTGATAAGAACCGGCCAGTTTGTAAGAATGGGAAGGATTCGTTTCAGAAGAAGTAGTTCCATCGCCAAAATTCCAAATATATTTTACAATCACATCATTGCTCACACTTGCATTCATAAATGCTACCCGGTTTGAATCGCAGACCAAAGCACCATCATGTTTGAACGCCGCAACGACACCGAAAACACTGATGGAATCAGTTCCTTTTATCGGAACCTGGCAGCCATGTGCATCCTGCAGGATCATCTTTGGCAAATATTTTCCGGGCGTGGTATATTCATGAATCACATTTGAATCTTTCGAAGAAATGGTAGTTCCATCATTGTAATCCCAAATAAAAGAACTGTTGTTTTTTGTATGTGCTTTGAAAGAAGTGTGCAAAGGAGTACAACCAATAATGTTGGTATAAGTAAACGATCCGGAAGGCCCATCCACTTTTATTTTCTGCTTTTTCTGGGAAGTGCATCCACTTGGGCCGGTAACAGTTAACACTGCATAAAACACACCGGCAGTTGCGTAAAAATGTGAAGGATTTTTTTCCAAAGAAGTAGTTCCATCGCCAAAATCCCAGGACCATTTTGAGTAATTAACAGACTCGTTATAAAAGCTGACAATCAATGGTGGACAGGTTCCGGTTGAATCACTCACCTTAAAATCTGCTTTTGGATTGGCTATCTGAACATAATTTGTTTTAGCGATTTCAGATGCGCAACCAAACTCATCAGTGATAGAAAGATTTACAGAATAAATTCCCTCTTTGCTATACAAATGAACCGGATTTTTTTCTTTTGAAGTAGTTCCATCACCAAAGGTCCAGTTATAATTCAAGCCAGGACCAGATGAAACATTGCTGAAAGCAATTGGCTTGCTGTTGCAGGAAAGAGTATCAGCAGTAAATGCAGCAATTGGTTTTGAAACAAGAACGGCTCTTGCTTTTCTCAACGTATCTGTACAACCTTTTGCGTCAGTAACAATCAACGAAACCGCATAATTTCCGGGAGTTGCATAAACGTGTGTAACTGGACCAACGCTGTCTGTTTGCGTTTTTCCATCACCAAAGTTCCATTCCCATTTTTTCAAATCGTGTGTTCCATCTGTGAAAGAACTCTCTGAAAAAGATACGGAACTGTTCAAACAAACCTCCTGTACAGTTGCTGCAAAAGCGGCTGTTGGACCATTCACACGAACAGACATTGATTTTGTAATTGAATCGTAACAGCCATTTACATCTTTCAAGATCAAAGTGACGTTATAAGAAGCGGCAGAAATATATTGATGCTGAATTGCACTCGTTGAATCAGAAGTGGAAACTCCATCTCCAAACTTCCAGGTGTATGAACTCACATTTGTGGGGTCATTATTTGTTGCCTGGAAAATCACCGGTGTTTTTTTACAAACATCTGTATCACTCACATTGAAACCCGCAACTTCCCTGATCACTTCTATCGTGTCAGTTTTTGTTTCTGAACATCCCGTTATCTGATTGGTAACGGTTAATGAAACGGGATAAATTCCAGGATTTACATAATCATGCGAAGGACTTTTTTCTTTTGAAGTGGTTCCATCTCCAAAACTCCAGTTCCAATAATCTGCACCGATGGAACGATCTGTAAAAATAATTTTGCGTGGTAAAGTACACGTCTTTTCATAAGAAAACAGTGCTACCGGTGGATGAATATGAACTTTTTTAGGATAAGTAATTGTATCTGCACAACCATTATTCAAAGCAATTAAAGTGACATTAAATAATCCTGTATCACTGTATTGATGTGCAGGATTCTGAAGTGACGAACTACTGCCATCCCCGAAAAACCAAACCCATTCATTTGGCTCTCCTGTTGATTGATCAGTAAAATGAATTTCCTGGAAAGCACAGGTATTCACCGGATCAGCAATAAATTGTGGTTGCGGTTTTGTTCCCGCCTGGATTCCGTCAATCACTTTTGTGGTGTCAACACAGCCACCTTGTGTTGTATAGACCAAGGCAACTGTATATTTCCCCGGATTTGAATAAACATGAGTTGGTTTCACTTCCGTAGAGGTAGTTCCATCTCCAAAAATCCATTGATATTTTATTATGGGATCTACAGAATTGATCGTAGCTGAAAACGCGTGTGACAAAGGCGCACAGCCTTTTTCAGGTAGATTATCTATTGTAACAACAGGAATTTGTATTTTAATAAGATCAGTTTTTACCAAACTATCAGTGCAGCCGGAAGCATTGGTTGCAAATAATTTTACGGTATAGTTTCCTTCTTTTGTATAAACATGTGAAGGGTTTTGTTGATTAGAAGTGGAGCCATCACCGAAATCCCAGGTATAAGTACTTGCAGAAACATTTCCATCAACTGTTGTGGAATTAGTAAAATTTACATTGAATGGAATTTCGCAGGAAACCGTTGCTGCTGCTGAAAAAGAAATCGACGGCTTCGAAATAACTTCAATACTTTTTGTAACAGAATCTTTGCAGGCGCCGTTGTTACCTACCATCGTAATGGAATAATTTCCCGGTTTGTCAAAAGACTTTACAGGATTGATTGAATCAGAAAAAGTGCCATCGCCAAAATTCCATCTTGCACCTGAAGGTGGCGGGTTGCTGCTATTGATAAATGCTACCGGAGTTTGAGCACAGGCTACGCCAGCAGTCGTAAAATCAGTTTTTGTAGCGCCAATGTGGATCAGGTTGGTTTTATTTAATGTGTCGGCACAACCGGTAGAATTTACAACGATCAAACTAACGGTATAATCACCGGCTTTGGAATATGTATGAGCAGGATTGCTAAGTTTGGAGGTGGTTCCATCACCAAAACTCCAATAAGAAGTTAACGTACCGGAACCAACTGATTTATTTGAGAAATTGATCGTTACCGGGGCACTGCAACTGCCGGTTGTTGAATTGGTAAAGTCAGCTTTTACACCAGTATTTATATGAATATATTTTGAAACAGTTTTAGAGGTAACGCAACCATTTGAGTTAGTGGCCATCAATGAAACATTAAAATCGCCTGTAGAACTATAAACATGTTCCGGGTTTTTTGTTTCTGAAAAATTACCATCGCCAAAGTCCCATTGCCATTTTGTAAGTGAACCACTGCCTGGTGTACTTTGATCCGTGAGTTTGGTATCTAAAGGAAAACAGCCTGTTAAAGAAGAAGCTTTAAAATTAATAACCGGGGAAGCATAAACAGTGATGTAATTATTTTTCTTAACAGAATCTTTTCCATACACATTTTTAATTGTCAATGAAACGGTATAAATGCCCGGCTCAAAATAAGCTACCGAAGGATTCTGTAAAATAGAAGTAGTTCCGTTCCCGAGATCCCATTTCCATGAAGAAGGTTTTCCTGATGAGGAATCTTTAAACTGAACGACAAGTGGCGCACAGCCCGAAGTGACATTGGAAGTGAAATCTGGTTTCAATTGTGCATTTGCTCCAATGGCGGTGCCAGCCAGAAAGAGGAATAAAGCCACATATTTATGCGCCTTAACCAGTAAGGAGTTTTTGAAGTTGAATTTCTTCACAATTGGATATTGGATATTTAATGGTGCACCTTTTAAAATGCAACGTCAACAAAACATTAATATACTATAAACGCATGCATGCCGAAAATATTATGTTTTACCGGCTCAAAACGGAAGAAAAAAGGAAGAAAAGTAATTAGCGTATTTAACCCGGTTATATATTGAGTTAGAGCAATAAAACATTTCGGATATTATTGTCGGGTCATGTGGAGAACAACAGGCGCATTACTTCCCCAGGGGGCCAGTTGAAGAGTAGGAACATCTTTTTTGGTAAACCGCCAGCTACGGCTTAGGAATTCAAATTCAGGCACAGTGGCTGGAAGCGTAATAATCAATTTACTGTAATCGTCATTGGTGCTCCAGGTACCTTCATATTGGTTGCTGCCTTTTGTAGCTTTCAAAGGACCGTGATAAAAATCTGTTTTTTCAAGAACAAATATATAACCACTATACGCTGCAGTCAGGTCGGTGGTGCTGTCTTTTGCAAGTGAAACAACAAAATCTCTGCCTATCACATTTTTATTAAAATATTTTTCAAGAATTGACTGGGTGAGACCACCAGGTTTTTTGCATGAAAAACACATCATTAAGGATGCACATAAAACGACAGGCAAAATTTTTTTCATAACTGGTCTTTGGGTTAGAACAACTTTCATTTCCTAAACGAAAAATTAACCATGAAAGTATAAATAAACAAACAAAAAATGTTCCCAATTGTATTTATTTCAACCAAATACAAAGTTCTTCACATAATTAAAATGCGTTTCTTCTTCAAAAAGTGGTTTACATTTACTTATCTTTATTTAGAAAAAATAATATGCCGTTTCTCCGCAGGATCTTTTTATTAATTGTATTGAGTTTCATTTTTTCAAAAGGATTTTCACAGGTTTTTGGCGGCGATCCGCCTTCTGTCAAATGGAAACAGATCAATACAAAAGATGTGCGTGTTATTTTTCCTAAAGGCCTTGATTCAGAAGCCAGAAGGATCAGCAATATTATTTCATTCATCAAAGTGCCCACTCAAAGAACTATTGGCAACCGCAACAACAAAATAAATATTGTTCTTCAAAATCAAACCACCGTTTCCAATGCTTATGTAAGTTTAGGTCCATTCAGAAGTGAGTTTTTTATGACCGCCGATCAGAATAGCTTTGAAATGGGAAGTATTCCATGGCCAGACCAACTTACGATTCATGAATATCGGCATGTCGAACAATACAATAATTTTAATGTCGGTCTTTCAAGATTGATGCATCTTGTTTTTGGTGATGAAGGTCAGGCCCTTGCCAACAACGCCGCTATTCCCAATTGGTTTTATGAAGGTGATGCGGTCTATAATGAAACCAATCTCAGCAAACAGGGCCGCGGAAGTTTGCCGTCATTTTACAAGGATTACCGTTCGCTTTGGAAAGCCGGAAAACATTATTCATGGATGAAATTGAGAAATCGTTCTTTCAAAGATTTTATTCCTGATCATTATGCGCTGGGTTATTTACTGGTTGCTTATGGACGCGAAAAATATGGAAATGATTTCTGGAAAAATGTAACGCACGATGCGGCTGCTTACAAAAATTTATTCTATCCTTTTCAACATGCCATCAAAAGATATTCCGGTGTCAGTTATGTTACTTTCAGAAATGAAGCCTTTGATTTTTTTAAAAAGGAATTTGAAGTTCCTGTGAAGCAAAACCCTGTGAAGTTGGGAAAATACCTGAATGAACAATATCCTGTTTCCACAGAAGATGGCGCGCTCATTTTTGTAAAAAACACCTTCAAACAAAACCCGCAATTCATTATCCGAAAAGGAAATGATGAACAAAAGATTAGGACGCTTGATTATACTTTAGACACTTATTTTAGTTATAGAAATGGCAAAATCGTTTATACTTCATTTCGTCCTGACATCAGATGGGCCTACCGTGATTACAGCGATGTACAGGTGCTCGATGTTACTAACGGCCACCAGTACACGCTAACAAAAAAGGGGAAATATTTTTCTCCTGATATCAGTGCTGATGGCAAAACAATTGTAGTAGTTCATGAGCCTGCAACCGGCGGTTGTGATCTTCAATTGTTGAATGCAACAACAGGAAGTGTGATCCGGCAACTTCCTAATCCACAAAAACTTTTTTATACCTATCCAAAGTTTTATGGTGCGAATAAAATTATTTCTGCTGTAAGAAATGATGAGGGAAAAATGTCGCTGCAGCAAATTGAGATGAATACTGATTCAACAAAATACCTGCTTCCTTTTACGTTTAATGTGATCGGATTTCCAATCATTTTTAAGGACACCTTGTATTTTTCATTCGCTTACAAAAAAAATGACGAACTCTTTGCCTACACTTTTTCTGATGAAAAATTATGGCTGATTGAAACAAGGGAACAACCGGGAATTGGGAAATATCATCCGGCAGTGAATGACTCAAACATAGCGTGGACTTCCTTTACAGCAGAAGGGTATCGTTTGCAACATGCATCAAAAGTTTCAATAAAATTCAATGAAATAAGTCCTGAATACTTGCAAAAGATCACCTCTTCCTTTGGCATCACCGCTATCAACAACATGAACGCGAATTTATTATACTCAGTTCCAGATGACACTTTTTCAATCAGCAAATACCATAAAAGTTTCCAGTTGTTTAAATTTCACAGTATCGAACCTGCTGTTGATGATCCGCAATATTCCTTAACGCTCGTAAGTGAAAATATTTTAAACACTCTTGAATCCAATCTTGCTTTCACCTACGATCGCGCAGAAAAATTTAAAGAAGTTACTTTTAATGCAACTTACGGAGCATGGTTTCCTTATCTTTCTGCGGGTGTAAATTATTTTATTGACCGGGGTATTTTATTTCATCAAAAGTTTGTTCGCTACAACCAGGTCGAACCTTATGCAGGTTTTAGTGTTCCGCTGGATCTCAGCCTGCACCGTTCTTTTACGCATCTTAATTTTGGTTCACAATATGTTTACAGCAACGCCACATTCAGAGGAAAATACCGCGATACTTTGCGATCATCTTACAGTTATCTCAACAGCTTCTTTTCATTCTCACATCAACTTCAGCAGGCACAACAACAGATCTTTCCGCGGTTCGCACAAACGATTTCACTTTCTTATAAAAATGCTTTAACTGTGGTAAATGGTTTTCAATACATGGTCAATGGCAATTTATATTTTCCGGGAATTACCAAAACCCACAGCCTTGTTTTCAATGGCGCCTACTTGCGAAAAGATAGTTTAAACAAGATCAATTTTTCCAGTGGTTTTCCTTTTTCAAGAGGTTACCAGGCAGTGAATTTTTATGAAATGTACAAATGGGGTGTCAATTATTATTTTCCTATAGCTTATCCGGATGCAGGTTTCGGCAATATTCTCTATTTGTTAAGAGTCAGGGCGAATTTATTTTATGATGACACACACGCAAAAGATTTCTATTCAAACAATGAAAGTTATCATGTTGATTTTCGTTCTGCCGGCACAGAAATTCTTTTCGATACCAAATGGTGGAATGAAGTAAATGTTTCGTTCGGCATCAGGTATAGCCGCCTGCTGGATAAAGATCTTTACGGAGGCGGTGGCAGCAACCGGTGGGAAATAATTTTGCCGGTGAATATTTTGAATCAATAACAGGGCCTGGCTGTTTTCATTTATTCAATTGATCTGATTCAATTAAAATCGGTAATTTACCTAATATATTTCGACATAACAACGTTTATAGTATGAAACTAACAAGGCTTCTTCTTTTCTTTTTGTTGGCTCCTATTATTACTCATGCCCAAAATCATGCACCATCCAATATAGATTCTCTCGCCATATTTATTTAAGTGGCGAGACAATTTATTTTAAAGCTTTTCCAATTGATTCTATAGCCAATCAGTTAAGGAGCAAACCAAAGAAATTACATGTTGATCTTGTAAATACTGATGATAAAGTTTTCGGCAAGTTTTCGGCAATTACTTAGTGTCCGATACGATCTCTATGCCCCATTTTATTACACCGGTTTTTCTGAAAAGCCTCGCTTAATTTTTTTACAGCCGACATGCCGGCCACTTATTTAATAACGATAGCTGGTATCAGTGCAAATGGAGAGAAAATTTATAAAACTGTTACTTCAAGCAGGAATTGATTCAACAAGTAAAAACATTTCTCAAATCGCTGACCAGGAAGGTACCGTCTTGATGAGAGTTTTGAAAAAGACCCACCTTTAGTAAAGATTTATACAGCAGATTTGTGCTTTGATTTTAATGCAACGTTCCATCTAATTCCGCTGTCATTAAAGAAACGGAATCTATTCATGAAACTACTGTTCATCACCTTTTCAATCCTTGCCTTATTTTCCTTACCAGCCTGCAAAAAAGATAAAACCAGCAACGATGACAACTTGATTTCCAATCCAGGTTTTGAAAACAATGGAGTCCCCGATTTTTCAGATTGGACAGGAACAAAAGCTTTTTCTAATGATGTGCCTCCTCGCGGAGGAAAATGGTCGTTGCAATTGGTGCCTGAGTGGTATCCGTCAGAAGGATATGCTGAAACATTTGTTACCAGTTTAAGCGGATACCATACTTTTAGTTTTCATGTGAAACCAAAGCAGAGAACGGAACCGGCAGAATTATCATAAGAAAAAAAGATCAGCAGGGAACAATAAAAGATCTGTCAACCACAACTTTTAGCGATTCAACCTGGACAACATTAACAATAACAATTAAGGTGCAACTGAATCCAACAGATAAATTAATTGTCCGCCTCTCAGCGGGCAGTACAGAACTGTCTCTCTCAAAAATGCTTTTTGATAATGTCGAATTAAAAATAATAAATTAAGCGAGGAGATTATACATTTATCAGGAGATTACCTTTTCATTACGTGTCTGTCCTCCGGCCAAGAGGTATTCGGGAAATTCTCGACCTGACAATAAAACAATAAAGCTTTAAAGTTTTTTACCCCTGCTGAAGCTAAAAATATTCTTTGTACTTTGAGCGCTTTACAAATTGAAAGAATGAAAGACATAAAGGAAGAAGTGGAGCAGTGGAAAACTTCTAATATCCAGGTATTTTGGAGCGAAATTGCCCATGGCGATCATCTGTTGCAAATTTATGAAAATGATAAAGTTTTTTTAGATACCCTTGAAGGTTTTGCCGGCAGCGGATTTTTGGCTGGTGACTCTGTGATTGTCATCGCCACTTCCAGCCATCTTGGATTACTGCATCAAAGGCTGCAGAAGCAGGGTTTCGATCTTGACCATTTAATCGAAACTCAACGCTATATTGGCCTTAACGCTGAAGACCAGTTTTCAAAATTCATGATCAACAACTCCCCTGACGAAAAGCTTTTCTTCGATTTTGTGTATCACCTTCTCAATTCCGTAAAGAAAGATGGCCGTAAAGTATTGGTATTTGGCGAGCTGGTGGCAATGCTTTTAGAACAGCACAATTACAACGCCACTGTACAACTGGAAGATCTGTGGCATCAGCTTGTCCACAAAAATTCATTTACTCTTTACTGCGCATATCCAAAAAGTGGCCTCAAACAAAACGCCAGCGAATCTATTGCCCGGATATGTGAGTCACATCATACCCTTATTGATGGCAAGCCGCGGCCATCAACTGAGATTTGTTATCGGGCGGCGGTATAAAGGTTCATTGGTGATGGACCAGGCAACAGTTTCATTAAGAGGACTTTAGACACCATTTCCGGGAAAGTTCTCTATTTTAACCCTGGAAGTTTTCAACCATATGGAGAACTTTACACAATTCAAAACAATCAATTAATTCTAACTGACTATATGATTTCCGATAATCACACCAGCTACTATCAAAGAAAGGATTAAGAAACGGTAAGGATGAAGTTCTCGAAAAAGCAATAGAAATTATTAATAAGAAGGAATAGAAAGCGTGTTAAGGGCTTAATAATACGCACCATTCCTCCTAACCCAGTTTGTAAATAAATTCTTCTATTTCTTCCTGTCGCGCATTTGCAAATCCTTTGTCTGAACCAATTTTTACAAATCCGCATTTTTCTAATACTTTTTGTGAACCAAAATTGTCGAATGCAACCCGTCCATAGATCGGGCGGGCATTTTCAATTGTTAGAAGATAGCGGAGCGCTTTTGTAGCAATACCTCTGCCCCAAAATTTTTTATCAATCCAATAAGTAATTTCCGCCTCGCCTTCGATTTCAAACTTTGCAATACTTCCTGCAATTATGTTGTTCACTATTATTGTCTGATTATTTATAGCCGGGTCGTTAAACAATTTTGTATATTTCTGAAAATAGGCTGGTTTGTCTGACGGGTCTTTTGAGGTGAAAGCAGCTAAATAGTTTGCTTCATGGTCAAGTTGAAAGGTGAATAAATTTTCCAGGTCAGAAATCTCTGATGGTCGTAATATTATTTCCATATCGTTTATCATTTTTATTTAAAGGTTTTCTGTCCGGTTGTTAATCCCTACACTCTATTGCAGCCCTACTGTTGTGTGTTTTTACTTATCAAGCCAAAAGTGCTACCTCACCCACTTTTTGCCTCTTCTTTGCTGACCTAAAAAATCTTCTCTACCTATAATTAATTTATTATTTCAGATTTTTTACAATCGCCGCCTTCTGAATAATCATTTGTCAGCGATTCATTGTTTTATTTTTCCTATTGGTCAAATCCTTTAGATTTTATGATGGGTTCATTTTATTGAAAGTCGCATTTATTACTTCCGGACCTGCCTTTGCCATTATTTCACTAAACCCATAAGTCAATTCCGTTTTGCCTTCTTTCAATTGTTGGAATACCGCGTTTATAAAATCCGAAACAGGTGGTTGGGTATCGTGTATTCCTTTACCGCCAAGATCTGTATTTAATGCTGGCGGTATCATTTCAATTACTTCAATACTTTTTGCCTTTAACAGATGTCTCAAGGAAAGTGTAAATGAATGGAAAAATGCTTTTGTGGCACAGTAAACCGGAACTTTTGTAAGTTGAACAAACGCCAAACCCGAGGTTACATTAATGATTGTTTTTAATGATTTTAAATTCATAAAAAGAGTTGTCAAATGGACCGGGGCGATCACATTGGTATTAATTTCATTAATTGTCCTTTCATAAAAATCAGTATCCGAAATATTCATCCAATTCTGAATACCTGCATTGTTTACAAACACATTCAAGTCAGCATGATTTTCTGAAACCCAATTATAAAGTTCAATTCGCTCTGCTTCTATTGACAAGTCGCATACTTTAGAAATTACCATTGGGAATTTGTCTGTAACTTCTTTTAACCTTTCTGACCGTCTGCCACAAATTATCACTGTATTATCTTCCTGAATAAATCTTTCAGTAAGTCCTAGGCCAATACCACTTGCACCACCTGTAATTAAAATTTTGTTGTTTGATAATTTCATACTTCTGTTCTTTTATTTTAGGTTTTTACAAGCTTCATTTTTCCAGTTACACACTAACAATTAGTACTGATGTTATAACCCGCAATCTATAAAAAAATTATATTAATAATGACCAATACTTTTTCAATTGTAGTTATTCCAATTCATTTTCTAAATCATAAAAAACATTCCATGATGGCTTAAAACTAGCGTTTGAGGCTCCAACTTTTGGGGAGTCGAATAGTATTTCGCGGAGTTTAAAGATACCAACTTTCCAAAGGATTTTTTCCTCAATCACCATTTACCATTCACCAAATAATTTTTTATGCATGTAGAAAATCATTAATTTTAATGTCTTAATTTTTTTAAACCTTTAAATTTTACAACAATGAAAAAGTTACTCTCCAAAGTTCTTCTATTGGCATTGGTTGGAATATTGATGACCTCACTGACCTATGCGCAGGCAGATAAATCAAAAAGAGCAAGTCCGCCGGAAACCGCTACAGGCACCGTTGAAGGCTCCA
>Ga0207667_10007171_pt1 | contig 13449 bp, 17 predicted proteins | sample KBSCornC52_FD_184301 | JGI IMG/M metagenome (GOLD analysis project Ga0207667, IMG submission 184301) | Corn rhizosphere microbial communities from Kellogg Biological Station, Michigan, USA - KBS Corn C5-2 (SPAdes) (version 2) | ecosystem: Host-associated > Plants > Roots > Rhizosphere > Soil ...
GGAGCTGGCGGCGCCCGCCGACCAGCCACGGCGCGAGATCAGGCCTTATGTGCCGGCCCCGCTCCCTGAGTCATCACCGGCGCGTAAGGCTGCGTGCCGCGCGAGAACATTGCCGAGCGGATCACCGGGCCGTCGATCAGTTTGGAGCGCAGCTTGCGGCGCATCAGCGCCGCGCCGTCTGAGGTAACGCAGACCAGCCGGACGCCGCCGGACTCGAGCGTCTCGATCACGCTGATCGCGACGTCGAACCGGGCGCAGGCCTTGGTCACCGCCTCCTCGCTCTGATTCAACAGCAATACGCGGCTCATAATTCCTCCGAACGAATCATACGCACCAACCAGGCCAATCTGCGTGACGATTGTGCACCAACAGCGACACGTCTCGCCTTCGTGATGCAAGTAACGAACAAATGGCGACCACGCGCCCTCTATCGGTCTCTAGCGGCATCACGGCGACCAATATAGTCGGTCTACGGGAATTGGGTAGGACCTATATTGCTTTACCCGGACTCAGGACTGTTCTCGAAACCGTCTATTAACCATCCTGTCGCGCAGAAAATTGCGTTTTCTCCGTAGTTTCGCGCCCGGCGTTTTTGCCGACCGGCAAGACGGGCAAAACGCGCCGGGGCCTCGCCCTCCGCCGCCGCGCGCGCCGATTGACCCGCCTCCCCCACCCCCATTAGCCTCCCCCGGGACGGGCCCCCACCGGCCCGAGGAGAGCAGCTCATGGCGGACGCCGATCCCCGTATCCCGGCCCCGATCCCCGCCCATATCCCGCCCGCGCTGGTGGTCGATTTCGACCTGTGGAACATTCCCGGCTCGGCGGAGGACGCGCAGCTCGCCATGCGGGCGGTGCAGCAGGCCAGCCCCGACGTCTTCTGGACCCCGCGCAACGGCGGCCATTGGGTCGTCACCCGCGCCGCGAATGTTCCACCGCTGCAGCGCGATTTCACCCGCTTCTCCAACGATTGCTATGTCGTGCCGAAGAAGCCGCCGGAAATCCCCAAGGAGCTGCCGCTGGAATGCGACCCGCCGCGCCACACCGCGCTGCGCCGGCCGCTCACCGCCGCGCTCTTGCCCCGCCAGGTGATGATGCTGGAGGAGCGCATTCGCGCGCTGACCATCGAGCTGATCGACCAGGTCTACGCCCGCGGCACCTGCGAGTTCGTCGCCGAGATCGCCAAGGCGCTGCCGATCTTCATCTTCCTCGATCTCGTCGACCTGCCGCGCGCCGATGCGCCCAGGCTGCTGCCGATCGCCGACCAGGTGGTCCATGGCGCGACGCCGGAGGACCGCGCCGCCGGCTTCGTCGCGATGCAGGATTATCTCGGCCAGTTTATCCGCGCGCGGCGCGAGACGCCGGGCGAGGATCTGCTCAGCACCATGGTCAACATCCAGGACGGCGACCATCGCATCAGCGAGGCCGATGCGCTGTCCTATGCCAGCCTCGTCCTGTTCGGCGGGCTCGACACGGTCGCGGCGATGCTCGGCTTCGTCGCGCGCTATCTCACCCGCGACGAAGCCAGCCGCCGCGCGATCATCGCCAGGCTCGACGACGACGCGTTCATGCGCAGCGCGGTCGAGGAGCTGCTCCGCCGCCATGGCATCGCCAACACCGCGCGGATGGTGATCGCCGACATCGATTACAACGGCGCGCCGATGAAGGCCGGCGAGATGGTGCTGGTGATGCACGCGCTCGCCGGCATGGACGAGCGGCTGATCCCGAACCCCGAGACGCTCGACCTCGACCGCACGCCGCTCCACACCCATGCGATCTTCTCCAATGGCCCGCACACCTGCCCCGGCGCGGTGCTGGCGCGGCGCGAGCTGAAGATCTTCCTGCAGGAATGGCTGCGGCGGATTCCGGATTACACGGTGACGCCGGGCACCACGCCGCAGACCACCACGGGGCTTGTCAGCGGCATTCTCGAAATGCATCTGAGCTGGCCCGGCGAAGCGGCCACCTAGCCGGGGACGGATTTGATGACGAGGAGCAACAGATGAAGGCGACGATCAATCTCTACTACAAGGACGGGCGCTTCATGACGGTCCGCACCTTCGAGGGCAGCGAAAAGGACGTCAAGAAACACGCCAAGGACACGCTGGCGATCTATACGAACGCGGGCGCGGCGAGCTACGACATCCTCGACGAATCCGGCAAGGTCATCGCCTGATCCTATTCGTCATTCCCAAACCCACTCGTCATTCCCGCGGAAGCGGGAATCCAGTGGGACGACGAACCTAGCCCGGCGCGTGTCATCTGAGTCCGCCTGGATTCCCGCTTTCGCGGGAATGACGAAGGAAGGATAAGGCAACCATGTCCGTCGAAGCGAACAAGCAGACCGCCCGCCGCTTTGCCGAGCAGGTCTCCAGCGGCCGGATCGACCCGGCGCTGCTCGCCGACGGCTACATCCATTGGTCGGCGATGCGCGGCGAGATCAGCGCCGACGACCTCGCCGCCGCCATGGTCCGCGTCGGCGAGATCTTCGCCGTCCCGCTCGAGCTCCACGTCGACCGCATCATCGGCGAGGGCGATTGCGTCGCGATGGAGGCCCATTCGACGGGCACGCTCCACTCGGGCGCGCACTATCGCAACCGCTATCATTACCTGTTCGAATTCGCGCCCGACGGCCGCATCCGCCGGATCAACGAGCATATGGACAGCAAGCACGCCTATGAGGTGATGGGCGCGCCACCGCGCGCAGCGCCCGCACAATAAGAGAACGGGAGACGATCATGTCCATGGAAGCCAACAAGCAATCGGCCCGCCGCTTTGCCGAGGAGGTCTCCAGCGGCAAGATCGACCCGGCCTTGCTCGCCGACGATTTCGTCCACTGGTCGGCGATGGGCGGCGAGCTCAGCGCCGACGCGCTCGCAGCAGCTATGGTCCACGTCGTCGAAGTCTTCGTCGAGCCATTCAAGATTTACGTCGACCGCATCATCGGCGAAGGCAATATCGTCGCGATGGAGGCCCATTCGGTCGGCGAGCTGAAGTCCGGCGCGAGCTATCGCAACCGCTATCACTTCATGTTCGAATTCGCCCCCGACGGCCGCATCCGCCGGATCAACGAGCATATGGACAGCAAGCACGCCTCCGACGTGATGAGCGCGCCGGCGCCGGCACCGACGACCTAGCGATGGGCGAGCTGATCGACAGCCGCGCCGGCTGGATCGGCGATCACCTCCGGCTCTATCGCCGCACCGGCGGGCGCGAGGGCCATTTCGTCGACACCCGCGACATGGGCGGCCCCGAGTTCACCCCGACGCTGCTGCTCAAGACGATCGGCCGCAAGAGCGGCCAGCCGAGCATCGTCCCGCTGCTCTACGGCATGTGGCGCTACGACCTCGTCATCGCCGCCTCCAACGGCGGCGCCGACGAGCACCCCGCCTGGTACCTCAACCTGCGCGAGCGCCCGGAAATCGGCCTCCAGATCGCCACCGACATCTTCGCCGGCAGCCGGCGCGAAACCGCCGGCGAAGAACGCGCCGCGGTGTGGGAATATCTGGTTGGGCTGTATCCGCCCTATGCGGATTACCAGAAGGCGACCGCGCGGGAGATACCGGTGGTGCTGCTGACGCGAACCGAGCGTATCGCGACGCTGTGAGCGGCCAATCGGCGGTCAAGCTCGCATCTCTTTGCGAAATGCCCGACGCTTAATCGGCTATTTACCATTTGCCGCGATGCTTCCCGGCTTGCGCGTGAAAGGTTGCGGCCTGTGCCTTATGTCTGGCCAGAGGACGAAATGGGGATCAAGCGGAAGGAGCCCCACCGCTTCCCGCTGATCATCGCCCTCGTCATGTGCATCACCTTCGGCATTGTCTACCTGATCCGCTGACGCGTCGGCGGCCCGCGCCTCACCCGCTTCCCCTTTTTCTTCGTCATTCCCGCGGAAGCGGGAATCCAGCAGCCTCTCCACGCCGCGCGTCGCCTGTCGCGAAGTCAGTCTGGATTCCCGCCTTCGCGGGAATGACGGATGAGGGGGTCACGAAGGCACGGCGGCAACCCTTTGTCGCACCACGTCAAGACGCCGCCCCCGCCCCTTGCTAGCCTTGCCGCGAGAGGAGCGCCGCGATGGGTGCGATCGTCGATGTCGATAGCCATTGGACCTTCCCTTACGAGTTCCGCGTCCATGGCGGCCCGCTCAAGCCCTTCGCCGCCGAGCTGCCGGGCGAAGGCGACCTCCTGGCCTATTTCCTCGCCGGCGACCTGCTCCGCAGCCTGCCCGCCGAGGAGCGGCCGAGCGCGCATCAGCTCTTCCCGACCCGCGACCAGCCGGGGCTCGGCGAGACCCATGTCCAGCCGCGCTTCGAGGGCAACCGCCTGCCCTCCTCCGCCACCGATCGCCTCGCCTGGATGGACCGCATCGGCATCGGTTATGCGCTGGTCAATTCCGGCGCCTTTCCCGCCGCCTTCCCGCTGATCCAGGACCTGCCCGCTCGCCGCCGCTACATCCAGGCGTGCAATGACGAGCTCGCCGCCGCGCTCGACGGCCATGGCGATCGGCTGGGCGCTGTCACCTATGCCGACCTCACCGACCTCGACTGGGCGATCGCCGAGCTGGTCCGGATGCGGGCGGCGGGCAGCCGCGCCTTCTCGATCATGGCCGAGCCGGTCGGCGGCATGTCCCTCGGCCATCCCCATTTCGACCGGCTGTGGGCGGCCTGCGTCGATCTCGGCATGATCGTCTCGGTCCACACCGGCCTGGCGCCGGCGATGTTCGGCGACTGGGGCCGGCTCGGGCTCGACTTTGCCGATGAGCGGGCGCGCGGCCGGCTGCTGCGCATGGCCAATATCCAGCGCCATCAGGCGGTCGAGCTGATCCTCTGCGCGCTGCTGTTCGGCGGCGTCTTCGAGCGCCACCCGAAGCTCACCGTGCTGGTCGCCGAGCTGAACGTCGGCTGGCTGCCGGCGCTGGTCCAGCGGGTGGCGATGTTCGGCAGCTGGTCCGACAATGTCTTCGGCCCCTGGCTCGCCGACGAGAGCCCGGCCGACATCCTCCGCCGCCAGGTCAAGGCCTCGCCGCTCCCCGGCCTCGGCGACATCGACGCGCTCGACGTGCTCGAGGCGCTGCCCGACATGCTGTGCTGGTCCTCGGACTATCCCCACAGCGAGGGCAACGCCGACCCGATCGCGCTCTACGGCGAGCGGCTCGAGCGGCTGCCGGCCGGCCTGCGCGCCGATTTCATGGGCGACACGATCCGCGAATGTTTTGCGCGGACCGGCGACCCGGTGGTGGCGTAAGGCGGCGAACCCGCTCACCGCGTCCCGGCCAGGGGGTCGCATCCTTTCCAATCCAATAACAAAAGCTGAGATTGGATGGGGCTTCCCATACCCCGAGGGTGTACAACATGACCATGCGGCTCTCCGCCGCTGGAGAGCCGCCGTGTCTTTCGACAAGCTCCACATCGCCGAACTGGTGGAATATCGGCGGCAGGCGGCAGCGCGCGCGACGGCCGCTCGTGCCAAGGGGCATATCACACTCGCCGATGGGTTCGACCGCGTCGTGGCCGATTGGGACGCGATGCTGGCCCGCAATGGCGTCGACGGCGACGCCGGCTGACCGCCTCGATCTAGAGGACGGGATTGGAGGCGGCAAAATCATGCGAGGGGAGCTTTCCGCGCGCCCTCCTTGCGGGTAGAGCGGGCGCCGCTGCGTTGATGAGGTCGGTATGAAGTCGATTGCGATATGGGGAATGGCGTCGATGCTGGCGGGCGCGCCGGCGATGGCGCAGACACCCGATGCCCAGATCGTCCTGCAGAACGACGGCCCGGTGCCGGTCTTCGCCCGCGCCACCGACAATAACGCGGCGACGCCAACCACCTCGATGCAGGAACGGCTCGATACCGGCGTCGGCACCACCGTCGCCGCCGATCTCGACGGCGACGGCAATTACAACCTCACCTGGACGGTCACCGATCCGGTCGATCCGCCGACCAAGACACAGAGCGGCAATTGCAAGGGCCCGCGCGACGCGATCTGCTACGTCGACTTCTCCAGCCCGGTGCCGATGCCGGAAGCCGCGCCCACCCCCGCGCCGACGCCCCCGCCAACCTCGCCGAAGAACTGACACCCCGGCTCGTCTGAAATCAGTGCCGGCAGGGGAAGGTTGTGCGCAGCGCCTTCTCGATCACCACCGCCGCGGGCTGGTTCCACTCATCGGGATGGTCGGCGAGATATTTGCGCGAGGCGGCGACCGCCGACATCGTCGTCGCGCCGAAACCAACCGCGCAGACCTGGCGCGTCAGCGACAGACCGTCGAACACGCCGATGATGTAGCCGTTGCAGAAATTTGCCGCGTTGCTGGTCTTGGCACTGCGACAGGCCTTGGCGACCTCGGCCGCCTCCACCACGCTGAGCGCTGTCGATCCGTGGGACGAAACGGCGGCCAGGAAGAAAGCCAGGGCGATCATCTACGCTTCCTCATACCGGAGCCGATCAAGCGCATGTCACGCGGCCCGCGCAGGGCCGGCCCGCTCGCCATTGTCCATCAACCCGCGGTCATCCGCAATCACCGAAGCGCGGCGTGGATCAGTCTCCTTCCCGGCTCGTTGCCAGGCACGGCTATTCCTCCGGCCCGACGCCGTGGCGCGCGAGCATGGCGTTCCATTCCCGCATGATCTTCTCATATTGCTTCACCAGCCGCAGGTCGCCGGCCGCGCGGGCCGCCGCCAGCAACGCGAGCGCTTCCTTTCGGCGCGCGACCATCTCGGCGACGTGCCCGTCCATCGGTCCTCCGGCAAGTGATTCGCAATAACAACGCCCAAGGCCCCATCTCTGATCCAGATTCTTGTAATTACGGCGATATAGTTTCGCTTCGCGCCATCGCAGGCGTGTGTTGGCGAGGTCCAACGCCACCCACCTAACCGTCATTCCCGCGCAAGCGGGAAGCCAGCTGCCTTTTCGGCGGCTGACGTTCGCATCACCAGGGTCGAATAGAAGGGCTGGATTCCCGCTTTCGCGGGAATGAGGAGAAAAATGAAATTTCGCGGTGGGGAACCCTCACTCGCTGACCGAGACGAACTCGAACGCCTTGTCCTGCTCGAGATGCTTGGCGATCCCGGCCAGCTGCTCCTTCGGCAGCGGTGTCTTCGATACCTGCAGGCGATAGAAGCCGCCCTCGGTCGGGCCGCTGGCGATCGTCGCATTGTTGGTCGCGAGCAGCCGGGTGATCTCCACCGCCCTCGTGTCGGGGGCAAAGCGGACCAGCACATAAGCGCCCTGCGCCGGCGCGGTCGCCTCGGGCCCGCTCGCGGTCGAATAGGCCACCGGGGCCGAGGTCGTCAGCACTGCGATCAGGCTGCCCTGGAGCACCACCAGCAGCCCCGCCACCGCCGCGGTCAGCGCCCGGGTGCGCGAGGACATGCGATCGATGAAGCCGGCCCAGGCCCCGGCGATGCTAAAAGACGGCGCCGCTGTCGCCCCGCGCCGCTTCGGCTCGGCGTCGATCTTGGCGAACAGCTGGTCCATCGCCCGCGGCGACGGCGCGCCGAGGCCTTCGTTGATCTGCCAGTCGGCGTTGAACTCCTCGCGCACCGCGGCATAGCGCCGGGCGAGCTCGGGATCGCGGGCGATCGCGTCCTCGACCATCCGCTTCTCGCTCGGATCGAGCGTGCCGGCCGCATGCCACGGCAGCAGCGCCTCGATCTCCGAGGGCTCGGGAATGTCTTCGGGCGCGTTCATGGCCAACCTTGCTCCACTCCTTGAGACCGCAGCGCATCTCCCAGCTTCTTGCGTGCGTAAAACATCCGGGTCTTCACCGTCGCTTCGGGGATATCGAGGATCTCAGCGACCTCGCTCACCGACTTCTCATGGTAATAGACCAGGTCGATAATCTCCCGATGATCGGCCGACAGCGCGCGCAAACAGTCGCGCATGATGCCGGCCTTGTCCTTCTTCTGCAGCGAGACTTCGGCGTCGTCGGCATCGTCCGGAATCGCCTCCATCATCTCCTCGTCGAGCTCGTCCTCCGGCCGTTTTCTCAGCACCGTCAGCGCCTTGAAGCGGGCGATGCCGAGCAGCCAGGTGGACACGGTCGACCGGCCGGCGAACCGGTCGGCCTGACGCCACACGTCGAGGAATACGTCGCTGATCAAATCCTCCGCGGTTGCTTCGTTGCGTACGAGCCTGAGGACAAAGCGATAGACCTTGATCTGATAGCGCTGGAACAGGGCTTGCATGGCGGCCTTGTCGCCCGCCGCAATCCGTCCGATCAGCGCCTCGTCAGAGGTCGTGTCCATCGGCGTGTCCCCGCCTTGCAACTCTGTCGCGCGAGCCCCTGATCCGGTTCAAATGCGGTTCAGGTTTTTTTGCCCGCCCTGTTCAGCCCCACGGAAGCAACATGGCACCGCGCCGTCACACTGCCCAAAAAGCGGCCGCGGACAAGAGATTTGGCGTGCCAAGCCCCGTTGCGCTGTGATCGCAACGAATTAGACTGTCTCTGATCCGGGGGGCAGGATGCGGGCGTTCGTATTTTTCATGCTGGCGGTTTCGGCCAGTGCGGCATCAGCCGCAGAAAAGCTGGTCGTTGGCGCGCCCCCGCCGTGGGTCAAGCCGGTCGCCCTGCCAACGAACGACAAGCCCGACGGCACGCCGGTCAAGATCGTCTTGTTGGACCAGCAGGTCGACCTTCAGCCCGGGCGGATGACGACCTACGGCGAGTCGGCGATGCGCATCCAGACGCCGGAGGGCCTGTCCGCCAGCGCAATTAGCTTTTCCTGGGACCCCGTGATCGAGAGCGTCACGGTTCACAAGCTGCTGATCCACCGCGGCACGCAGATCATCGACGTGCTCGCCGGTGGCCAGAGCTTCACCGTCGTGCGGCGGGAGCCGAACCTGGAATATGCCGTGCTGGATGGGCGACTTACCGCGACCCTGCAACCGGAAGGCGTGCAGGTCGGCGACGTCGTCGACCTCGCCGTCTCGGTCACCAGGAGCGATCCCGCACTCGGCAGCCATGTCGAACATCTCTTGGCGACATGGAACGGCGTCGCCATCAGCCGCGCCCATCTCCGCGCCCAATGGCCGTCAACCGTACCGATGCGACTGCGCGCGGCGGGTGATCTGGCATTGCCCAAGGTCGCGGCGCGGGGCGGGCTGTCGAGTATCGAGCTGGCACAGGACGATATCCAGCCGCTGGTCCTGCCCAAGGACGCTCCCGGACGCTATCAGCGCGGCCGCCGCCTCGAGCTGACCGACTTCACCGCCTGGTCCGATCTCAGTCGGCTCTTCGCCCCGCTCTACGTCAAGGCGGCGAAGCTAGCGCCGGCAAGCCCGCTGCGCGGCGAGATCGCCCGGATCGCCGCCAGCTCGAGCGACCCGGTCGCACGCGCCGAGGCGGTCCTGGCTCTCGTCCAGAATCGGGTGCGATACGTCGCACTGCTCCTCAACAATGGCGGTCTCATTCCCACCGACGCCGATGTCACCTGGTCGCGCCGCTTCGGCGATTGCAAGGGCAAGACGGTCCTGCTCCTGGCGATGCTCCACGAGCTGGGGATCAAGGCGGAGCCGGTCATCGTCGGCCAGGTCGGCGACGGGCTGGATCAGCGCCTGCCGATGGTCTCGCCGTTCGACCATGTCATAGCCTGGGCGTCGATCGGTGGGCGTGACTACTGGCTCGACGGCACCCGCCAGGGCGATACGCATCTCGCCGGGATCGAGACGCCGCAATTCTACTGGGGCCTGCCACTGACCGATGCCGGCGCCCCGCTCGTCTCCATGATGCCGCCACCGAGAACGCAGCCGGACACGGAGCTGACGGTGCGCATCGACGCCAGCAAGGGCATAACGCTCCCGGCGGCGATCCATGTCGAGCGGCTGATCCGCGGTGACGGCGCCATCGACTCGAACCTGGCCATCAACAGCAAGACCGGCGCCGCGCGAGACCTCTATCTGCGCGACTATTTCAAGGACCAGTACGACTCGCTCGAGGTGAAGATCGCCGCCGCCAGCTTCGACGCCGAGAAGCGCGAGCTGTTGCTGACCATGGACGGCGCCATCGCGATGGATTGGACCGAAGGCTGGTATCGCGTCGATGTCGCTTCAGTCGGCTACAAGGCCGATTTCAGGCGCGATCCCGGGCCGGATCGCGACGCCCCCTATCAAACCGGCTATCCCTCCTATTTCCACGTCAACGAGACGATCCTTCTGCCGCCCAAGGCGGGCGCCTTCGCGCTCTACGAGCAGAGCACCAACGTCGATCAGACCATCGCTGGCGTCGCTTATAAGCGAAGCATGAAACTGGACGGCAGCCGCTTCACCGTCGACGAGAGCGAACGCGCGGTCACACCGGAATTTCCGGCGAGCGACGCACCATCCGCTCAAGTGAAGTTGCGCGAGCTGGACAACCGGCCGGTCCTGCTGCGACGCCCGCTCGCCTATAATGCGACGCCGGAAGAAATCGCCGCATTACGGGACAAGCCGCCGGTGACCGGCGAAGATTACCGCCGTCGCGGCGCAGCTTTTGTCGCGGACAAGAAATATCCCGAGGCGCTGGCCGATTTCACCAAGGCGATAGAGCTCGACCCGAAGAACACGGATGCCTTGGGGACCCGGGCCATGTTCTATGTCCTCACCGGGAAGTTCGCGCTGGCCGACGCCGACGCCGACGCCGCTCTCGCGATCAATCCGCGGCATATCTTCGCCTTGCGCGCCAAGGGCGCGATTGCCGAGAAGAATGGCGATTCCGATGGCTTGATCGCTGCGGCCAACGCGCTTCTGGCGAACGATCCGACGAGCAGCGCCAATGCTCTGGCCATGCGCGCCGAGGGCGAAGGACAGAAGCATCAGGACGCCGCCGCGCTGGCCGATGCCGACGCCGCGCTCAAGCTCAATTCGCAGTTCGGCGGTCTCTACCTGCTGCGCGCCAACATCTATCGCCGCAGGGGCGATGACGTCGCTGCCCAGAGGCAGGCGGAGCTCGCCATCGCGGCGATGCCGAATGACACTTACGTGTTGATCGCGGCCGGCAAAATCTATGCCGCCTATAAGCGGCAGGCCGACGCCATGGCCGCCTTCGACAAGGCGCTCAAGCTGGAACCCGATGCCTCGGTCTATCTCAATCGCGGGGAATCACGTGACTGGAATGATATCGCCGGCCGCCAGGCGGATATCGACGCCGCGCTGAAGCTCAAGCCGAATTTGCTGGAGGCCTGGTATGACCAGATCGGGCTGTTCTTGCGACAGAAGAAGTGGACGGCCGCGCTGCAGGCGGTGAACAAGGCGATGGCGTTGGAGCCGCCGAGCGTGAAAGGCTACCTCACGCGTGCCTCTGTTTATCAGAAGCTCCGCGATCCCGACCACTCACTGGCAGACTTCGCTGCCGCGCGATCCATCGCTAAGACCGCGGACCAGCTGAATGCGGTGTGCTGGACGAAGGCGACGGTCGGCGTCGTCCTCGACAGCGCGTTGGCGGACTGCGACGCCGCGCTCGCCCAGTCGCCGAACAATGCCGAGGCGCTCGACAGCCGAGCATTCGTGCTGATGCGGCTGAGGCGCGATGACGAGGCGATCGCGGCCTATGGCAAGGCACTGGCGGTCCGGCCTCGCCTGGCGACCTCCTTGTTCGGCCGTGCGGTGGCCGAGGCCCACAAGGGCGACCTAGCCGCGTCGCAGCGCGATATCACCGACGCCGTCGCAATCTCCCCAAGGGTTCGCGAGGAATTCCAGAATTACGGCATATCCATCGACGGAACCGCGATCGCCCCTGCCGCGAAAGCATCAGCGCCCTCACCGCCGCAACCCGCGTCCTAGCCAGCGATGACGGCGGGGTTGGTGCTCCTGGTCAGGGCCATCTAGTATCGGCCTGCTGAAAAGGAGATCCCCATGATCACCCGCGAGAGACACGGCCCCTGGGCGATCGTCGTCGGCGGTTCGGAGGCGCTCGGCGCCAGCTTTGCCCACAAGATCGGCGAGGCCGGCATCAATGTCATGCTGGTCGCGCGTAAGCCGGAGCCGCTGGAGGCGGTCGCCGCGAGCGTCCGCGCGAAGACCGGCGTCGAGGTCCGCACCCTCTCGCTCGACCTCGCCCGCGACGACATGCTCGACCGCATTCGCGAGGTGACCGACGATGTCGATATCGGCCTCGTGATCTACAACGCCGGCGCCTCCCACCGCACCGGCCCCTTCCTCGACGGCACGCTCGACGATGCGCTGCGCACCGCGCGGGTCAACGCCATCGGCCATCTCTCGCTGTCGCATCACTTCGGCACCAAGCTGGTCGCGCGCGGCCGCGGCGGGATCATCATCATCGGCTCGATCGCCGGCCAGGCCGGCGGGATCGGTATCGTCGCCTATTGCGCCGCCAAGGCCTTCGCCCAGGTCCTCGCCGAGGGGCTGTGGGCCGAGCTGAAGCCACTGGGGGTCGACGTGCTCGAGGTCCCGCTTGGCGCGATGAACAGCCCGGCGATGGCCCGCATCGGCATTTCCTACACGCCCGATCGCAACCCGGCCGATCCCGATCGCCAAGCGCAGGAAATCCTCGACAATCTGCCCAACGGCCCGGTCTTCGTCCCGCCGCATCTGCGCGAGCAGTTCGAGCGCATCAGCGCGCTGCCGCGGCGCGAAGCCGTCGAGGCGGTCTCGGGGCGGATGATCGGCATCAAGGACTAGGCGGGGACGCGACGATGGGCGAATTCACAGGCAAGGTGGCGCTGGTCACCGGCGCGGCCGTCGGCATCGGCTTCGGCGCCGCCGAAGCATTCGCACGCGAGGGCGCCCATGCCCTTCTGGTCGACACCGATCCCGCTGGCGAGGCCGCGGCGCGGCGGATCGTTGCGAGCGGCGGCAAGGCGAGCTTCGAGCATTGCGACGTCAGCGACGCTGCTGCGGTCGAGGCGCTGTTCGATCGCATCTCGCGCGACTTCGGGCGGCTCGACTACGGGATCAACAATGCCGGCATCGACCTCGAATCGGCCCGCGAGCCCTCCTGGGACGTCGATGTCTTCGACCGTGTCATCGCGACCAATCTTCGTGGCGTGTTCCTGTGCATGCGCGGCGAGATCAAACTGATGCGGCAGACCGGCGCCGGCGCGATCGTCAACGTCTCGTCGATCGGCGGCCTGCGCGGCGAGGCGAACAAGCCATCTTACATCGCCAGCAAGCATGCGGTCATGGGCCTGACCAAATCGGCCGGGCGTCAGCTCGCCGGCGAAGGCATCAGGGTCAACGCCTTCTGCCCGGGCGCCGTCCGCACCGAGATGCTGACGGAGAGCCTCGATCGCATTCCCAACGGTGAAGACTTCGTCCTCGGGCGAATTCCCGCCCATCGCTTCGCCGAGGTCGAGGAAGCGGCCGATGCGATCCTCTGGCTCTGCTCCAATCGCTCGGCCTATGTGATCGGCCATGGCCTGCAGCTCGACGGCGGCATGGGCGCGTAGGTCGATCCGCCAGAGAGGCACGATGATGCTCGAGCACCGAACGACGCCGATCCTGGCATGCAACGACCTCGCTGC
>Ga0207667_10007173_pt1 | contig 13445 bp, 11 predicted proteins | sample KBSCornC52_FD_184301 | JGI IMG/M metagenome (GOLD analysis project Ga0207667, IMG submission 184301) | Corn rhizosphere microbial communities from Kellogg Biological Station, Michigan, USA - KBS Corn C5-2 (SPAdes) (version 2) | ecosystem: Host-associated > Plants > Roots > Rhizosphere > Soil ...
CGCACCTGCCTCACGGCGGCCGCCCGCTTCACCGCGCGCATCCGCTCCACCACGCCCGCCACCTCCGACCCCAACAATCCCCCCCGACTGGGCGCTGACGCCCGCCCGCCCGGGCACCGCCCCGATCCCAACCCCACTCCGCGCCCCCAGCTCCGCACTCGCGAGCGGATCAACCCCCACCAACTGCAAATCCCGATCCCCGATCGTGACATACCCCTCCACGATCGGCGCCAACGCCGGTTGCAACACTCCCGGCTGCAGCACCCGCGTCCGCAAATCAACGTACAACCGCTCATCCAACCCCTGGGGCCCACCAACGATCTCGTGAGTCGCCGCCCCATTCACCGTCTCCATCGACAGCTCGAACGCGCGGCGCGAGCTGGCCGTCGCGATATCGACCGCGATAATGGTTCCAACCCCCAGCGACAGCCCCACCAACGCCAGCGCCAACTGCGCCGGATGACGCAACAAATGCCGCAAGCTCGCCGCCCAGAGCGCAGGCATCCTAACCCCCCGAGCGCCGCCCCTCGGCGCCACGCAACTCCACAGCCGCTCCGACTTCGCCACTCCCTCCGGCCCCCGCACCAGCCTCTCTCAACCGCCCATCCCGCAGCTCCAACACCCTCCCGATACTCCGCGCAAGCGCGCTGTCGTGCGTAACGACCAGCAACGTCGCTTTCCGAGCCCGCGTAAGTGACACCAACACGGGAAAAACCTGCGCGGCCGTCTCCTCATCCAGATTCCCAGTCGGCTCATCCGCCAACAACAACGCGGGCTCATGCACCAGCGCACGCGCAATAGCAACGCGCTGCTGTTCGCCGCCCGACAACTTGTCCACCGCGCTACGAAGCCTGTCGCCCAAGCCGACTTCGGTCAGCATCGCCGCGCTGCGCCGCCGAGCCTCCGCGCCTCTTACCCCATTGAGCTCGAGTGCCAGACGCACGTTCTCCTCAACATCGAGCGTAGGAATGAGGTTGAAAAACTGATAGACGAACCCGACGTGTTCCCGGCGGAACAACGTCCGCGCGGGCTCACCCAGAGCGGTGATGTCGCGCCCATCGAACTCCACGGTGCCGCTGTCGGCCTTATCGATCCCGCTGATCAGATTGAGAAGGGTCGATTTGCCCGACCCGCTGCGGCCGATGATCGCGACCGCCTCCCCGGTAGACACCCGGGCATCGGCGTGGTCGAGAACCCTGTGAGCGCGGCCGCCCTCGAAAAAGGTGCGGCAAAGTTGATTGAGGATGAGCACGAGCCTTTTCTATCACGAGACAGCTTGCGACGGGTCCCTACAACCGCCGCCATGACACGGCTATTACAACCCATACCTGGGCTCGACCCTCGCCCAAAGTCGCCCCTCGGCGACAGGGTTTGGCACCCGCATCGCACCCCTCAACCCAAAAAAGCCCAGCAGGAGCACTCCCGATAGTAGAAACTGTCGCCCCCCGCTGCGGTCGTCAGCCGTGCCGTACACGGCCCGCAAGCGCCGAGGTATCCAATGAACTTTTCTGTTGGTTCGAAGGGCCTGGCTGCCACGGTAGCCGCCCTGCTAGGCGGCGCGCTTGTCGTGGATGTCGCCTCCAGCCCAGCCGAGGCACAAACCGCCTCACCCAAAACCGTGGCGCCGAAGGGCGATCAGGCGGCCCCCGCGTCGAGCGACACCGCGGCGAAAAAACCTGCTGGAAAGAAGGCAGCCGGCCAACCTGCCGCCGGCGACCAGAAGTCGACCGCGAGCTACGCCATCGGAGTGTCCGTGGGCTCTGAGCTGCGCCGCAGCGGCGTCACGGCGGATGAGATCTCCGGAGAGCGCCTCGCGGCAGGCTTGCGCGATGCGTTGGCCGGCAAGGCGCAGATGTCGCAGGATTACCAGCAGGCCATCATGGGTGTCTTGAAGAAGGCCCACGAGAGCGCCATGGCCAACCGTGCGAAGGAAGCGGAGCCGAATCACGCTGCGGCCGCAGCCTTCCTGGCCGACAACGGCAAGAAGAAGGACATTGTCACCACCACGAGCGGGTTGGAATACAAGGTCCTCACGCCCGGCAGCGGCGATCCGCCGAAGCCCGGTGACATCGTGACCGTGAACTACCGGGGCACCCTGCTGAACGGCACGGAATTCGACAGCTCCGCCAAACATGGCGGACCCGCGCAGTTCCCCAGCAATCAAGTCATTCCGGGCTGGCAGGAAGCGCTGACGTTGATGAAGCCGGGTGCGAAATACCAGCTCTTCATTCCCCCCAAGCTCGCCTACGACCTGGAATCACCGCCCAGCATCCCGCCCGGCTCGATGCTGATCTTTGATGTGGAGCTGGTAAGCATCAAACCCGCAGGCGGCCCCGGCGGCGCAGGAGCAGGACCGGGAACGGCCCAACCCAAAGCCCCACCCCCGCCGCCAAAGTAACAGCGAAGTAAGGCTGAAACGCACGCTCGCCAACGCCAGTCACTCGGCGTTGGCGTTAGCTCCCGGATCGAAACGCATGGGTTTGGTAGCTCCCATGCGTGTCAGTTCCCGACGCAGCGTCTCGCCGAGCTCCTGATAAGCGCCGCGCTCAAAAACCGGCGCCGTGTCCCAGTCATACGCCCACGGCTGGGACAGCCGCAGTTTCTCCGGCTCATCCGCATAGCGTGGAATGACGTGCGCGTGTAAGGCGGGCTCGATATTGCCGTAGATCGCGTAGTTGATACGGATGGCCCCGGTCACCTTCAGCAGGGCATCGCCCAGACGTGACATATCGAGGAGGAACGCCGAGCGCTCCTTGGCTCCGAGCGCGTTCAACGAAGGGACCACCGGGTCCGGCAGAAGCAACGCGTAGCCACGCAGGAACTGCTTCTCGCCAAAGACAGCCCATCCCGAGAAGAGACGGGCAATGACCCGCGGGTCGCGGCCCTCTCGAGCAGCGATGACCTGCGCGTGAATGGCGGTTTCCGGCTCGATGCGACTTTCGTTCCTCACCCCCCGAGGATACACAAACCCTGAGCTGACGCTCCAGCGTATTCTCGTAGTGAGGGATCTAGCGGCCCGTCCAGGTCCGCACCCGGCCCGTATCGACATGCACGAAGTTCGAGCTGGGATAAAAACCTACTCCGCCGCGCTTGAGGTCCAGCGCAGCATCCCGCAACCGCTCGAGATCGCAACCCAACAAGCGCACGTCGATGGCACGACCCTCCATGTGCATGCTGTGCTCCGCTACGGCGTGGCCCGCCGCATGCAACTGCGCGTTGGTATGGGGTGAGCGGTAGCCCGAGATCACTTCGTAACGCGCGGGATATCCCGCGCTCGCGGCCAAATCGAGCAACAGGCCATACAGCGCCGCATCCATCTGATGCTCCTCGTTCGCGCGGTAGTCCCGTAAGCAGTGCTGCAATTTTGCCGCACTCTCGCCATCCGGTCCCATAGCCGGATCGAACGTGACGTTGAGCACCTCGCCGGTGTGCAGATTCTTCAGCTCGAGCGAGCGGCGCTCCGAGGCAGCGCGCTTTTCCGCCGCCCAGCAGGCCGGTAGCGTGACCAACCCACCCAACCCAAGGACAAGCATGCGACGACGGCCAATCATGGCACCGGCACTACGCTCCCCGAATCTCCAGCCGTCGCGTTGACACTCACCACGGTGGCTTTCGGGAAGAAGTTGAACTCAGACGCGCTCGCCCAGGTGTACGCCCCCATGGCTCGCCCAACAATGAGATCCCCAGTCTTGAGCTCGGGCAACATCAGATTCTCCGCGATCACATCGATGCTGTCGCAAGTCGGTCCTGCCAAGACCGACGGCAGCCGTTCCTCACCATCGCGGAGCGGCTCAACCGGATAACGCGCGTGATCGAACATCTGACCACTGTAGGAACCATAGATTCCATCGTCCAGGTAATACCACCAGTGTCCCTCGCGCCGGGCCCGCCCCATGACCGAGGCGACCCCGATAGCCGACGGTCCCACGATGAATCGGCCGGGCTCTGCGATCACCCGCACCCTTTTCGGCAGCTTTGTAAGGGCTGAGCGCAGCGGGGCGCAGAAACGGCTGATGTCCTGCACAGGCTGTGCATAGTCAATGGGGAATCCACCGCCGATATCAAGGGTGTCGAATGTGCCCAGCTTCTCCTTCCGGGCGGCCGCGATCAGCTTCGTGCAGGCCTGCAAAGCTTCGACGTGTTTCGCGGAATCCATGGCTTGCGAGCCCACGTGAAAGGATAGCCCGCGAACCTCGATGCCCAGCTCGGCGGCCAGACGCGCCAGATCCAACAAGCTTTCCGGATCACAACCAAACTTGCGGGACAGGTCGCATACCGCCCCCGGCGAGCGAAACGAGACTCGCAACAGCAACTCCGTTTTGGCGGTGTGGCGGGCAAACTTCCGGACCTCGTCCGGATTGTCAGCGACGAACGTGCGTACGCCGAACTTCATGGCGTTGACGATGTCCTGCTCGCGCTTGATGGGATGAGTGTGGATGCAGCGCTCCGGCGCCACACCCAACCGTTCCACGAGCTGCACCTCGCCGGTAGTAGCCAGATCGAGGAAGCCACCCTCCGCGATGATGGTGTTGACTACGGAGGGGTGCGGCATGGGCTTCAGTGCGTAGTGGAGATCCACACCAGGGAGAGCCTTGCGCAGCTTCCGGTACTGCACACGCACCCGCTCGCAATCGAGAATGACCAGTGGCGACCCGAACTCTTTCACCAGGCGCCGGATCTCAGCCGGCTGGAACGGATCGACGAATCGTGTCTGACGCAACTTCTGACCCCCAAAAAGCAAGCGGGCCAGGCCCACGGCGGGCCTGACCCTTGATTCTCCCGGCGCGCAGCGCCGCTAAATTAAGCGTTTCGACTGACCGGCATACCGGTGGCCGGCATACCGGTGGCCGCCATACCGGACGCAGGAAAGTTGGCCGAAGGCCTGAATCATGTTACCTAAGGCAAAACCGCCATCGCGCCACTATCGTCACTCGCGCTGACACTGCTGGCGGCACGCCGCAAGCGATCGCGAATAGCATCCCACGTCTCGCCCTCGGGCACATCCTGCACGAGAATCTGCTGACAGCCCGCTTTGTCGAGCGTCCGCAGGTTAGCGTACAGATCGTGTCCATACTGCTCGGGCCGGCGTCCCGCGTTGATCCATGTCACGTACTTGTGCGACTTCAATGGCAAACGCTGCGCGAGCACGGCAACGCGACGCCCACCCTGTGACAACGAAGCGGCGTGTGCATCGATCTCACCCGATGGAACGATCGCCATCGGAGTTGTCGGTGCGTAATGCGACGCTGAGCCACCCGGGACCCGCGGTGACTCGACATCAGCCCCGATGAGCAGCTCACCGACGACCTGTCGGATTTGCGCAGCCGTTACTGCACCCGGGCGCAGCAGCCGGACGTTCTGCCCCTCGAACGAGACGATCGTCGATTCGAGGCCGATCTGGCACTCACCCCCGTCGAGAATGACTCTGACAGCCTCGCCCAGCTCCTCCCGCACGTGCTCCGCACGGGTCGGCGAAAGTCTTCCGTAGCGATTCGCGGAGGGCGCAGCAATGCCACCACCAAAAGCAGTGAGCAACTGTTGAGCCATCGGGTGCGAGGGCACTCGTATCGCAACCGTATCCTGACCACCCGTCACGATGTCATGAACATTCGCCGCTCTCGGCATCACCATGGTGAGCGGCCCCGGCCAGAATCGCTCCGCAAGCCGGGTGGCGGTCTCCGGCACCTCGCGGACCCACCGATGGAGGAACCGCGGACTGTCCAGATGAACGATCACTGGATGATTCGCTGGCCGCCCTTTCGCCTCGAAGATCTTGCGGACGGCCGCCGGATTCTGCGCATTCGCGCCCAATCCATAGACCGTCTCCGTGGGAAATGCCACGAGCTCGCCGTCGCGCAAAGCCTGCACGGCGGTCTCGATCTCGACCTGGGTAGCTCTGACGACGCGGACCATAGTGGAATGAATTCTACCAAGCTGCGGGTGCCTGCAACCGCCGCGTTGTATCGAAGCGTCTAATTCGTGACGATCGTCTTGGCCAGCTCGCACAGAGTCAGCGGCGCGGAACCCTCCGCATTGTTTGCGGCGATGACGTGAATGTCGCGTCCAGCCGACAAGCCAGCGCTGACCATGGCTGCTATACGGTCACGGTTGAGCTTATCCGGCTCACGGATACGGTCGAACGGGGCGTAACGCGCTCCCGCACTCTCATAATCGTCCCCGGGATGAAGCATCCAGCGGATGAGTAACGGTCCCTTGGCGCCGCGCGCCTCTGCCTGAACCTGCTGGTTCACGGGCGGCATCCGGGAGTGCACGTTTGCGCAATGAACAGCGCCCGCCGCCCGCAACACGCTTTCGTACTCCGAACCCAGGAGCTCCGGATCCCGCAACTCCACCGCGTACGTCGGGCCTGAAGGCAGGGCGCACAAGAATTCCCCGAGCCGTGCAATGAAGTGGCGCGGCTCACGCGTGTAAGGCGCGCCCAAAGGCGAGAACTGAAAAAGAAGGGCGCCGAGCTTCGGTCCGAAAGCATCGACCAAAGGGCCAACCACCTCACGAGCCGCAAAGCGCGCGTCCAGAAACACAGGATCAACCCGGCGCCGGACGGCCATCGGGCTGTCCGGAACAGTTGTGAGGCCAGCATAGGCCTTCACCATGAAACGGAACGTTTCCGGAACTTCGGCGGCATAGCCTGCCAGATGCTCAGCTGTCTGCACCTTGTAGAAGGTGCTGTCTACATTGACGGCGTTCAGCAAAGGATGCTTTGCGTAGGCACTCAGCCCGTAGCGGGAAAGCACTGAGGGGCTGTAGAGCTGCGCGTAGACAATTCCCACCCACCCGGGAAACGACCAGCTGGAGGTGCCGAAGTGCAGATTCTTCGGCAGCCGACGCGCGACCTGCACAACCTGCTCATCCGGCACGGCCGCACGGACGATCTCGATTCCCGCCGCGGCGGCGGGAGCACCAAACAGATCCTGCTGCTCCCCGTGCAAGCTACTCCAACGAGCGCCGCACCCAGCCATTCGTCGAATGCACCAACTCGTACGACGGCCAGTAGTGTTTGTCGAGCTTCAGGGTGATCACCTCGGGCGCGTTGTTCCAGGTGATCGTCTTCAGCCGTACCGAAGCTCGGTCGGGACGCTTGGAAACAGCGCCTAGAAAAGCGTCGAGATCCGGTGTCGGTACACCGTCGACCTCAACGATACGCCGACCCGGATAAAGACCATACCGGGTCGCTGGCGATCCATACGCAAAATACCCTACGTACACACCGACGGGAGGAATGCCACGTTGCGCGCTCATGGCTCGATGTGGCGCCTGTAATGTCGCACCACCCCATTCCACGATCCGATCGATGTCCGTCCCGGGAAGCTCAACCGTCTGCACGTTCACGGTTTGCTCGCCCTTACCACGCCAGACGGTCACCTGAACTTCGTTCCGATCCGCGACGGCGCTCTCGACTTCCTTGAAGCGCGTGACAACCTTGCCGTCGATCGCAAGCACCAGGTCACCTTGTTGCAGCAGGCGTGCGGCCGGGGAGCCCCCCACGAGGCGCACCACCGAGAGCGCCTGGCGCATGGTCGGGTTGTGCTCCGCAAGCTTCTTGATCCAATCCTCGGATAACCCGAGCTCCTGCGCAGTGGACAACGGCTGCACGGACAACTCGGTCTCGAGTGAGTGCAACGGCCGATCGGTATGAACGTGATCGAGCATCGCCGTCACCAGGTCTATCGGCACTCCACGGTTGTCCTGGGCGACCTCACGTCCGCTCTCGTAGGCAAAGCTCGACCACATGCCGAGAACGTTGCCCGACTTGTCCGCGAGCACACCGTCAAATTCCAAAGGCGGATTGACGAGCTGCGCCACCTCGATGTTGCTATCGCGGAACCGCATCGTTCGCGACAAAGGCAACTCGAGGGGATCGATGCTGGCGATTTCCGTATTGCGCGAATGCAGTTGGCTGTCCGCGCCAAGCCCGACGACCCAAACGGACTCACCCGCCGAGAGCTCCCGTGGTGTCAGCTTCGCAGCCTTCACAGGAGTGGCGCCAATCAGCTTCGGGTCATACGCCACGACGGCAAGATTGTGGACGGGATGGACATAGACCACCCGCCCCGGGACCTCCACGGTCCCCGCGAACGTGATAGTGACGTTGCCGATCGACACCGGCACCGTGTTGCGATCGACTACGACGAGCCCATGCTCCGCGTCCACCACCACGCCCGTGCCGTGATAGTTGCGCTCGGTAATCCCCGACACCGAATACGGCATATCGAACGTGACGCTGACCAATGAAGGGGCCAACGCCGCGAGGCGCGGATCCTTGTATTTCGGGAACTCGGTCGAGTTGACGGGGCGCTCCTTCGGAGCCGGACCCGCAGGCAGATCCTTGCAAGGCCACACGCCGAGATTGTCGTCCCGCTCGCAATGTCGGGCGGGAAACCAGAGGCGGTCCATGCGGATCGAGCGCAGATTGCTGCCGTTGGGGTCATCGATCGTGATGTAGCGCACCGTGGCACGATCACCGTCACCGAGCTGTGCCAGCTCAGCCTCGAAATCACCGAGCTTGTCGATGCGCTTCGAGTCCATCGAGGTAATCACCGCGCCGCGGGGAATACCCGCCGCGCCAAACACATAACCCGGGTTGGCGACGTAGACGCCCCGGACCGGCACATTGAAATGGCGCGCCTGTTGGTAGGAGAGCGTATGTACGACGGCATCGCCGAACTCGTCATACGAGCTGGGCGTGATCGCATGCAAATTGCTCACCGGCAGCTTCGCTGCGATGGGCTTGCCACCGCGCTCCAGCTCCAGGCTTACCTCGTGGCCCACCGAATCGTCGATCACCTCATCGAGCGGATCGAACTGCGTGACGTAGCGGTTGTTGACCTTGACCAGAATGTCACCGGGCTGCAGCACGTTCTCGCTCGGCGACCCGGGCAACACACCGGTCACGACCAACATGCCGGTGTACTGCGGAAATGACTTGCGTACCGCGGCTTCGATATCGCTGGTGAGCCCGAGCCGTTTGAGCTCATCGAACGGCGTGTAGTTGAATACCGTGTCCAACGTGCCACGCGCGACGGGCTTGCCCTGTTGGATAGCTTCGAGCGCCCGCCGCACGCGGGTGAGCGGCAGATAGAAACTCGAGGCATTGCCATTGGCCCCGCCGGCGTTGAGGGCGACGACCCGGCCGTGGATATCGATCACCGGCGAGCCCGAAGACCCGCCCGAAGTGCCGGAGGCGGCCTGGAAGTAGAATGTGTTGAAGTCGTTGTACTTGCCGATGCCGTACTCGGGCGCCTCGCGGTCGAGGCGGGCGAGAGTGCCCGCGAGGATCGAGAGCTGCTCACCTGCATTGTTGCCCACGACGCGGATTTCACGGCCTACCTGCGCGCCCTCGGGATAGAGCGGCAGCGCCTTGGGCTTGATGAAGTGCAGCTTGCTGGGATCGTAGTGATAAAAACCGAAGTCGTGCACGGGATCGCGATACACCGGGTAAAGCTGCACCTCCTCGCGGTTGAGGAAGGTCGCCTCCGCGGTCACCGGTCCCGGCGTCACGACATGCCGGTTGGTCAGGATCAAGCCGCGTTCGGCATCGACCACGAATCCAGTCGCCTGCGCGGTGGCATTCCACTCGGTGTCGAAGGCTCGTGTTGCATCGATATCGATGGACACCACGCTGCTGGCAATCCGCTCCAGCGTCACCGCCCAGTCGGGATTGCCCTCGACCGCCGCGGCCTGCTGCGCCATCTGCGCGGCTTGCCGGCTGGCCCCTGGCGACGGTACTGGGGGAGCCTGCGCGGGCAGGGGCTGCGACGGGCCTTGCTGTGCCGGAGGCGGTCGCTGCACTGCCGCCGTGGCACTGGCGTCGGGCGGATTGCGAGCCTGGCCAACAGCAGCCACACAGCCCAACAAACATAACCCGAGCAGCTTGCTCAGGGCTGTGCCCAACTTTCCAGCGGGTCGAAGCGGCCCGCTACGTCTAGCGGCGCTGCGCGCCGGGGTAGAAGCATTTTCAGTCATTGTGCAAATTACTTAGCGGCCGAGCAGAACGAGCGCCCAGACGGTACCCAGAAGTATGAAAGACATGAAAACGGCCGCCGAACCGATGTCCTTTGCCAGCCCCGCGAGCGCGTGCCGCTCCAAGCCGATCCGGTCGACCGTGGCCTCGATCGCACTGTTGACGAGCTCGACGATGAGAATGAGCAGCACCGGAGCGGTCAGCAGAGCCCGTTCGATTCCGTTACGTCCGAGCCACAAGCCCAGAGGTATGACGAGCACGGCGCAGGCGAGTTCCTGCCGGAAGGCGGCCTCGTCCCGGAAAGCCCCGGCAAGCCCACGCCAGCTGGCGCCCAGGGCCCGGACGACCCGGGTGACGCCCCGGGGCTTGTAACGATCTACGAGTGCGCTGTCGGCTTCCATGTGAGATCCAGTTGCTTGGCCGCCCGAACGTCGTCGAGGCGGCGCACCGGCATGGTATGCGGTGCGCTCGTTACGCGCTCGGGTTCTTGGCTGGCCTCCGCCTGGATCTGCGCCATAGCTTCCGCAAAAGCGTCCAGCGTGTCCTTGCTCTCGGTCTCGGTCGGCTCGATCAGCAGACATTCGGGCACCAAAAGCGGGAAGTAGGTTGTCGGGGCATGGAAACCATGGTCAAGCAGCCGCTTGGCGAAGTCCATGGCGGTGACTTCCAGCTCGCGCGCCTGCTTTTTCAGGGTAATGATGAATTCGTGACTGGCCCGGCGCTGCGGATAGGCCGGCTCGAAGCCACGCTCACGAAGCAGCGCCAGCAGATAGTTTGCATTGAGGGTGGCGTACTCGCCAACCCGGCTCATGCCGTCCCGCCCCAGCATCCGCATATAGATGTAGGCGCGCAACAGCACGCCCGCATTGCCCATGAATGCCGACAGCCGGCCGATCGACTGGGGCAGGTCCTTCTCGGTCAGCCAGCGATATCTTTCACCCTCCTTTCCCACCACCGGGATCGGCACGAAGGGCTGCAACCGGGCCCCGACGCCCACGGCTCCCGCACCGGGTCCGCCGCCCCCGTGCGGCGTCGAGAAGGTCTTGTGCAGGTTCATGTGGATGACATCGAACCCCATGTCTCCCGGGCGCACCTTGCCGAGAATGGCGTTGAGATTGGCGCCATCGTAATAAAGCAATCCGCCCGCCGTATGGACGATCTGCGCCACCTCCTGGATACGCCTTTCGAACACACCCAGGGTGGAGGGGTTGGTCAGCATGATGCCCGCGGTGTTCGGCCCCACGGCCGCTTTGAGCGCCGCGAGGTCAACATCACCTGCCGCGTCCACTGGAATCTCGCGCACGACGCAACCGCACATGGTTGCCGTTGCGGGATTCGTACCGTGGGCGGCCTCCGGCACGATGATCTCGTTACGCGCCAGATCCCCGCGCGACCGATGATAGGCACGAATCATCGCCACACCGGCGAACTCACCATGCGCACCGGCCATCGGACTCAATGCGACCGCCTGCATGCCGGTCACTTCTTTCAACATCTCCTGCAGCTCATACATGCAGGCGAGAAACCCCTGGCCGTGCGATTCGGGGCCCAACGGATGGCGCGCCAGAAACTCGGGCAACATTGCGTACTGGTTACAGGCCTTCGGGTTGTACTTCATCGTGCACGACCCGAGCGGATAGAAGTGTGTGTCGATCGAGAAGTTCAGTTGTGACAGACGCGTGAAGTGGCGCACGGTCGCGAGCTCCCCCAGTTCCGGCAACAACGGCCGCCCCGTCCGGCGCAGGCGCTGCGGAATATCGGCCAGCGCGGCAGGGCCCGGATCGCGCGGCCATTGATCGGTGGCGCCCCGGCCCGGCTCAGACTGTTCGAAAATGACTTTTTCGTGACTTCGCATGTCAAACCTCGAAAATCGCTATCGCCCGGCGGGGCCCACGGCGCCCGCTGCGGAGTTTATGTCGCTAGGCGGCCCGGCCTATGCGGCCCGCGCGGACTGCATTACCTCGCCCAACGCCGCGGCATACCTCTCGATATCGGCGGCCGTCTTCGTCTCCGTGGCGCAGAGCAACATTGCGTGCCCGAGCTCCGGGTAGTACTCGCCGAGATCGAGCCCACCCAGGATGCCGCGGCTCGCGAGGCTCCTCAGCACCGGCGCGACCGGCCGATCGAGCAACACGACGGCCTCGTGGAACACCGGGCCGGGGAAAGCCAACCGCACTCCTTGCAAACGGCCCAGGCTGGCCAACAGCTCGCGCGTGCGCGCATGTGCAGCCGCGGCGGTGCGCTCCAACCCCTGCGGCCCCATGAGCGACATGTAGATCGTCGCCGCCGTCACCAACAAGCCCTGGTTGGTGCAGATGTTGGAAGTGGCTTTGGCGCGGCGGATATGTTGCTCCCGCGCCTGCAGTGTCAGCGTAAAGCCCTCGCGCCCCTGCAAATCGACGGTGCGCCCCACGATCCGTCCGGGCATCTGGCGCACATACTCCATACGGGTCGTCATGAACCCGAAATAAGGCCCACCCGAGGACAGCGGCACACCCAGCGGCTGACCGTCCCCCACGGCGATGTCCGCACCCTTGCTGCCCCACGACCCCGGCGGTTTCAACAAGGCCAGTGAAGTCGGGTTGACCACCGCGATGACCAGGATGCCCCGGGCATGCGCCCAGTCCGTCAGCGCGTCGACATCCTCGAGCCGGCCGAAGAAATTCGGCTGTTGGATGACCAGCGCCGCGATGTCCTCGCCTTCATGATGGGCGAGCGAGGTGGCAGCGATCACGCCTTCCCCTGCGGAATAAGGGATTTCCTCGAAGCGCAACCCCTGGTTACCCGCCGTCGCGACCGCCACCTTCCGATAGTGGGGATGGACTGTGGTCGGGATGAGAATCCGCTGGGATTTCGACCTGCGATTGGAGCGCACCGCCATCAGGCTCGCTTCCGCGACGGCGGAAGCGCCGTCATAAACGGAAGCGTTGGCGACCTGCATGCCGGTCAGGCTGGCGATCATCGTCTGGTATTCATAGATGAGCTGCAGAGTGCCCTGGCTCGCTTCCGCCTGATAGGGCGTGTAAGCACTGTAGAACTCGCCACGCGTCGTGATCGCCCACACCGCGGCGGGAATGTGGTGCTCATAAGCGCCGGCGCCAATGAAACACAGCGGCCGCCCGTCCTGGCGCGCACGCTCGGACATCAGCTGCCCGATCTCCATCTCGTTGAGCTCATCCGGAATACCGGCGAGCGATTTGACGCGCAGCGCCGCGGGAATCTCATCGAACAGCGCCTCGATGTTCGGCACACCGATCCGGGCGAGCATCGCCTCCACGTCGGCGGGCGTATGCGGGATAAAGGCCATCAGTCACCCTCCTCCTGCTGCAACTTCTCGTACTCGGCGGGGCTCAGCAGCTCGGTTGCCGGCCCGCCGGCGGCCGGCCGTACCCGCATCAACCAGCCGCCCCCGTAGGGATCGGTGTTGATCGTCTCGGGCGCGCCGGCCAGCTGCGGATTGCCC
>Ga0207667_10007174_pt1 | contig 13444 bp, 16 predicted proteins | sample KBSCornC52_FD_184301 | JGI IMG/M metagenome (GOLD analysis project Ga0207667, IMG submission 184301) | Corn rhizosphere microbial communities from Kellogg Biological Station, Michigan, USA - KBS Corn C5-2 (SPAdes) (version 2) | ecosystem: Host-associated > Plants > Roots > Rhizosphere > Soil ...
GCTTCAGCCGCGATGTTGTCGTCGAATCAAGAGCATCGCGGCTGAAGCCGCTCCTACATCACTATTTCTTGTCCTTGCTGGACTTGAACATCTCGAGCATGCGCTCGGTCACGACGTAGCCGCCGGCCGCGTTGCCCGCACCGAGCACGACACCGATGAAACCGATCGCGATCGCGAGTGGAGACTCGGCGTGCGCCAGCGCGATCATCGCGCCGACGAGCACGATGCCGTGCACGAAGTTCGAACCCGACATCAGCGGCGTGTGCAGGATCACCGGCACGCGGCCGATGATTTCCTTGCCGGTGAATGCGGCGAGCATGAAGATGTACAGCGCGAGGAATCCGTCGATCACGGCTGTGCTCCTTCGACCAACTGGCGGGTGGGTTCGTGCCTGATTTCTCCCGCGTGCGTGACGCAGGTCTTCGCGATCAGTTCGTCGTCCCAGTCGAGCGTGATCGCGCCGTCCTTGAGCGACAGCTCGAGGAAGTTGTAGAGGTTGCGCGCGTACATCTCGCTCGCATGCACCGGCGCGCTCGCCGGCAGGTTGACGGTGCCGATGATGCTCACGCCGTTCGCGCTGACGACCGTGCGGCCAGCCTCGGTGCCTTCGACGTTGCCGCCGGTTTCGGCCGCGATGTCGACGATCACCGCGCCCGGCTTCATGCCGGCGACCATCGCCGCGGAAATGATGCGCGGCGCCTTGCGACCCGGCACCGCCGCCGTGGTCACGACCACGTCGAACGCCTTGAGCTGCTCGGCCAGCGCACGCTGCTGCTGCTCGCGTTCCTCCGCGGTGAGTTCGCGCGCGTAGCCACCGCTGCCGGCGGCACTGACGCCGAGGTCGAGGAATTTCGCGCCGAGCGATTCGATCTGTTCCTTCGTCTCCGGGCGCACGTCGAAACCCTCGACCTGACCGCCGAGGCGACGCGCGGTCGCGATCGCCTGCAGGCCGGCGACGCCCGCGCCGACGATGAGTACCTTGCTCGGCCGGATCGTGCCGGCCGCGGTGGTCAGCATCGGGAAGAACTTCGGCGCGGCCTCGGCCGCGATCAGCACCGCCTTGTAGCCGGCGACCGCGGCCTGCGAGGACAGCACGTCCATCGCCTGCGCACGCGTCGTGCGCGGCAGCAGTTCCATCGCGAACGCGGTGATCCTGCGGTCGCGCAACGCTTTCGTGCGCTCCGGCGCGAGATGCGGCTGCAGGTGTGCGATGACGATCGCGCCTTCCTTGAGCGCGGCGATCTCTTCGAGCGAGGGCGGCTGCACCTTGAGCAGCACGTCGGCGCGAGCGAGCGCGGCAGCGGCGCTGCCGAGCACTTCGACCCCCGCATAGGCGACGTCGGCGAAATACGCGCTCTGTCCGGCGCCCTGCTCGATCGCGAGATCGGCACCGCGCGCCTTGAGCTTCTTCGCGACCTCGGGCGTCAACGCGACGCGACGCTCGCCGGGAACGGTCTCGCGCACCGCGATTACGGTTGTCGCCATGCCATCCTCACCCTTCCGATCGGAACGGCGATCCTAGCCCAGATCGCGCGATGCTGGCGAGCCGGCCCGCGATATCCGCACGGCCCTGCCCGCGCCGGCTATCCTTCGCATTCCGCCGCATCGAAGAAGCCGCCCTTGGACCCGCTCGATTTCCTCAACCAGCGCCGCTCGGTGCCCTCGCGCCAGCTCGGCGAACCCGGCCCGAATCCCGCGCAACTCGAACAACTGCTGCAAGCCGCGATCCGCGTGCCCGACCACGGCAAGCTCGTGCCATGGCGCCTGCTCGCGATCCGTGGCGACGCGCGCGCGCGCCTCGGGCGCGCGATCGTCGAAATCCATGCACGCAAGGAACCCGATGTCGCACCAGCGGCGCTCGACAAGGATCGCGAACGTTTCAACCACGCACCGCTGGTCCTCGCGGTGATCGCACGCATCGAGCAGGACCACCCGAAGATCCCGCCGCAGGAACAGCTGCTATCTGCAGGCTGCGTCGCCTACAACCTGCTGCTCGGCGCGCAGGCGCTCGGCTTCGGCGCGCAATGGCTGACCGGCTGGGCCGCCTACGACGACGAGGTCGCACGCCTGCTCGGCCTCGCCGCGAACGAACGCGTCATCGGCTTCATGCACATCGGCAGCGCGAAGGAAGCGGCGCCCGAGCGCACGCGCCCGGCACTCGCGGACGTCCATTCGGAGTGGACGTGAGCCCGACCATCCACCTCGTCGACGGCAGCCTGTACGTCTGTCGCGCCTGGTTCGCGCAGGTGCCGGATGCGAGCGACGCCGACGGCCAGCCGGTGCACGCGGTGCACGGTTTCACGCGCTTCCTGCTCGACCTGCTCGAGCGTGCGCGACCGACGCATCTTGCGGTCGCGTTCGACGAATCACTCAACACCTCGTTCCGCAACGCGCTGTATCCGGCCTACAAGGCGAACCGGCCGCCCGCGCCGCCCGACCTCATGCGCCAGTTCGCCGGTTGCAAGGAAATCACGCGCGCACTCGGCGCGACCGTGCTCGTTGACGACCAGTACGAAGCCGACGATCTCATCGGCAGCGCGCACGCAACGATGCGCAACGCGGGTTTTCGCAGCGTGATCGTCTCCGCCGACAAGGACTTCGGCCAGCTGATCGGCGGCGCGGACGAGCAGTGGGATCCGCCGCGCAACCAGCGCTGGGACGGTGCCGGGGTAAAGTCACGGCTCGGCGTGCATCCGCACCAGGTCGCCGACTACCTCGCGTTGACCGGCGATGCGGTCGACAACATCCCCGGCGTACCCGGCATCGGCCCGAAGACCGCGGCGATCCTGCTGCATCACTACGGCACGCTCGACGCGTTGCTCGAACGCGCCGATGAAGTCGCGTTCCTGCGCACGCGCGGTGCCGCGGCCGCGTCGATGCGTCTGCGCGAGCATGCCGACCTCGCGCGTCTGTCGCGCGCGTTGACCGGCATCGCACTGGATGCGCCGGTGCCTGCCGACGCGGAGGCCTACCGTCAGCGGCCGATCGACGCGGCGATCGGCGACCTGTTCGATCGCCTGCGCCTCGGCCCGCTCACTCGGGCGCGCGTGCGTGCATTGGACGCGGGCTCGACCGCGGCGTGATCCGCGGGAGCCCACCCTGTGGGCGATCGCACTGCGACGACGCACCCCAACCGGCGGTCGCGCGCAGGGTGCGCTCCTGCGGTTTGCCGCTCAGTTGCCGGTGACCGACTGCGAACCGGCGTCGACATTCCCGAAAGTACCGCTGCCCGGAGTCGACTTGCTCACCACGGCCGGCTTGTCGATCGACCCGCTGGCACCATCGTCCCAGGCGAAGCGAAGGTCGCTGCGGAACACCTTGACGGGCTCCATCTTCGCGTCCGCCTTGGGGCTGCCGTAGGCGTCGTATGCGTTCTTCTGGCTGTTGGCGACGAAGTACAGCGCGTCGCCCTGGATCGCGCCGTAGGTCGGCATCGCAAGTTCCGGCTTCGACGCGTCGAGCGGCATCTTCCCGACCACCGAACGACCGTCGGCGGAAAGCCGCAGGCGCATCACGCGATGCGGCGACATGCCGTTCTCGATCGCGACGAGCGTCCCGTCGTACCAGTACAGGCCGTCGATGCCGCCGAGCACGAGCTGCTTCGGATCGAAATGCAGGTCGAAGCCGCTGCCGGCGGCGAGGTCGATGCCGAAGACGCCGAGCATGTAGTCGGCGAAATACAGCGTCTTGCCGTCGCCGCTGACCGCGAGGCCGCGGATGCTGCTCAGACGCGGATTCGCCACCATCGGCTTGAGTGCGGCACCGTCGAGGCGATAGATGACGTTGCGCAAGCCGTCGGCGGCGAACACCAGGCCACCCTTGCCGATCGCGATGCTCGACAGCGTGTTCGGCTGCGCGTCCTTCGACGCGACCGGATACTTGGCCAGCAGCTTGCCGCTCGACAGCTGGAACTTGAACACGCCGGCCTTGCCGAAGTCCTCCTGCTTGAACCCCTTGAAGTACACCGACGCGGTGCTGGCGACATACAAGGCGTCGTTGGCCGGATCGGCGGCCATCGCATACACGCTCCACAGGCCGTTCTGCGCGTCCGGCTGGATGAAGTCCTTCAGTGCGCCGTCCTTCGACACCAGCTGGATCGTGCCGTCGCGCACGCTGCCGACCAGCAACTGGTCGCGCTTGGGATCGAACGCGAGCGACTCGTACAGGTGATCGCCGGCCGGCAGGCTGAATGCGACTTTGCCTTCGCCGAACGGCTGCATGTTCGCATCGAGGCCCTTGAGGATGTACGGCCAGATCTTCGTCTTCGAGATCTTGTCGAAATTCGGATCCTTGGCGAGGGCGTAGCCGTAGCCCTGCTTCTGCATCGAGAGCAGCAGGTCGTAGGCCTTGGTCTTCTCATCGCGCAACGCATAGGTCGTCGCCAGCGCGAGCTTGAGGTCGCCATTGTTCGGAAGCAGCTCGGTCAGGCGCTTGAGCGACCAGGACAGGCGCTCGTAGTCGCCCTTCTCCTTGTAGATCGCGGCGAGGTGCGACAGCGGCCCGGGGGTCTCCGCCTTGGAAATCTGCGCTTCCGTCAGGGTGGACGGATCGGGGCCCGCGGCAGGCTTCGAGGGTGCCAGCTGGGCGGACGCGCCCACCGCAACGAGGCCGAAGGCGAATGCGCATAGAATGCGGCGGATCAACATGATGACTACCTCGTGCGCGGAACGGACGCTTGCAGACCTGCAACGCGCTGAAAAAGTTCAGGAAAGCCGCTAACAATGACTGAAACCGAGACTCTTTGCAACGGAAAATGGCTGCGCCTCAAGCGCCGCGGGCGCTGGGAGTACGCCGAGCGCACGAATCCCGGCGGCGGCGTGATGATCATCGCGGTGACGCCGGAGGACTGCATCCTGTTCGTCGAGCAGTATCGTCCCGCGATCGAGTGCATGACGATCGAGATGCCGGCCGGCCTGGTCGGCGACGTCGCCAGCAGCGCCGGCGAGAGCGCGGTCGACGCCGCGCATCGCGAACTGGTCGAGGAAACCGGCTATCGCGCCGGCGCGATCGATTTCCTCATGGCCGGCCCGACGTCGGCCGGCATGAGCAACGAGATCCTCGCCTTCGTGCGCGCGCGCGACCTCGTGCGCGTCGAGGCGGGCGGCGGCGACGAGACCGAGGACATTACCCTGCACGAAGTACCGCGCCGCGAAGCCGCCGCCTGGCTGGTCGACCGCATCAATGCCGGCTACTCGATCGATCCGAAGATGTTCGCGGGCCTGTTCATGCTCGAGAACGCGGAGTTGTTCGCGCGCGTGTAGGAGCCCACCCTGTGGGCGACCGGCGCCGCCGCAACGTCCCGCATAGGGCGGTCGCGCACAGGCCGGGGCCGCGACGCCGCCTTCAGTGGATCGACATGGCGACGAGCCACTGCCACAGCAGCAGCACGGCCATCACCATCATCACGCCCCAGGTCAGCAGGGTGCCGGTGAAACGACCGAATGCGCCACCCTTCGCGACCGACATGCCGAGCGCGTGCAGCAGGCGCCCGGCGATCAGTACGCAACCGCAAATGTGCAGGAGCAGCGGCGTGGTCTGGTTGAGTTCGAGCAGCAACAGCAGCAGCAGCGCGAGCGGCAGGTTCTCGATCGCATTCGCGTGCGCGCGGATGCGCCGCAGCATGCCCTGGTCACCGCCATCGCCGAGGGCGATGCGCGTGCCGTGGCGGATCGCCGACACGCGCAGGGCGAGCGCCAGCACGAGCAAGGTGCCGAGCGCCGCGTAGATTCCGGTGATGTGCATGTGTTCTCCGCTGGTGATCGTTCAGTGCGCCGCGAGGCGGTTGCCGCGCTGGATACCGTTGAGCGTGCGTGGCCCGGCGGCGGCGACGCGATAGTCGACGCGCAGGTCGCCCGACGCCGGATGCGCCGGATCGCCGGTGCACAGCGCGCCTTCGCAGTCGCGGAACGTCGCGGCGAGATTCGGTGCAAGGCTTGCGACGGCGACCGCATGCGGCTGCAGTGCGGCACCGGCCGCCGCGAGTTCGGCATCGACCGCGAAGGCGCCCAGGCGCAATTCTCCGGCGGCGAAACGCTGGCTCGAAAACGGGAATGGCGTCGCGTTCGCATGTCCTTTCGGATCGCGGAACGCATGCGCGTCGACCGGCCGCGCGGACCATTCGAGCGCATAGGAGCAATTGGTGCCGGCGCAATGTTCCTGCCATTGCAGCATGCGCACTTCGCGCACCAGCACGACCGCGTCCGCGCCCACGCCGATTTCGGCGTCGCGCGCCGGATGCACGACCCGCACCGCACCGACGAGCGTGATCGCGCGACCCTCGTTGCGCGCGTCGACGCGCTCCGCCGAGACCGCGGTGGAAGGCTGTGCCGTCGGCGCGCCCTGCGGCGCAACCACCGGCCGCTGTCTCAACCAGTACCAGGCGCCAACCGCCAGCACCAGCGCGGCCAGTACCAGCAGCAGTGGACCGGTACCACCACCACGCCGCTTGCGGCGCGCCATCAGGCCGCCTCGCCGACGAGTTCGGCACGTTCGCCGCTGGTGCCGAAGCGGCCTTTCGCGTCGCGCGTGACGCGCGCACTCGCGCAACCGGTATCGTGGGTGAAGAACAGGCGCACGTCGCGCGCGAGCTTGTCCTCGAGGAATGCACGCTTCTCGTCGATGAGCAACTCCGGATAGCGGTCGTAACCCATCGTGATCGGCAGGTGCACCCACGGCCGTCCGGGGATGAGGTCGGCGCAGAACACGATGCCGCCATCGGCGGTCGCGACCTCGGCCAGCATCAGGCCCGGCGTGTGCCCGTTCGAATAACCGAAGCGCACCTGCATGCCGAGCGTGAGCGAGTGCGTGCCCTGCACGCGCTCGAGCCGCCCCGATGCGTCGAGCAGCGGCTGCAGTTCGGCGATGAAGGAAGCGCGGTCGCGCGGATGCGGGTTGGTCGCGCGCCGCCAGCACTCCTCGCCGACGATGTAGGTCGCATTGGGGAACAGCAGGCTCGGCGCCTTCCCCTCCTCCCAGGCCGCGAGCAGGCCACCCGCATGGTCGAAGTGCAGGTGCGACACGACGACCGCGTCGATGTCCTCGTGGACGAAACCCGCCGCGCGCAGCGAATCGAGCAGGACGTGACGATCTTCGACCACGCCGAAGCGTTCGCGCAGCTTCGGCTCGAAGAATGCGCCGATGCCGGTCTCGAACAGCACCGTCTTGCCGTTGAGGCCTTCGACCAGCAGGGCGCGACAGGCGAGCGGGATGCGGTTGTCCGCGTCTGGCGCGATCCACTGCTCCCACATCGCCTTGGGCACGTTGCCGAACATCGCACCGCCGTCGAGGCGCTGCGAGTTGCCGAGGATGGACCAGAGTTTCATGCCTGCGTCGAACCTTGAGTGAGGAAGCCGCCGCGTTCACCGCTCCCGCTCGCGGGAGACGTCGACTCGCGCAGCGAGTCGGGTGGGAGATGGACGAAGCGTACGCTCCGATCACCCCTCACCCCAACCCTCTCCCGCAAGCGGAAGAGGTAACTGCAATGCTACTTGACGACCCCGCTGCCGGAATCGCCGCGCGGATCCGACCCCGCGTGCATCTCGCCGGTCTTGCTGTTCCAGCTCACGACGTTCATGAATCCGAACGGCCACGTGCCCGCGGCGACGTTGACGGTGTGGCCCATCGTCTCGAGCGCCTTCTGCTCGTCGGGCGTGAACGCGCCCGCTTCCGCCTCGATCACGTCGGGCATGTACTGGTGGTGGTAGCGACGCAGCGCAACGATCTTCTCGGGCGTCTCGCCGTCGACGAACGCGAGGATGCCTTCGAGCACCATCGTGATGATGTAGCTGCCGCCGGGCGTGCCGATCACGCCGATGCGATCCTTGCCGACGATGAAGCTCGGCGTCATCGACGACAGCGGGCGGCTGCCCGGCTTCGGCGCGTTGTTGTCGTTGCCGAGCAGGCCGTACGCGTTCGGTTTGCCGGCGACGAGCGCGAAATCATCCATCTCGTTGTTGAGCACGAAACCGGTGCCGGCGACGACGAACTTCGAGCCGAGCGTGGTGTTGACGGTCTGCGTGCCGGAGACGAGGTTGCCGTCACGGTCGATGATCGAGAAATGCGAGGTGTGCATGCTCTCGGGCGGCGCCATGTAGCCCGGCAGCATGTCGCTCGGTGTCGCCTTGTCGGGGTGGATCGACGCGCGCAGGCCCGCGGCGTAGAGCGGACTCGTCAGTTCGGCGACCGGCATCGTCACGAAGTCCGGGTCGCCGAGGTATTCGGCGCGATCGCGATAGGCGCGGCGCATCGACTCGACGATCAGGTGCGTGCGATGCACCTTGTCGATCTTGCCGAGGTCGTAGCCGGACAACATGTTGAGCATCTCGGCGAGCGCGATGCCACCCGACGACGGCGGCGGCGCGGTCACGATGTGCCAGTCGCGGTATTCGAACGCGATCGGCTTGCGTTCCTTGACCTCGTACTTCGCGAGGTCGTCCGCGCTCCAGCGGCCGCCCGCCGCGCGCACGCCATCGACGAGACGCTTGGCGACCTCGCCGCGGTAGAAGCCGTCGTTGCCGTCGCGCGCGATCGCTTCGAGCACATTGGCGAGATCCGGCAGGCGCAGCGTCCAGCCCTGCTTCGGCACCGCGCCGTTGTCGAGATAGAGCGCTACCGAGGCCGGCCAGCGCGAGAGGTTCTTCTGCTGGCGCGCGATCGCGGCGATCGCACGCGGGTCGGGCTGGAAGCCCGCGCGGGCGATGCGGATCGCCGGTGCGAGCGACTTCGACAGCGGCAGCTTGCCGTAGTTGCGCGCGAGCGCGACGAGCACGGCCGGCTCACCCGGAATCGCCGCCGACAACGGACCGTTCAATGCATGATCGCGATCGGGCTGCCCGTTCGCGTCGAGATAGTCCTTCGGATCGACCGCAGCCGGCGCGGTTTCGCGCGCGTCGAGCATGACTTCCTTGCCGTCCGACGTACGACGCAGCAGGAACAGGCCGCCGCCGCCGATGCCGGAGCTCTGCGGCTCGACCACCGACAACGTCGACGCGACCGCGACCGCGGCGTCGAACGCGTTGCCGCCCATGTCGAGCACTTCGAAACCGGCCTTCGTCGCCAGCACGTGCGCACTCGCGATCGCGGCGCGACCGGGCGTTCCCGCGGCGGATGCGTTGCCGAAGCACGCGATGCAGAGCGCGACGAACGCGGTACGGGCCAGGCGATGCTTCATGGATTCTCCTCGCGGGTCAGGCGCTCGTATTTCGCCTGCAGCTGCTCGCGCGATTCAGGCTGCTGCGGGTCGGCGATGATGCATTCGACCGGACAGACGACGACGCATTGCGGTTCGTCGTGGTGGCCGACGCATTCGGTGCACAGGTTCGGCGCGATCTCGTAGTACTCGCTGCCGAGCGAGATCGCCTTGTTCGGGCAAACCGGTTCGCAGACGTCGCAGTTGACGCACTGGTCGGTGATCTTGAGGGACATGCCTTGCAGCCAGGATCGGGGATTCGGGTTCGGGAGCCGGAAAGCCAGGCGCGCCGATGCGCGCGCTGGCGTATCCCGGATCCCGCTGCCCGGCCGTTCCTACTTCGCCTGCACGAAGCGCACGTCGGCGCCGCTCGGGTCGAGTGCGAGCTTCACCGCGGCGCCCTCGGCCGTCTGCCCGATGAACAGCACGACCACGTCCTTGAAGGAACCGGCCTGCGCGTCCTTGAAGGCGTTGATGATCAGGTCCGAGGTCATCTTCGAGTCGGGACCGCCGAACGCCATCATGTTGCCCGGCAGCACGCCGCGCAGCACCGTGTTGTGGACGTTTTCGAACTGGTTGTTGCGGTCGGCCACGGAAGCTTCGTCCTCGCCGCCCGGCACGAAATACATGTACGGGTGATTGCTCTTCACGCCCTGCATGTTCGCGGTGACGACGCTGACGAGGTACTTCTTCCAGCCCGCCTTGTCGGCCGGATCGGTCGGCATCGCGACGACTTCGGGCTTCTGCTCGGCGACGGCCTGTTCCGGCGTCTTGGGCTGGTCGCACGCGCTCAGCGACAGGGTCGCGACGCATGCGAGTGCGACGAACGAAAGGATCTTGCGCATGGTGTTACCTCTTGGTTGTCGAAGTCGGGTAGCGCGTCCGCAGCGCCTGTTGCACGGCCGGATGCACGAATCCGGAGACATCGCCGCCGAGGCGCGCGATCTCGCGCACCAGTGACGACGAGATGAAACTGTATTGCTCCGCGGGCGTCAGGAACAAGGTCTCCGCGGCCGGGATCAGGTGGCGGTTCATGCTCGCGAGCTGGAATTCGTACTCGAAGTCCGACACCGCGCGCAGGCCACGCAGGATCACCCCGGCGCCGATCTCCTCGACAAAATCCGCCAGCAGCGACGCGAAGCCGCAGACCTCGACGTTCGCGATGCCGCCGAGCGCGGTGCGCGCGAGCGCGATGCGCTCATCGAGATCGAACGCGGGCCCCTTGCTCGAACTGTCGGCGACCGCGACGATCAGGCGGTCGAACAACGGTGCCGCGCGGCTGGCCAGGTCGATGTGGCCGTTGGTGATCGGATCGAACGTGCCCGGATACACCGCGATGCGCGCGCGCTGCTGCAAAGTCGCCATGCGAACCATCGTCCCGTGGAAGTCACGTTACTTTAACGGATCGCCGCCGGAGCGGCGATACAGCGCGAAGCGCACCGCGCCGGCGCGGCCCTCGCGGTGCGGCTGCCAGCCCGGCGGCGGCTCGAAGCGCGCGTCGTCCGGCGCTTCGACATAGACGAAGCCGCCATCGGCGATCCAGCCGCCCCGCTCGAGCGCCTGCGCCGCGCCGACCCAGAGGTCGGCGGCGAATGGCGGATCGACGAAGACGAGGCCGAACCTTCGCGACGGCCCCGCGAGCCAGCTCGACGCGTCGGCATTGACCACCTCGGCCGCATCGACCTGCAGGCGCGCGAGGTTGTCCGACAGCGCCCTGCACAGGTCGCGATCGCGCTCGATGAACGTGCAGGCGCCGGCGCCGCGCGACAAGGCCTCGATGCCGAGCGCGCCGGTTCCGGCATAGAGGTCGAGGCAGTGCACGCCGGCGAGGTACGGCGCCAGCCAGTTGAACAGGGTTTCGCGCACGCGATCCGGCGTCGGACGCAGGCCCGCGCGATCGGGTATCGCGATGCGCGAGCCGCGCAGGCGCCCGGCCACGATGCGCAACGAGCCGGCGGCGGATTTCGGGGAGCTGTGGCGCATCGTCCGAGGTGCCGCTCCGGGCCGGGTGTTAGCATTGCGGGCCCGCATTCTCCCCCAATTCATCCTCGATGCTGAAGTTCTGGAAGAAGAAGCCGCCGGACGCGGACAAGGCCGCCGCGCCGACGCGCACGGACGACACCGTTCCCGCACTCGCCGAAGCACCGGCCGCCGCGGCCATCGACGCCGAGGCACCGCCCGCAGCGGAACCCGCCGACGATGCGCCTGAAGCGATTCAGGCCAGGCGCTCGTGGCGCGAGCGCCTGTCCGGCAGCGGCTTCGCGCGCGGACTCTCTTCGATCTTCAAGCGCAACCCGGTGCTCGACGACGCGTTCCTCGACGAGCTCGAAACCTGCCTCATCACCGCCGACGTCGGCATCGCGACCGCGAGCGAGATCGTCGACGACCTGCGCCGCCGCGTCGGCAAGCGCGAATTCACCGATGCCTCGGCCCTGCTCGCGGCCTTGCGCGCGGACCTGCTCGCCCAGCTGGCGAAGGTCGAGCGCCCGCTCGACATCGGCGGCCGCCACCCGTTCGTGCTGCTGATGGTCGGCGTCAACGGCGTCGGCAAGACCACCACGATCGGCAAGCTCGCGCATCGCTACAAGGCCGAACGGCGCAGCGTGCTGCTCGCGGCCGGCGACACGTTCCGCGCCGCGGCGGTCGAGCAGTTGCAGACCTGGGGCACGCGCAACGGCGTACCGGTGATCGCGCAGGGCTCCGGCGCGGATTCGGCCAGCGTGATCTTCGACGCGCTGCAGACCGCGCGCTCGCGCGGCGTTGACGTGCTGATCGCGGACACCGCCGGTCGCCTGCACACCCAGTCCGGCCTCATGGACGAACTGTCGAAGATACGCCGCGTGCTCGCCAAGCTCGATCCCGAGGCGCCGCACGAAGCGCTGCTCGTCATCGACGGCACCACCGGGCAGAACGCGATCAACCAGGTGCGCCAGTTCCAGCAGGCGATCGGCGTGAGCGGCCTGGTCGTGACCAAGCTCGACGGTACCGCCAAGGGCGGCGTGGTGTTCGCGCTCGCGCGCGAATTCGGCCTGCCGATCCGCTACGTCGGCCTCGGCGAAAAAGCCGAGGACCTGCGCGTGTTCGATGCGGCGGCCTTCGTCGACGGCCTGCTGCCGGCGACGCTCGGCGGCGATGGCTGAGCAGGCGCCGCAACGGCCGCGCCGGCGGCGTTGGCCGCGCGTGCTGCTCGCGCTGCTGGTGCTCGGCGTGATCGGCGCATTCGCCGTGCATCACTACACGCGCCCGCAACGCCTGACCGCGCTGCTGGTCGAGCAGGTTCGCGACCAGCTCGGTGCCGAACTCACGCTCGGCGGCGACGCCGGCTACACCCTGGTTCCCGGCCTGCGCGCCGAGTTGCCGCAACCTATGCTCAAGGCGCAGGGCAACGTGCTGCTGCGCGCCGACGCGCTGCGTGCGAAGGTGCCGTGGCGCACGCTGTGGGCCGACGCCTACGAAATCGAACGCATCGAACTGGTGCGGCCCGTGTTCGACCTCGACGCACTGCGCGCATGGCTCGCGGCGCGGCCGAAGTCGACCGCCACGCCGCCGGACGTGCGTTTCGCGCTGCGCGTCGAACACGGCAGCGTCGTCGCGGCGGGCAAGCCGGTCGCCGAGGACATCACGCTCGACCTCGCCAACCGCGCCGATCTCGCCGCATGGCTCGCACGCTTCGATCCGCACTCGGCGGACGCGTTGCTGCCGCCGGTCGCCGGCAGCGTCGAGGCGAAGGCGATCCAGATCGGCGACACGCGCCTCGAAGACGTGCACGTCGAAATCCGCGACGACGACAAGCCTGCGCGATGAGTCGCCTCGCGCCCATGACCGCCACCATCCCTGTCCATGCACGCTGACGACTTCGCACCGGCCCTGCTCGCCTGGTTCGACCGTCACGGCCGCAAGGACCTGCCGTGGCAGCACGAGCGCACGCCGTACCGCGTCTGGCTGAGCGAGATCATGCTGCAGCAGACCCAGGTGCGTGCGGTGGTTCCGTACTTCGAGCGCTTCGTCGCCGCGCTGCCGACCCTGCACGCGCTCGCCGCTGCCGACGAGGACCGCGTGCTCGCCTTGTGGTCCGGGCTCGGCTACTACAGCCGCGCGCGCAACCTGCTGCGCGCGGCGCGCCTGTGCGTCGAACAGCATGATGGCGAACTGCCGCGCGACATCGACGCGCTCGCCGCGCTGCCCGGCATCGGTCGTTCGACCGCGGCGGCGATCCTCGCGCAGGCGCATGGCGAGCGCCACGCGATCCTCGACGGC
>Ga0207667_10007177_pt1 | contig 13441 bp, 13 predicted proteins | sample KBSCornC52_FD_184301 | JGI IMG/M metagenome (GOLD analysis project Ga0207667, IMG submission 184301) | Corn rhizosphere microbial communities from Kellogg Biological Station, Michigan, USA - KBS Corn C5-2 (SPAdes) (version 2) | ecosystem: Host-associated > Plants > Roots > Rhizosphere > Soil ...
GCACCACCGCGGCGGCGAAGACGCTTCCCGCGAGGGGCCCGCGCCCGGCCTCGTCAACCCCGCACAGCAGCGCGGACGCCGGCATCCTGAGACTGGGCGGAGGCTTCACACCCGGAAAGATACGGCATCAGCGCCCGGACGACACGCTCGTCGTGGCCCGCGGCGAGCCGCCGGTGGATCTCGTCGAAGCGGCGGCGGAGCGCCTCGCGGGCGACGCGGTTGTCCAGCCAGTTCCCCATCGCCTGCGCGAGGTTCCCGGGCGTCGCGTCCGCCTGGAGGAGCTCCGGCACGATGAACTCGCCCGAGAGCACGTTGGGGAGGCTGAAGTACGGGAGGATGGCCTTCCTCTTCACGAGCCAGTGGGTGAGCGGCTTCACGCGGTAGGTCACGACCATGGGGCAGCGCGCGAGCGCCGCCTCGAGGGTCGCCGTGCCGCTCGCGACCAGCGCCACCTCGGCCGCCTGCAGGGCCAGGCGCGCATGGCCGAAGAGGACCGTGATGGGGAGCTCGCGGGCCTCGCGCTCGTAGAGACGGCGCTCGAAGAGCTCGCGCGTCTCGCGCGTGGCGAGCGGCACGAAGAAGCGCAGCTCCGGCCGCGCGGCGGCCAGGCGCCGCGCGGTCTCGATCACGAGGTCCGCGTGGAGCTCGAGCTCGCTCACGCGGCTCCCCGGAAGGAGCGCCACCGGCACCGCCGAGCGCGGCAGGCGCAGCTGGGCGCGGGCCTCCGCACGGTCCGGCACCATCGGCATCGCGTCCGCGAGCGGGTGTCCGACGTAATCCACGCCGATGCCCGCCTCGCGGTAGATCGGCTCCTCGAACGGGAACATGACGAGCATGCGGTCCACGGCGCGGCCGATGGTGCGGATGCGCTCCGGGCGCCACGCCCAGATCGAGGGGCTCACGTAGTGCACGACGGGGATGCCGGAGGCTCGCAGCCGCGGCTCCAGGCCCCGGATCCACGCGCCGCCGATGTTGAAATCCGGCGCGTCGATGCCGATGAAGAGGTCGGGCTTGCGGGCGAGGAGCCGGCGCGCGAGTCCCCGCCGGATGGCGAGGATGTCCTTCAGGCTCTTCAGCACCTCGACGTAGCCGCGCACCGCGAGCTTCTCCATCGGGTAGAGGCTGCGCGCGCCCTCCGCCTCCATCTTGGGTCCCGCGATGCCCTCGAACTCGAGCGCCGGCCAGCGCGCCTTCAGCGCCCGGATGAGCGCCGCGCCCAGCATGTCGCCCGACGCCTCTCCCGCGACGATCGCCACCCTCACCGGAGGAGGCCCCGCGTGGAGGTGTCGAGGAAAGCCACGATGAGCCCCACGGCCGGCACCTCCGCCGCCTGGCGCTCGAGCTCGACGCGCGCCTCTGCGAGCGTAAGCCCGGACTTGAAGAGCGTGCGATAGGCGCGCTTCAGGGCCGCGATGGTGTCCGGATCGAAGCCGCGCCGCTTGAGCCCTTCCGCGTTGATGCCGTGGGTCGCGACGGGCGTGCCGCCCACGGTCACGTAGGGTGCCACGTCCTGCAGCACGATGCTGCCTCCGCCCACCATCGAATGCGCCCCGACTTTCACGAACTGGTGGAACGCGGAATGGCCGCCCAGCACCGCGTGGTCGCCCACGTGGATGTGGCCGGCGAGCGTGGTGCCGTTCGCGAACACGGTGTGGTCGCCCACCTGGCAATCGTGCGCGATGTGGCAGTAGGCCATGATCCAGTTGTCCGTGCCCAGGCGCGTGACACCCGCGTCCTGCACCGTGCCGCGATTGATCGAGACGTACTCGCGGATGGTGTTGCCGTCGCCGATCTCGAGACCCGTGGGCTCCCCCTTGTACTTCTTGTCCTGGTTCGCCTCGCCGATCGAGCAGAAGTGGAAGATGCGGTTCGCCCGGCCGATCTTCGTGCGGCCCGTGAGGACGTTGTGGGCGCCGATGGTCGTGCCCGCGCCCACCTCGACCTCGCCGTCGATCACGGTGTAGGGGCCGACGGTCGCGTCCTCCGCGATCTTCGCGCGCCTGTCGACTACGGCTGTCGGATGGATGTGGCTCACGGAGTCAAAAAAGGCGTTGTAACCACAGATGAACACAGATGAACACAGATGGCTCGTGACGAGAGATAGCGGGTGACCATGGGCACGAAGCCTTCATTTTCGGCACCCATCTGTGTTCATCCGTGTTCATCTGTGGTTCCATTGCTTTCACAATTCGCGGAGCGCGCAGAGAAGCTCGGCCTCGCAGACCACCGTGTCGCCCACCTTCGCGTGCGTCTTGAACTTCCCGATCCCGCGTCCCTGGCGGCCCTGCTCCACCTCGAGCACCAGCGTGTCGCCGGGGACCACCGGGCGCTTGAAGCGCGCGCCGTCGATGCCCACGAAGTAGTAGACCCACTTGCCGTCGTTCTTGTGCCCCAGGCTCTTCAACGACAGCACGGCCGCGGCCTGGGCCATCGCCTCGACGATGAGCACGCCCGGCATCACGTGGTAGTGGGGGAAGTGCCCCTGGAAGAACGGCTCGTTCGCCGTCACGTTCTTGATCGCGGTGAGCCGCTTGTCCTTCTCGTAGGCGACCACGCGGTCGATGAGGAGGAAGGGGTAGCGGTGGGGGAGATACTCCTTGATCTCCTCAATCGTCATCGTGTCGTTCACGGTCCTCTCCCGGAAGGGGCGCGGTCCCGCGCCCCAGGATGCGGTCCAGCCGGCGCAGGTGCGCCGCGCTTCGGAGCCACTGCGCGTGCGGCATCATCGGAAGCCCGGAGGTGTAGGTCCCGGGCTGCGTGATGGGCTTGGCGACGAGCGTCATGCCGGAGATCGTCACGCCGTCGCAGATCGAGATGTGCCCGACGATCCCCACGCCGCCGCCGATGAGGCAGTTGCGGCCGATCGTGGCGCTCCCCGAGATGCCGGTGCAGCCCGCGATCACCGTGTGGGCGCCGATCACGCAGTTGTGGGCGACCTGGATCTGGTTGTCGAGCTTCACGCCTTCCTCGATCACCGTGTCGTCGAGCGCCCCGCGGTCGATGGTGGTGTTGGCGCCGATCTCCACGTCGTCGCCGATCCTCACGCCGCCCACCTGCGGGATCTTCACCCAGCGCCCGGCGTCGCGGGCCATGCCGAACCCGTCCGCGCCGATGACCGCGCCCGAGTGCACGATGCAGCGCGCCCCCAGGCTGCATCCGTCGTAGATCGCGACCCGCGGATGGAGCACGGTTGCGTCTCCGACGACGACCTTCCGGCCGATCACGCAGTGCGCGCCGATGCGCGCGCCCCTGCCGATGCGCGATCCCGCGCCGATCACGACGAAGGGGCCGATCTCCGCGTCCGCGTCCACGTCCGCCCCCGCGTCGACCTGCGCGAAGGGGTGGATGCCCGGCGTCGCGGCCGGCTCGGGATGGAAGAGCGCCACCGTGCGCGCGTAGTACGCGTAGGGATTGTCCGAGACGATGCGCGGGATCGCGACCGCGTCGCGGTCGCCGGGCCCCACGATCACGGCGCCGGCGCGCGTGGTGGCGAGCCGGGCGCGGTATTTCGGGTTCGCGAGGAAGGCGATGTCGCGCGGGCCGGCGGAATCGAGCGTCGCCACGCCCGTCAACGGCGCCGCGGGCTCCCCCACCGCCTCACCGCCGAGGCGCGCGACGATTTCGCGAAGGGTGAGGGAGGCCATCGGCGCCGCTCACTTGTCGGAGAGCGCCTTGATGACCCTCTCGGTGATGTCGATCCGCGAGCTCGCGAAGACCGCCTCCTGGACGATCAGGTCGAAATGCTCCTGCTCGGCGATCTGGTTGATCACGCGCGTCGCCCGCTCCTGGACGCTCGCGAGCTCCTGGTTCCTGCGCAGGTTCAGGTCCTCTCGGATCTCGCGCTGCAGGCGCTGGAAGTTGCGGCTGATGTCCGCGAGCTGGCGCTCCTTCTCGCGGCGTTGCGCCTCGGGGAGCGTCACGTTCTCGCGCTCGAGCTCGTTCTGGAGGTCGCGGCCCTGCTTCTCGACCTTCGCGAGCTCCGCGTTCCGGGCGGCGAACTCGCGCTCGAGCATCTGCTGCGCGCGCTTGGCGGGCACCGCCTCCCGGAACACGCGCTCGGTGTTCACGAACCCGATCTTCAATTCGGCGGCCTGGGCGCCGAAGGCCACGGCCGCCAACGCGGCCGCGAGGATCATCTTCATGTCATGCCCCATGCCCGCTCAGAATATCTTCCCGAGCTGAAATTGGAACCTCTCGACCTTGTCCTCCGGCTGCTTGCGGATCGGTTGCGCGATCGCGAAGCGCAGCGGCCCCACCGGCGAATCCCAGCTCACCGCGATGCCGGTGGAGACCCGGATGTCGCGGCCCTGGACCTTCTCGCCCGGGCCCCAGACGTCGCCGAAGTCGAGGAACGTGGAGAGGCGCACGTTCTTTTCCTTGTATCCCGGCAGCGGGAAGAGCGCCTCGACGTTGCCCACGAGCCGCCGGTTGCCGCCCAGGATGTCGCCGTTGGTGTCGCGGGGCCCCAGCGTGGCGGTCTCGAAGCCGCGGATGGAATCGACGCCCCCCGCGTAGAAGTTCTTGAAGAAGGGGAGCGGCTTGCCGCGGTAGCCGTCCGCGTAGCCCACCTCGCCGTTCAGCATCAGCGTGAGGAACGAGAGGGCTCCGGTGGGCGTGTAGAAGAGCTGGCTCTGGTAGTTCGCGCGATAGTACGTGAGGTCGCCCGGCGGCACGCCGATCTCGATCCCGGCCTCGTTGAGCGTGCCCTTCGTGGGCCACGTGAGGCTGTCCCGCGTGTCGTGCGAGTAGGAGATGTTGGTCCTGAGCGTGTTGGTCCGCTCGCCGAACTCCGCGATGAAGTCGAGGTAGCGCTGCGGCGTGAGCGTGGGGTCGACGGCGAGGCTCGTGCGCTCCGCGGTGAAGCCCACGTTCAGCGTGTCGAACTCGGTCACCGGGATCCCGAAGCGCATGCCGACGCCCGTCGTGTACGTGTGGTACGAGGCGATGGCGAGGCTCGAGGTGTCGACGTCGCGGCGGAAGAGGTCGAAGCCGCGCGAGATGCCGTCCGCGGTCCAGTACGGGTTCACGTACGTAAGCGAGTACACCTTGTTCACCGAGCCGTTGCTCAGCTGCACCGCGAGGAGGTTCCCGGTGCCGAGGATGTTCGACTGCGACACGGAGGCCTGGATCGTGAGCTTCTCCGCCGCCGAGTAGCCCACGCCGAAGGAAAGCGCGCCGGTGTTCCGCTCGGTCACCGTCACGTTCACGTCGACCTGGTCCGAGGTGCCCGCGACCGCCGGCGTCTCGATGTTCACGTCCGAGAAGTAGCCCGTGCGCTGCAGGCGCTCCTTGGACCGCGCGATCTTCTCCAGCGAGTACCACGAGCCCTCGAGCTGGCGAAGCTCGCGGCGGATGACCTCGTCCTGGGTGCGCTGGTTGCCCCCGATGTTGATGCGGCGCACGTACACGCGCCGGCCGGGGTCGACGAAGAAAGTGAAGCCCGCCACGCGCTTCTCGCGGTCCAGGTCCGGCACCGGGTTCACGTTGGCGAAGGAATACCCGTCGTTCCCGAGGCGGTCCGTGATCTTCTTGGTCGCGTCCACGATCTTCTCGCGCGAGAAGACGTCGCCCGGGCGGATCGGCACGAGGCGCCGCAGCTCCTCCTCGCCCACGATCAAGTCGCCGCTGAACTTCACCTGGCCCACGCGGTAGACGGGTCCCTCCGTGATCGCGATCGTGATGTAGATCTTCTCGCGGTCCGGGGTGATCGACACCTGCGTCGACTCGATCGAGAACTCGAGGTAGCCGCGGTTGAGGTAGTACGAGCGCAGGGATTCCAGGTCCGCCGTGAGCTGCTGCTTCGAGTACTGGTCGTTCTTCGTGAACCAGGTGAACCAGCCCGGCGTGGTGAGCTTCATCTGGCGCAGGAGCTCCTTCTCGCTGAAGTCCTTCGCGCCGATGATGTTGATGTCCGCGATCTTGGTGACGTCGCCCTCGGTGATGTCGAAGCGCACCGCCACGCGGTTCCTCTCGAGCGGGGTCACCGTCGTCTTGATCTGGGCGCCGTAGTAGCCGCGGCCCGTGTACTGGCGCTTGAGCTCCTTCTCGGCGCGGTCGAGCAGCGACTTGTCGTAGATCTTCGATTCCGAGATCCCGGCCTGCTTCAACCCGTCCTTCAGGTTGTCCTTGGTGAATTCCTTGGCGCCCTCGATGTCGATCGAGGCGATCGCCGGGCGCTCCTGCACCGAGACGATCAGCACGTCGCCGTCCGCCTCCAGGCGCACGTCCGAGTAGAAGCCGGTCGCGTAGAGCGCGCGGATCGCCTCCGCCGCCTTCTCGTCGTCGATGCGCTCGCCCACCTTCACGGGAAGGTAGGTGAAGATCGTGCCCGCTTCCGTCCGCTGCACGCCCTCCACCCGGATGTCCTTGATGACGAAGGGCTCCAACGCCAACGCGGGCAGAGCGACGGCGGCCGCGAACGCCATGAGCAGGCGAAGGCGGAGGGAGCGGGGACGCGTCAAGGGTTCAGCCCGTGAAGAGGCGGTTGATGTCGTTGTAGAAGGCGAAGACGGTGAGCCCGAGAAGGAGCGCGAGCCCGAAGCGCTGGCCGATTTCCATCGTGCGCTCCGACACCGGACTTCCCTTCACGATTTCCGCGAAATAATACACCAGGTGCCCTCCATCCAGCAGGGGAATCGGCAGGAGGTTCAGCACGCCCAGGCTCACGCTCACGAGCGCGAGGAAGCCCAGCCAGGCGATCCAGCCCAGCTGCGCGGACTGGCCCGCGTAGTCCGCGATGGTGATCGGTCCCGAGAGGTTGCGCCAGGAGACCTGCCCCACGACCATCCGTGCCAGCATCTTCACGGTGAAGCCGCAGAGGTCGGTCACCTTCGCGACGGCCTTGCCCATGGCCGTGAAGGGGTCGTAGCGGACGACGATCCGCATGCGCTCGAGCGCGCGCCGGGTCGCCTCGCCCGCCTCCACGCCCAGGCGCCCGATGCGCGTGTCGCCGTCCGCCACGGCATCCGGCACGACGTGGAGCACGAAGCGGCGGCCCTGCCGCTCGACCTCGAGATCGAGCGGCTTCCCGGGGCTCGCGGCGACGAGCGCGGTGAAGTCGAACCACGTCGGCACGGCCGTCCCGGAGACGGAAAGGATGCGATCGCCCTCCGCGAGGCCCGCGCGCTCCGCGGCGCTCCCGCGAAGGACGTGGCCCAGCTCGGCGGGAGCGCGCGGCCGGAAGGGCTTGAGCCCCAGCTTCCCGAGGAAATCGCGGTCCAGGTCGTCCTTCGAGAGCCCCGAGAGCTCGAGCCGGCGCGTCGCGTGCGCGCCGCCCGCGCCTTCGACCTCGATCGTCGCATCGTCGTGGCGGACCGCGTCCTTGAGGAGGTACCAGCGGACGTCGTTCCAGGTATCGACGCTGTCCCCGCCGATCGCGCGGATGGTGTCGCCGTCGGCGAGGCCCGCCGCGGCCGCCGCGCTCGCCGGCGCCGGTGCGGCCACCATCGGCTTCACGCCCGGAAGCCCCGCGATGAAAAGCGCCCAGTAGAGGAGCACCGCGAGGAGGAGGTTCGCGATCGGGCCCGCGAGCACGATGAAGATGCGCGCGGCGACGCTCTTCCGGTTGAACGCGCGCGGGGCATCCTGGGGCGCCACCTCGCCTTCGCGCTCGTCCAGCATCTTCACGAAGCCGCCCAGGGGGATCGCCGCGACGACCCATTCCGTCTGGTCCGGGCCGCGGCGGCGCACCCACAGCGGCCGCCCGAACCCCACGCTGAAGCGCAGGATCTTCACGTCCATCATCCGCGCGGCGGCGTAGTGCCCCAGCTCGTGGATGATCACGAGGACGCCGACGGTGACCAGGAAGGAGAAGACGTAGATCATGGCGTTTCAGGGTGCCTCGACGCGGGGCTGCGGGGCCCCGTCGTGGGAAAGCGCGGCGCGGCGCGCGATGAAGCGGGCGGCCAGCCCGCGCGCCTCGATATCCACAGCATAAACCTGCTCGAGGGACGCGAGGGGCTCGGGCGGCAGCTCTCCCAGCACCGCCTCGATCACCTCGGCGATGGCGGTGAAGGCGAGGCGCCGGTCCAGGAACGCCTCCACGGCCACCTCGTTCGCGGCATTGAGCGCGGCAGGGGCGGTGCCGCCCAGGCGGATCGCCTCCCCGGCGAGCCTCAGGCACGGGAATCGCGAGGGATCCGCGCGCTCGAACTCGAGCTTCCCCAGGCTCGCGAGGTCGAGGGGGCCCACGCCGGAGGCGATCCGCTCGGGCCATGCGAGCGCGCAGGCGATGGGTGTACGCATGTCCGGGGCGCCCAGCTGGGCGATGACCGAGCCGTCCCGGTACTCGACCATCGAGTGGATCACGCTCTGCGGGTGCACGACCACCTCGATCGCCTCGAGGGGCGCGCCGAAGAGCCAGTGGGCCTCGATCACCTCGAGCCCCTTGTTCATCATGGTCGCGGAGTCCACGGAGATCTTGCGGCCCATCACCCAGTTCGGATGCGCGCACGCCTGCTCGGGCGTCACGCGCGCGAGGCGCTCGAGGGGCGTCGTGCGGAAGGGCCCGCCGGAGGCGGTGAGGAGGATCCGGCGCGCCCCGGAGCGCTCGAGCTCGCCCGCGCGCCCGCAGACGAAGCCGCGGGGGAGCGACTGGAAGACCGCGGAATGCTCGCTGTCGATCGGCAGGAGCGTGGCTCCGCCCTCGGCCACGGCGTCCATGAAGAGCGGGCCGGACATGACGAGCGCTTCCTTGTTCGCGAGGAGCACCGTCTTTCCCGCGCGCGCGGCCGCGATGGTGGCGGGAAGGCCCGCCGCACCCACGATCGCCGCCATCACGACGTCCACGTCCGCACCGGAGGCGACTTCCTCGAGCGCGGCCGGTCCCTGGCGCACCTGCGTGGGAAGGCCGTTCCTGCGCAGGGCCGCATCCAGCCGCTCGGCCGCGGCGGCGTCCGCGAGCACCGCGTGGCGCGGGCGGTGCGCGATGCACTGCGCGAGGAGCGCCTCGTCGCTCCTGCCCGCGGCGAGCGCCATCACCTCGTAGCGGTCCGGATGGCGCGCGACGACGTCGAGCGTGCTCATGCCGATGGAGCCGGTGGAGCCCAGGATCGCCAGGCGCTTCACAGCACCGCCCTCAGCGTGAGCACCAGCGCGGCGACCGGCAGGGTCGAGGTGAGCGCGTCGATGCGATCGAGCATGCCGCCGTGGCCGGGGAGGAGCGCGCTGGAATCCTTGAGCCCCGCCCCGCGCTTCATCCACGATTCGAAGAGGTCGCCGACGACGGAGAGAAGCGCGAGTCCCAGCATCGCCGCGACTGCGGGAACGCCGAGCCCCGGGGCGAAGACGTCGGTGAAGGGAGCGGTCTGCGACCGCGCGATCGAAGCCAGTACGACGCCGTAGAGCGCCACACCCGCGAGCGCGCCGAAGACACCCTCCCAGGTCTTGCCCGGGCTCACCGCGGGTGCGAGCTTGCGGCGCCCGAAGCGCCGGCCCGCGAAGTAGGCGGCGATATCCGCGACCCACACCAGCGCCGCGGCCGCGAGGAGCACCCACGGCCCCGCCGCGCGCAGCACGACGAAGGCCATCCACGTGGGCCAGATCACGATCCAGCCCGCGAGCGCCGCCACGGCCGGGCCGGGACGAAGCCCCCGCGCGATCCAGGCGGGCGCCACGAGGACCCAGAACGCCGCCGCGATGCCGAAGGCGACGAGGGCGAGCTGCAGGAACGCGCCCCCCGCGGCGCTCGCGTGCAAGAGCCAGAGCGCGCCGCCCGTCGCGATGGAGATGCCGAGGAACGCGGCCCGCCCTGTCCCGCCCAGGCCGCACATGCGCGACCATTCCCAGCAGCAGACGAGCGCCACCGCGAGCATGAAGAGGGCCCACAGCCCCGCGGGCGCGAGGAACGCCATGGCGAGCAGGACGACGAGGGCCACGACCGCGGTGATGACGCGTGTGGCCAGCATCGCGGCGCTTTCACCCCGCGTGGGTCGCGGGCTCGCCCTGGAGGAGCTGCTCGCTGGTGCGCCCGAAGCGGCGCTCCCGGCGGCGGTACGAGGCGATCGCCTCTTCGAGCGCCTTCGCCCCGAAGTCCGGCCACAGCGCCTCCGTGAAGTAGAACTCGGTGTAGGCGAGCTGCCAGAGGAGGAAGTTCGAGACGCGTTCCTCCCCGCCCGTGCGGATGAAGAGGTCCGGTTCCGGCGCGTAGCTCATGGAGAGGTGGCGCGCGAGGCGCTCCTCGGTGATCTCGGCGGCGGGGTCCTCGAGGCGGCAGCGGTTCGCGGCCTGCAGGATGTCCCAGCGCCCGCCGTAGTTGGCGGCGATGGTGAGCGTGAGCCGCGTGTTGGCGGCGGTCGACGCCTCGCCGCGGTCCACGTGCTCGCGGATGCGCGCGTCGAAGAGCGAGAGGTCGCCCACCACCTTGAAGCGGATGCCGTTCGAGTCGAGCTTTCCCACCTCCTGCTCGAGCGAGCGGAGGAAGAGCTGCATCAGGAACGACACCTCCTCCGGCGGGCGGCGCCAGTTCTCGCTCGAGAACGCGAAGAGCGTGAGGTACTCGATGCCGCGCTCGATGCAGGTCTTCACCACCTCGCGCACCGTCTCCACCCCGCGGCGATGCCCCGCCACCCGCGGCAGGAACCGCCGCTTCGCCCAGCGGCCGTTGCCGTCCATGATGATCGCGACATGGCGCGGGACGCCGCCCGTCTCGGGGATCGATTGCGTGGAGCTGTCGAATTCGGGCATCGGTTTCAAGAATCGCTTTTCCTGGAGTCCGGCCTGCGGCCGAGACCACCGCTCATACGGACATCACGTCCTTTTCCTTCTCGGCCACGAGGCGGTCGATGTCCGCGATCGCCTTGTCCGTCATCTTCTGGACCTCGTCCTGCGCACGCTTCTCGTCGTCCTCGCTCACGTCGCCCTCCTTGAGGAGGTCCTTCAGGTGCGTGATCGCGTCGCGCCGGATGTTGCGCACCGCCACCTTGGCGTTCTCGCCCTCGTGCTTCACGATCTTGGTGAGCTCGCGGCGGCGCTCCTCCGTCAACGGCGGCATGGGGATGCGCACGACGTCGCCCGAGGTCGCGGGATTCACGCCCAGGTCCGAGTCGCGGATCGCCTTCTCCACCACCTGCACCATCTTCTTCTCGAAGGGCTGCACCGCGATCGTGCGCGCGTCCGCGAGCGTCACGTTGGCGACCTGGTTGATGGGCACTTCCGAGCCGTAGTAGTCGACCTTCAGGTGGTCGATGATGCCGGTGTGCGCGCGCCCCGTGCGGACCTTCGCGAGGTCGTGCTTGAGCGTGTCCACCGACTTCGCCATCTTTTCGGTTGCCTGCTTCTTGATATCGGCGATGTTCATCTCGAGCCCCGATACGTCCCTGAAATCTTAGTTGTGGACCAGTGTACCCTCGTCCTCGCCCATCACGACGCGCTTGAGCGCCCCATCCTTGAAGATGGAGAAGACGTTGATGGGCAGCTTCTGGTCGCGGCAAAGCGCCAGCGCGGTCGCATCCATCACCTTGAGGTTCTTCACGAACGCCTCGTCGAAGGTGATCTTGGCGTACCGCGTGGCGGTCTTGTCCTTCATGGGATCGGCGGTGTAGACGCCGTCCACCTTGGTCGCCTTCAGCACGATCTTCGCCTCGACCTCGCGGCCGCGCAGCGCCGCCGCCGTGTCCGTCGTGAAGAACGGGTTCCCCGTGCCGGCGGCGAAGATCACGATCTTGCCTTCCTCGAGGTAGCGGATCGCCTTCCCGCGGATGTACGGCTCGCACACCGGCTCGATGTTCAACGCCGACTGCACGCGCGCGACCAGGCCCGCCCGGTTCATCGCGTCCTGGAGCGCCAGCGCGTTGATGACGGTCGCGAGCATGCCCATGTAGTCCGCGGTCGCGCGGTCCATCCCGGCGGCGCCCTGGGAGACGCCGCGGAAGATGTTGCCCCCGCCGATCACCACACCCACCTGGACGCCCATGTCGGAGACTTCCTTCACCTCGCCCACGATCCGGTCGACGGTCTCGCGGTTGATGCCGAAGGAGTCGTCGCCCATCAGCGCTTCCCCCGAGAGCTTCAGGAGGATGCGCGGATAGGCCGGCACGGCGGGCGGGTTCGGCTCGGCCGAGCCGGCGGCTGCGGCCTTCGCGTTGGGGAGGGTCTCGGCGGCCACGGGCGGTCTCAGGCGGCGGTGCGGGTCATCGCCGCCACCTCGGCCGCGAAGTCGCTCTGCTTCTTCTCGATGCCCTCGCCCACCACCAGCAGGCGATAGCCGCGCAACTTCGCGCCCTGCGCCTTCAGCATCTTCTCGACCGTCTGCTTGTCGTCCTTCACGAAGGGCTGGCCCAGGAGCGTGATCTCGGCCAGGAACTTGTTCAACCCGCCCTCGACCATCTTCGCCACGATCTCGGGCGGCTTGCCGGACTCGGCCGCGCGCGCCTCGAGGATCTTCCGCTCGGAGGCGACCACGTCCGGCGCGACCTGCTCCTTCGCCATGTACTTGGGCTTGGCGAAGGCGATGTGCATCGCCACGTCCTTCGCGACCACGGGATTCGCACCCTCGTATTCCACCATCACGCCGATCTTGCCGGGCGGGTGGAGGTAGGTCTCGAGCTTCGCGTCCGTCTCGATCCGCTCGAAGCGGCGCACGGTGATGTTCTCGCCGATCTTCTGCACGAGCTTCTGGCGCGTGGCCTCGACCGTGTCCGCGCCGATCTTGAGCTCCGAGAGCGCGGCCACGTCCGCGGGCTTGCGCGTGGCGACGAGCTCCGCGAGCTCCCTCGCGAACGCGGCGAACTCCGGGTTCTTCGCGACGAAATCCGTCTCGCTGTTCACTTCGACCATGGCGCCCGTGCGGCCGTCGGCCGAGACGAAGGTGCCGATCGAGCCTTCGGAGGCGACGCGCGAAGCGGCCTTCGAGGCCTTCGCCCCGCTCTTGATCCGCAGCAGCTCCTCCGCCTTCTTCATGTCGCCGCCCGCTTCCTCGAGCGCCTTCTTGCATTCCATCATGCCGAGCCCGGTGAGCTCGCGCAGTTCCTTGACCATTCCCGCGGTGATTTCCGCCATTTCCTTGCTCCGATTCGATGAGCGCGGCCGGTCTTGCCCAGGCCGGTCGCGCGAAGATCCAAACGATACGAAAAAGGGGCCTTCGATCGCCCCTTTCTCGCCGAACCCTGCCGAAAGGGCCCGTTACTGCTTCTCGGCGTCCTCGACCTCGACGAAGTCCTCCGTCGGCGGCGCCACCATCTCGCTGATCACCTGGCTCCTGCCCTCGAGGATCGCGTCCGCCACACCCCGGGCGTAGAGCCGGATCGCGCGGGTGGAATCGTCGTTGCCCGGGATCACGTAGTCGATGCCGTCCAGCGAATTGTTGGAGTCCACCACGCCCACGATGGGGATGCCCAGCGTGCGGGCCTCGGTGACCGCGATCTTGTGGAAGCCCACGTCGATCACGAAGAGCGCGTCCGGGATGCCGCCCATGTCCTTGATGCCGCCCAGCGAGCGCTCGAGC
>Ga0207667_10007186_pt1 | contig 13434 bp, 11 predicted proteins | sample KBSCornC52_FD_184301 | JGI IMG/M metagenome (GOLD analysis project Ga0207667, IMG submission 184301) | Corn rhizosphere microbial communities from Kellogg Biological Station, Michigan, USA - KBS Corn C5-2 (SPAdes) (version 2) | ecosystem: Host-associated > Plants > Roots > Rhizosphere > Soil ...
AAATTCAACGGGTCAAAATTCTTGACCTCGGCGGCAAAAGTGACAGGGAAGCCGGTGGTGTCAAAACCCGTGATCGGAGCCATACCGCTGGCGCCGGCAACCAGTTTCTCCCACACCTCCTGCGCGGTATTGCCCACACCGCACACCAGCCCGAGGCCGGTGATCACTACTCTTCGATTCACCGGCTACTTGCCTTTCGCGGTCTTTTCGTTCTTCTCGATGTAGTCGATTGCGTCCTTGACGGTCTTGATCTTCTCAGCGTCCTCGTCAGGAATCTCAAGGTCGAACGCCTCTTCAAACTGCATCACAAGCTCGACAACGTCCAGCGAATCCGCGCCCAGATCCTCCTGGAAGCTTGCTCCGGGCGTGACCTCCGCCTCGTCCACCTGGAGTTGCTCGACGATGATCTGTTTTACTTTCTCTTCTACCGCCATGCCTGATTCTCCTCAATTTCAATCGCAAAATACGGAACATCGGCCGGGGACAAAGTTCATCCGCAGTACCCTGCCTACAATACCGGCAGACGGCACACTGGGACAACCGGAGTCCCCGGCGACGGGTTCATGTCGCTGGGGTGGCATCCGCTGTGCAGACAAAATGCCGCCCGGCCCCGAATCTCCAAGTCTAACGGCCCGCTCCCGTGGTGTAAAGCTGCTCAGAGTGGAAATAAATCAATCACCTGCGCCGCGTTGATCGCCGACGTCCCCGTTCCGTAACTCATCCGAGACACCTGCCAGAAAAGGTGAGTTTCGTCCTACAATTGCACAGCACAAAAGCGTAAATTAGGCGAAGATAGCTGGAGGACTCTCGCATGCAGGCTCTCTTTGTTGGGATCGCGATCGTCGCCGGGCTGATTCTCGGATACATCATCCGCTCCGCCTCCGCTCGCCGTGAATCCGCTCTCCTCGATCAGCGCAATCGCGAGGCTTTCGATGCGCTGAATGCCCTCCAGCGACAGCTCTTGCAGGCCCAATCCGAATCCGCTGCGCGCGCCGGCTTCGAACCGCTCGCCGCAGAACGTGCCGCCACCATCGCGCAACTCAATAATGAAGTTTCGAATCTCCGAGCCGACCTGGATTACAAGGCCGCGACCGAAAGCAATCTTCATGCGCGCATCAGCCAACTCGAAGCCGACCTGAATAACGAACGCAAAAATCTTGGCGAGAAAGTCGAACTACTCGAGTCCGCGAAGAAGGCCCTCTCCGATCAGTTCCAGAACCTCGCGACGGACATTCTCGAATCGAAATCAAAAACATTTTCCGAGGGCAGCCAGAAGGAGCTTGGCAATCTCCTCACGCCGTTGCGCGCGCAGATCGAAGAGTTTCGAAAGAAGGTTGAAGAAGCGCAGTTAGACTCCAAAACCGGCGTTACGAAGCTGGAGACTCTGATCGGCACGCTCGGCACTCTCAACGAGCAACTCACTGAAGAAGCTCGCAATCTCACCACCGCGCTGCGTGGTTCCGCAAAGACGCAAGGGGACTGGGGCGAGTTCATCCTCCGCGATCTGCTCGACAAGGCCGGCTTGCGCGAGGGCGAACAATACGCGTTCCAGCAAAGCTTCACCGGAGTTGAGAACGAGAGCGGCGAACGCACGCGCTCCCTTCGCACTGACGTGATCGTGTTCCTGCCCGGCGGCCGCAATCTCGTCATTGATTCCAAGGTTTCGCTCACGGCCTACACCGATTGCGTCGGAGCCTCCGATGAAGATGCGCGCAAAACCGCACTGAAGGCGCACCTCGTCAGCGTGCGCGCGCACATTGCGAGTCTCGGAAAGGCCGGTTATCACAAGCTGCCTGACATCGAGGCGCCCGATTTTGTCGTGATGTTTGTGCCGATCGAACCAGCGTTTCTGATTGCGTTGCAGGCTGACGGAGAACTCTGGGCCGACGCCTACAAGCAGGGAATTCTTCTCGTCGGCCCCACAACGCTGCTCTATGTCATCCGCATCGTCAACGTTCTCTGGCAACAGGAGCGGCAGGCTCGCAACGTCCGCGAGATCATGGATCGAGGATCCAAGCTCTACGAGAAGTTCGCCGGCTTCGTCACCGACATGGATGTCATCGGCGACAACATCCGCAAGGCTGACCAGAGCTACAGCAACGCCATGAAGAAGCTGGCCGAAGGCCCCGGTAATCTCATCGGCCAGGTGGAGAAGCTCAAGGAACTCGGTATTCGAACCAACAAATCGATTCCCAGGAAGCTACTTGACCGAGCCGCCGTCGACCAGGCCGAACTCGCTCTCACCGCGGAAGCTGAATCTCCTGAGAGCACAAATTAGGCTGGCCGGGACCCAGATTCCCCGCATCGTAAGCTGCTGATTCCACAGCCGAGAGCGACGTGCCCCTTACCAAGGTTTCGTTGCCTCGGTGCCCTCTCCGCCTCTTGCACATCGATTGCTCGTACTCTTGTCATAGAGGATTGTGCACGCAATGGGGAGTTCTGCGATGAGCTATGCCGCAGTCGCGCTTGCCATTGCCCTCGTCTGTCTATTGGGTGGCTATTTTTGGGGCCGGTCTAATGTAAGGGCGCAGATAGAGCAAGCCATCGAAAAAGAGCATGTCGCTCTCGATATGCGCGAGTTCACCATGCGCCAGCAACTGGAAGAAGCGATTGCAGAAAACGCCCGCCTCCGTCCTCTCGCCGAAGAACTCGGTCAGGTTCAGAAGAGGCTTAAGCACGAGCAGGCAGAGTACGCGCGCATGAAGGGCGAGTTCAACGCTGCCACGAGAGGCGGCGCGCCTGAGGCGTCAGCCCAGGAGCCCATCCAGGCGCCAGAGCCTCCTCCACCTCCCGATTCCGCGGATCTGGCTATCCAGAAACTGCTGCAGTCCCTGGAAGCCTTCAACGAGCCGGACGCCAAACCACCGCTCGTGGAGGAAAAAGAAAACACGCCTGCAGGCGCTCCAACCGTGAATGCAGCCGTTCCAACTGCGGTCAAACCCACTCCCACGCCCCCGCCAATCCAGGTAGCAGAGACACGCCGGCCCGCTGGGCTTCCGCCCGCCCCTACGCCTCCGCGACCCAGCCAGCCGATCGCAGCCACCGCCAGACCCGAGCCAGTTCGCCAACCGCAGCCGGTCAGTAAACCGCTGCCTGTTCGCGAACCACTGCCGCTTAGCAAGCCGCTACCACTTACCCAACCACAGCCGGCTAAGGCAGCTCAGCCCACTCCCCCAGAACCTCGCAAACCCCTCCAGACAGAGCCACGAAAGCCCGCCCCGACCGAAGCAGGAAAACCCGTCGATGAATGGCAGGAGTTCGCCAAACAACTCGACGCACTTACCGGACGCAAGAAGTAGAGCGCCGCAAAGAAGTGCCCCGCCCCACCTGACCCCGCAAATATTCGTATCGGCAAAGCGAACCAGCCGCTAGCTCTGCGGCGTCTCCAACTCCGCAAACGTCGCGCGCAACCGCTTCCAGGTTGTTCCCAGATCCTCCGGCAGAACGCGGGTCTCGGCCACCGTGGTCATGAAGTTGGTGTCTCCCACCCAGCGCGGCATGGCGTGCATGTGCAGGTGTCCCGCCACTCCTGCCCCTGCAGCCTGCCCAAGATTTAACCCGAAATTAAACCCATGCGGACGGTAGAGCCGCTCCAGCGCGCGCTCCGTATTCTGTGCCAGGTCCATCAACTCGTGCGCTGCATCGCTGTGGAGCTTGGCAATGCGATCGAGATGCGCATATGGCATCACCATCACGTGGCCAGATGTATACGGATACGCGTTCAGGCAGATAAAGCAGTGTTTCCCGCGCACAACCAGTCCGCCGGCCTTTTCGGCCTCATCCGCCGGCATTCCTTGCTCGATCGCGTAATCAACGCTGGCTATCAGGTTGCAGAAGACACAGGCCAAATCGCCCGGCCACGCATTCAGCCGCTGAGGAACGCCGGGACGCGGCGCGCCATCCGCCGTTGTCACGTACGCAAACCGCCACGGGCTCCAGAGCTGATCCATTCCGCCCTAACCTTCCGGGATCTGCTTTACCCTTCCGCGTCCACCCAATCGCTTCTACGCAACCAAGTATAGTGTGATCTCGTCAGCCGCCGCGCGGGTGGTCTGACGCTCGCAACCTGTTTCGATTCGCCCTGATCACACCTGTATCCGCCGTCACACGGAGCCCATAACGTGAGTCAAATCGCCACTCTGGTGCATCAAAAAACCAGCAGAAGATCCAGATCCGCCTGAAAAGTCCCAAAGCGTTGGATTGACTGATAAATCTGACCATTGCTACACTTGAAAGCGTAGCTTCCTGCGCTGATTCCAGCAGTTAGCTGCGGCCGCACTCCAGCCAGCCATCGCCTGCCTGGTGTTTCCCTAGGAGACGAGTCGCTTCCCAGCCAGTCCTCTGGCCCGAAGCCCCGTCTCTGTGAAATGCCAAATCTCACAGGTTTCCGGTCAGCGGAGAACGCGGTATCCGCATCCTTCGTTCAACGTGACCTTGGATGTTTTCCCGCCGATACGCACGATCAAATCGCCGGGACCAGGAATCGCGGAGCTGCCTTGATGCCAAACGTCCTCAATCCCGAACCCGAGAGCATAACCCTGAACACCGAACTCGAAACCCCAACCCTCGACCCTGCGACGGAGCTTGACGCTCCCTCGTCCGAATCCACGTCCACTCCCGAGACCGCCGAAGCACAAACTGCTGCCCCAGCGCTGGACGCCGATGCCTCAACCGAGCCTGTAGCCCAGGCCGAAACCGGTCAGCTAGCCCAGACTGAACCTGCAGAGCCCGCCCAAGCCGAAGCCGGGGAACTGGCCCAGACCGCTCATGCTGCTGCAGCCGCACCGGCCGAACACAGCACCGAATCAGCAGAAGATTTCTCAGCTGCCCTCGAAGCCTTTGAGCGCGAGCAGGCCGCTGAAGCTGCCGCCGTCGAGGCCTACGGAGACAAACTCGTCTCCGGGACCGTGATCAAGCAGACTGAAAAGCACCTCGTGGTCGACGTCGGCCTCAAGTCCGAGGGCCTCGTGCCCATCGAACAGGTCACCGATCACACCGGTGCAGTCAAGTTCCAGCCCGGCGAAGTGATCGACGTGGTCATCGAACGCGAAGAGCCCGAGGGCGGCTATCTCGTCAGCTACGAGAAGGCCCAGCGCCTCCGCGTGTGGGACACCATCGAAAAGCATGCCAACGACAAGACCCCGATCATCGGCACAGTCGTCAGCCGCGTCAAGGGTGGACTCACCGTCGACATCGGCATGAAGGCATTCCTGCCCGGCTCGCAGCTTGAGATTCGTCCCGTCCGCAATCTCGACGGCTATCTCGGCCAGCAGATCGAAGTCCGCGTCATCAAGCTCAACAAGAAGCGCGGCAATGTCGTCATCTCCCGCAAAGAGATCCTCGAAGAAGAGCAGAACGCCAAGCGCTCCACCACACTCGAGCACCTCGGCGAGGGCGCCATTCTCACCGGCACTGTCAAGAACCTCACCGACTACGGGGCGTTCGTTGACCTCGGCGGCATCGACGGCTTGCTCCACATCACCGATATGAGCTGGGGACGCCTCACCCATCCCCGCGATCTGGTGAACGTCGGCGACGAGATCCAGGTCAAGGTGCTCAAGTTCGACAAAGAGAAGCAGCGCGTCTCGCTCGGCTTCAAGCAGCTCACGCCTGACCCGTGGCTCGATGCCGCGGAGCGCTATCCGGTGGGCGCGCACGTCCACGGCCGCGTTCTCTCGGTTACCGACTACGGCGCGTTCGTAGAGCTCGAGCAGGGAATCGAAGGCCTCGTTCACCTCTCTGAGATGACCTGGTCCAAGCGCCTAAAGCACCCCTCCAAGCTGGTCAAGCCCGGCGACGAGGTCGACACGGTTGTCCTCAGCGTCAACCCCGCCGACCGCCGGATTTCGCTCGGCATGAAGCAGCTTCTCGAGAACCCGTGGGAGAACCTCACCGAGCGTTATCCCGCCGGAACCGTAGTCGAGGGTCGCGTTCGCAACCTCACCGACTTCGGCGCCTTCATCGAAATCGAGGATGGCATTGACGGTCTCGTCCACGTCTCAAACCTGAGCTGGACCAAGCGCGTCAAGCACCCCTCTGAAATCGTGAAGAAGGGCGAGAAGGTCAAGGCAGTCGTTCTCGGCGTAGAGCCGGCGAACCGCCGCCTGAGCCTCGGCATCAAGCAGCTTCAACCCGATGTGTGGGAGAGCTTCTTCGCTACTCACCGCGTCGGTGATGTGGTCCATGGCAAGGTGCTCCGCACCGCGCAGTTCGGCGCCTTCGTTGAAATCGCCGAGGGCGTTGAAGGCCTCTGCCACATCTCTGAAGCCAGCGAAGTGCCCGGCGAGCCTTCCAAGCTCGATGTTGGCCAGGAGCACGAGTTCAAGATCATCAAGATCAACGTCGAAGAGAAAAAGGTGGGTCTCAGCCTCCGCGCAGTCAGTGGCCACGAAGCCAGCCGCGCCCAGGTCGAGTCCTACAAGGAGCACGCGCACAAACAGCCCGTCTCCAGCTCCACCACAACTCTCGGCGACCTAATCAACTGGCGCAAGAACGAGCGTTAAAACTCGTTCTCATCGGCACACCAGAACGGCCACCCCTCGGGGTGGCCGTTCTGCTTTTGTTGACGTTTCTTTGATGATAAATGTGGGTGCCCCGTCCTAGCTTTGCTAGGGCGAGATCACAAGCGTCTCCACCATCACAGACCTCTCGATCCCCATACCGGACTCTACAGTCATGCCCACCGGACTGCGCCGGATCCAGCAAGCCAAACAGATGCACTTCCTCACCTTCAGTTGTCATCAGAGGAAACCGAAGCTGGCGGCTCCGCGGACGCGCTCCGTCTTCGAACGATCACTGGAACTTACACGACTCGACTACGGATTCTGTGTAGCGGGCTATGTCATCATGCCGGAACACGTTCACCTGCTCATCACAGAACCGGACGCGGGGCCGCTCTCCACAGCTTTGCAGGCTCTCAAGCAGTCCGTCTCTCGCACGCTTGCCCTGCGAGCGCCGGAACCGTTTTGGCAGGCCCGATACTACGATTTCAATGTCTGGAGTGAGGAGAAGCGCGTCGAAAAGCTCCGCTACATCCATCGCAATCCAGTGCGCCGCGGCCTCGTGGAAAAGCCGGAGGATTGGCAGTGGTCGAGCTTTCGACATTACGCAACAGGAGTGGAAGGTGCGGTAGAAATTGAGTCGGAGTGGACCGCAAGGAAGCGCGAGCAAAACGGACTCCACCCGATCGTTCGTACGGGACCGACATTCCAGTTCCCGCACTAGCCTCGTGAGTGGTGTCCTCGTGAGTGGTGTTTATGTCAACCAGGAAGTGGGTGCCCCGTCCTAGCTCTGCTAGGGCGGGATTGAATGCTGCGAACCTCCATGATCATTGGTTGGACAGGCTCCACGGTCACGGACCGACTGAAAGCAGAGTGCAGCCCCGGCGCTCACCGCCTCAACTTGAAGTCACAAATTGTGCTTTCAAGTTTCTCGTTCAACGCTCGCAGACTTCGGAGGAAGCAGCAGCCTTCAGGCTGCTAAAGATCGCGGCCCAAGATAACCCGGTGAGCTGTATTTGCTCTTTGGGGCAGAGTTCGGGGGTGGTAAGCGAAGGATCTGCTTTTGCTTTTCACTTCTATTCATGCAGGACGATTGGTCGACGTCCGACTTCGGGGTGCCACATCGAGAGAAGATGTGGGAAAAGGCACCACTCTCATCCAGCCGCACCAAACCTACACCCCAAAATACGTCATTCACTCGATTGGCCGATTCTCTGTGTCTCCCTAAAATTTTCACTGATCGGCACTGCAGTAAACCAAAAGGGAGACCTTCAAATGTCTGACACAGTCACCAGTCCCGGAGCCGTCGTACTGCGCACCGGTGAGGGACAAACGCTTCGCTGGGGACCGCATGGCACCATCCGCATCATCGCCGCTGCTGATACCACTGACAGCTCATTCAGCATCGTCGAATCCACCGAACCCCCCGGCAGCGGCGCGCCGTTGCACGTGCATCACGGCGAGGCCGAAGCGTTCTACATCCTCGATGGCATGATCGAGCTGACCTGCGGATCCCAAACACTCACAGCCCAGGCTGGCGATTTTGTCTACGCGCCCAAAGACGTCCCCCACAAATACGCAGTGAAGGGTGAAAAGCCAGCCAGACTCCTGCTCCTCTTCTCGCGTCCTGGCTTCGAAAAATTCTTTGCCGAAGGCGGCTCTCCGCTCGACCATCCGGCGGCCGGTCCGCCAAGCCCGGACTTCTTCCCGCGTTTAGTGGAAAAGTACGGAATGGAGCTGCTTGAATCCCCGTCGCACTGAACATCGCTGAACAGGCTGGCTCAAAACACAGCATTCACCGCTCGCCCTGAGATCTCGTATGCACGAAGGGCCCAAACTCTTGATTCGTGTCGCCGCGCAACGCCGCTTCGATAATGCGGTCCGTTGCGCGGACGATGGATGCCAGCTCGGCGCGGGAGTGGACGTTCAGCTTCTCATAGATGTTCACCAGGTGTGTTGAAACCGTCCGTTCACTGATGCAGAGCCGCTCCGCAATCCCCCGATTCGGAAAGCCGTGCACGACATAACTCACAATCTCCCGCTCCCGCTCGCAGAGCTTCTCATCCAGAACGGTCTTCACCTTTTCGTCTGGAATGAGATGTGCGATGCGGGCCCAATACGTCTCATTTTCACGTCGCACCATCTCCCGGAACTCGTCCGGCCGATACTGCTCAAGCAGATCGATGTCATGCAGCTTGCGGGCGTGGTCCACAGCCATCGCCACGAGCGACTCTTCGCTATCCGCGGTGAAAACCTCCCCGCAAGGCGGGCAAGTGAGTCTCAGCTTAATGTGTTGAGTTTCTTCCGGCATACGCGAGTCCCCTTCGAAAGTCCTGCTGTTCGCGTACCGTAGATGCCAACGCTTCGGATCCAAAACGTGCTTAGCTCTTTTGCGATCTTGATCGACGTCAAACAGCATGAAACCGTTCTGGCCAAGCAGGGCCCAAAGCCCTGGACCGAGTATACCGAACACAGCGTACCCAACCCTGATCCAGTGTCGAACGGCGCACGCCACCCCAACTTGAAATCACAAATTTGATTTCAAGTTTCCCAACTCCGCAAGCGTCAGCTGAAACATAAAGTCCGCAGGAAGACATTCACGGTTCCGCTGCACTGCCTGCACCACAACCCTGGCTCCCTCGTCCCTGTTCTCACACTGAAAGCGTCAGAACCGAATACGACCGCGCCGGCAGCTTCACGCTCATCTTCGACCCGACCGACGGCGCGGCCACCGCCTGCGGCACCACCTTCTTCGGAATCGGAAAAAGTATTCAGGGCCTTCAGATCGTTCCCCGTAATCGTCTCGAACCCGATCACGCGAGAGGGCGTCAGGTCGTGCCAGTTCAGTTCCAGTTCCTGCTCGTTTTCGAGATCGCGATTCAACACAAAGATCGTCGCCGTCTTCTGCTCTGGTTGCAGTGTCGCCATCACATCGAGATACTGCACCTGTCCAAATCCCGGAACCGCCAGCCCGATATCTTCGATCGGCTTTCCAAGCGTAGCCACCTCGTAGCTCGGACCTTCCGGCTGAATGTTCAGCGCTCGTCCGCGTCCATACTTCAGCGCCCACGCATACGGATAGAAAATCGTATTGCGCAGGATGCCGTTCTCATTCGTCATGATCGGTGCAATCACATTCACCAGTTGCGCCAGGCAAGCCACCTTCACGCGATCCGAGTGCCGCATCAGCGAATTCGCCAGCCCGCCCACCAGCAGCGCGTCCTCAAGGTTATAAGGCTCCTCCAGCAGATGCGGAGCCTGCTTCCGGTGCCCGTTCACCGCATCGCCATTCCGCGCCCGGTACCATACATTCCACTCGTCAAACGAAAGAAAGAGTTGTTTCCCCGACCGCTTCTGCGCCCGCACCGAATCGCAAACAGCCACAATCTCCTCGATCTGCCGATCCATCGCCAGATTCATTGCCAGGTACTTCGAACTGTCGTGACCCGTCTCATCGGTATTCCCCCAATACCGATGCAGCGAAATTCCATCCACATCTTCGTAGCACTGCTCCAGCACCGTCCGATCCCACGTGATGTACGTTGGCATAAACGGCCCGCTCGATCCGCATGCAACCAGCTTCACGCTCGGATCGACCGCCCGCATCTGGCGCGCCGCATCCGCCGCCTTGATTCCGTAATCGCGCGCCTCCATGTGCCCGATCTGCCAAGGACCATCCATCTCGTTGCCCACGCACCAGAACTTCACGTTGTGCGGCTGCTCGTATCCATGCGATCGCCGCAGTTCGCTCCACTTCGTCCCTTTCTCCACGTTGCAGTACTCAACCAGCGCAGCAGCGTCTTCCGCCGTCCCGGTCCCGAAGTTCAACCCGAACAGCGGCTCCGTTCCCACCTTCCGCGCCCACGTAATGAACTCATTCGTCCCAAACTGGTTCGTCTCGGTCGTATTCCAGGCCCGATCCAGCACCGTCGGCCGATTCTTCTTCGGCCCCACGCCATCCAGCCAGTGATATCCCGAAACGAAGTTCCCGCCCGGCCAGCGAATAATCGGCACGCCAAGATCGTGGATCTCCTTCATCACGTCTGTCCGGAGTCCGTCCGCATCCGCAAACTTCGATCCCGGCTCATAGATACCCTCATAAATCGCGCGCCCCAACTGCTCCAGGAACGACCCGAACAGATGAGGATTGATTTCCGAAATCTGTCGATTTGAATCGATCACAACCCGCGTCACGCGCTGGGTCTGTGCAATCGCAAATCTGCCCAATGCAGAAGTCGCCGCGACAGCGAGGCCGGCCTGGCCCGCCTGCTTTAGAAAGCGCCTGCGAGAAACCTTCTTCATAAAAAATCCCCTTGTTGTTCCCGAAAATCTACGAACTTCGCGTCGCTGTTCAACTCGCTCGCATTGCCGAGGTTAACTTCGCGACTCAGGCTTGCTGGTAAACGTTTGCTCGCACAGCATAGAAACAGCGCCGCCTCTTGTCAAAGCCTCATTTCCATTCCACGCCGGCTTCGATCGCACTCGAGGCAGCGTCACCTTCAATTGTGATCACCGCCCTAGGTCTCTTTCTCCCGGGAAACGTATGATTCGGTCCTTCCCCAGGGAGAGGTGTCTTCATGTCCATCCAGAGTTCACGTCGCGATTTTCTATCCGCCGGGTTGATGCTTCCCATTGCCGGCGCCGCTTCCAAGCTCGATTTCCTCAATCCCGAGAAGCCCGCGCCAAAATCTCCAAAGCGTCCCAAACTTGACCACCGCTTCCTGGGCAAGACCGGCCTCAAGCTCACGACCGTTGGCTTCGGCTGCATGATCACATCCGATCCCAGCGTTATCACCCGTGCTGCCGATCTCGGCATCAACTACTTCGATACCGCGCGCGGCTACCAGAACGGCAACAACGAGCGCATGGTCGCGGCAGCGCTCGGCGCCAAACGTAAGGATGTCGTTCTCTCCACCAAGTCGATCGCGAACAACAAAGAAGGTTTGCTGAAGCATCTCGACACCAGCCTCTCCGAGCTCAAAACCGACTACGTCGACATCTGGTATCTGCACTCGAAGGACACACCGGCCGCCATCCACGATGACATGATCGAGGCGCAGCAGATCGCCAGGCAGCAGGGCAAGATCCGCTTCGCCGGTATGAGCACGCATGCACTGCCGAAGCTGACCGAGTGGACCATCGACAAGAAAGCCTTCGACGTCGTTCTCACGGTGTACAACTTCACCATGGATGCGAAGATGGATGACGCGATCGCCGCGGTCGCAAAGACGGGAACCGGCGTGGTGGCTATGAAAGTGATGGCCGGCGGTGCCCACGCCCGTCGAGCCGGCGAGACTGTCAACCCCATTGTCCAACGCGATGGAGCCATGCTTGCGGCCCTCAAGTGGGTACTGCACAGGCCCAACATCGGTACAACGATCCCCAGCATGACCGACATGGACCAGCTCGACGAGAATCTTCGCGCCATGGCGGAGACCTACGCGCCTGCCGACCAGAAAATTCTCACCGCGCACCTCGAGCAGATCAGGCCCTACTACTGCCGGTTCTGCGGCCAATGCGACGGCGCATGCGCAAAGGGCCTTCAGGTTTCAGACACGCTGCGCATCCTCACCTACGCCGAGGGCTACGGCCAGTTTGCCCTTGCCCGCGAGCGCTTCAACGAACTGCCTGCGCACCACGCCACAGCCCGTTGCGGTGACTGCACAGAATGCACCGTGAAATGCCCGCACGGAATCCGAGTCGCCGCCCGCATCACCCGCGCTCAGGAACTCTTCGCATGAGCGATGGACATTGGATGGTTTTGATGGGACACCGCTGGGTGCCCCATCCTAACCGCGGCTTCTTGCGGTTAGGGTGGGAAACGACAAAGCCGATTCCTGTGTCAGGGCACGACTTTAGTCGTGCCGATTCAGTTCAAAAAGAATCCTGGGCTTCAGCCCCTGCCGGCACAGCGTGGCGTCTTCTCATCCTGCTCGTTTCTCTTCTCGCCCCCGCAGTCGTACATGCCCAACCCTACCTCGATTGCCACCTCGTGCCCGGCTGGCAACAGTCCGGCCCGAAGCGGCAGTACACGCCTGACAATCTCTTCGACTACCGTGACGGAGCCGCCGAGGGCTACCTCATCTACAGCTTCACGCAGATGCAGGGCATCGACTGCAAATTCGGCTCAACCATCCTCTCCATCGACGTCTCGGACATGACCGATGCCGACTCTGCTTATGGCATGTTCTCCGCTAATCGCGATCCGCGGCACCCCATTGCAAAACTGGGCATGGGCGCCCAGGTCCTGCCGCAGAGCCTGCTCTTCGCGAAGGGCAAATACTTTGTCGAGATCATCGAGACCGACGGCAGCACCGACTCCAACCAGACCGCCACGCTTCAAGCGTTCGCCGCAAGAATCGAGCCTCTCCTCGAAGGCCGCAACACCCCGCCCGAAGAACTCGCCTGGTTCCCACAAGAAGGACAGGAATCCGCGAAGCTGGTCCCCGAAAGCGTTCTCGGCCTCAAGATCCTCAAGCGTGGCTACGTCGCAAAGTACACGAAGGGCCAGGCCTTCATCGTTGTCGAGCAGTCGCCCGAATCCGCAGCCGATGTAATGACGAAACTCCGCTCGCGTTTCGACGACTCAACTCCCGTCAAGATCGCCGACGAAGCCTTCGAAGCAAAAGCCCCCTACCTCGACGGCCTCTGCATCTTTCGCAAAGGCCGCATCATCGCCGGCTACTCCAATCTTCCCGATCCGCAAACTGCAACTGCACGAGCAGCAAAGCTTTTGGAACGGATTCCCTGACTGGTCCTGATGTTGAGAATTCGAAGGTTGTAAATGACGTCGTTAGGACTCAGGTAGCGTTTTGTGGACTCGATCTCGGTGACGCCAGCCTCTTACTTCCGCCGCTAACCCGCTAACCTGCTAACTTGCTACGCGCGAAGCGCGCTAACTTGCGAAGAGACTAACCGCTTGTTTCACTGCGAG
>Ga0207667_10007193_pt1 | contig 13428 bp, 11 predicted proteins | sample KBSCornC52_FD_184301 | JGI IMG/M metagenome (GOLD analysis project Ga0207667, IMG submission 184301) | Corn rhizosphere microbial communities from Kellogg Biological Station, Michigan, USA - KBS Corn C5-2 (SPAdes) (version 2) | ecosystem: Host-associated > Plants > Roots > Rhizosphere > Soil ...
GGTCAATGCTGCAGGCAATGGGGGCGACGCATCATCGACAACGCCATCCTCTGCCACGATCAGTGGAAGCATCCCCAATTCGATCCGGTCCCCTTTGCGGACTCCCACGGCTTGCCCGTATTCCAACGCCACATCATTCACAGCACAGCTGACGCTGTGGCTGTGCTGCGTCAATAACCATCCCGATGCACCTTTGCGTGCCTGGCAACGGATCCCCGTGAGTGCACTACCTGCGACATCGCTGACCTGTTTCAGGTGGTCGGTCGTCAAGATATCTCCATCTGCCAACACAAGCATGTGTGCCTCCTCGGCATGATCACCTTGCTGTAGCAAGCGCAGGCCCAGGAACGATCCAGGCGTTGTTAAGGCATTGAGCGCGGTGGCTCTTTCGTCATCATGTCCATGCATTGTTGTCACCTTCTATTCACCATCCTGCGACGCGCGTCAGGGGCGTGGCCGACACGATAAACATGACTGGCCTTTCGTCCTGCCTCGGCCGATCCGAGGGCGTTTGATGGGAGAGATTAAATCACGGCGCAGGCATTTTGCATATGCGACGTCGGACGTTAAATGTCATTTAAATCAGCTTTCTAGAATTCGTTCTATATAAATTATTTTCTCAATAAATATAATCAACACCGCTGCTTTGGAATTCACTTTTCGCAAAAAATATTGCTAATAAAAAGTTATATTTTTCGACTTAAAAAATATGCAGTTCTAGTAAAAAAATTAATCACGGAGATAGCCTTTCATGAGTTTTTCTCGTCACACGCTATTCGGCAAGCTGGATATCACGCTGTTCAAGACAGTGGAGTCGGCTGCGACATTCTGCAAGCTGCGCGGCAATCCGTATATTGAGCTGGTGCACTGGTTGCATCAGTTGCAGCAACTTCCGGATAGCGACTGGCAGCGCATCACGCGTCACTTTGGGATCGCAGAAACGCTGGATCGCGATATTGCGGCAGCATTGAACACTCTGCCTGTTGGAGCGACGTCCATCAGCGATTTTTCTCATCACGTTGAAATGGCGATTGAGCGCGCCTGGGTTATCGCGACACTGGCCTTCGGTGAGCAGCGTGTGCGCGGCGCATGGTTGTTGACAGCACTACTTGAGACACCTGAATTGCGACGCGTTCTATTGAGCATCTCAGCGTCCTTCTCCGACATTCCTTCACGGGATTTGACGAGCGTATTCTCTGCCGTCGTGGCTGGCTCACCAGAGGAAGGGGAGTTGGCGCACGACGGCTCCGGTCTGCCGTTCGCAGTGCCTGGCGAGGCAAGCCAATCGCTGACGCAGAAAACATCTTCGAAGTCTGCACTGGCGCTGTACTGCAGTGATTTGACGGCGCTTGCGCGTTCCGGAAAGATCGATCCCGTCATCGGTCGCGAGCACGAAATTCGAGGCATGATCGACATCCTCTTGCGTCGTCGTCAAAACAATCCTTTGTTAACAGGCGAAGCCGGTGTCGGTAAAACCGCGGTGGTCGAGGGATTGGCGCTGGCCATCGCCAATGCGCAGGTCCCGCCCAGTTTGCGCAGTGTACGACTGCTGAGTCTGGACGTCGGCGCCTTGCTGGCCGGCGCCAGCATGAAGGGCGAGTTTGAGTCGCGCCTGAAGGGCGTGCTGGAAGAAGCGGGTACTTCTGCGACCCCTGTGATTATGTTCGTCGATGAAGTGCATACTTTGATCGGTGCAGGCGGACAAGCCGGCACAGGTGACGCCGCTAATCTATTGAAGCCGGCGTTGGCGCGTGGCACCTTGCGTACGATTGGCGCCACTACCTGGAGCGAATACAAGCGTCATATCGAAAAAGACCCTGCCTTGACGCGCCGCTTTCAGGTTTTACAAGTCATGGAGCCGGAAGAGGCCGCAGCGACCGACATGATCCGTGGTCTTGTTCCAGTTTTTGCGGAACATCACAAGGTGTGGATCATGGAATCGGCGGTTCGCGCGGCGGCCACCTTGTCACATCGCTATATCCCATCGCGGCAATTGCCCGATAAGGCGATCAGCTTGCTCGATACTGCTTGCGCCCGGGTAGCGCTTTCCCAGCATGCACAACCAGCCGAGATTAGTTACCTCCAGGAGCGCCTGCTTGCCTCCGGACTGGAGCGAGAACTGCTGGTGAAAGAGGATAGTCTCGGTTATGTCGATGACAAGCGCTTGCAAGAAGTAACTAGCCGGATCACCGCTCAAGAGCAAGAACTTGCAGACCTGAACGTGCGTTGGCAGCAAGAGTTGGCTGTCACAGAGGTCATCATGGATCTGCGCTCGCAGTTACTAGCGGTGCCCGATGATTCGAATGCTGCGACTGTACGTCGCTCGTTGTTGGATGACCTCGACAAGCACAGTGTTCAATTGACGCAATTGCAGCAGGACGCTCCTTTAATCCATGCGCAAGTCGATGATGCTGTGATCGCCGCTATCGTCGCCGACTGGACCGGAATTCCGGTCGGAAATATGGTGCAGGACGATATCACCGCTGTGGTCAATCTTCCGGAAGTACTGGCGCAACGTGTCATCGGCCAGGATCACGCTTTACTGTCCATCGGCGAACGCATACAAACGTCGCACGCCAAACTTGCCGATCCGGACAAGCCGGTCGGCGTGTTCATGCTGGTCGGTCCAAGCGGTGTCGGTAAAACCGAAACAGCCTTGGCGTTGGCCGACGCCCTGTACGGCGGCGAACAGAATCTGATCACCGTCAACATGAGCGAATTCCAGGAATCGCACACGGTTTCGACCTTGAAAGGCGCGCCGCCGGGCTACGTCGGTTACGGCGAAGGCGGCATTCTGACGGAGGCAGTGCGTCGTCGCCCCTACAGCGTCGTCCTGCTCGATGAGATCGAGAAGGCACATCCCGATGTCCACGAAATGTTCTACCAAGTCTTCGACAAAGGTTGGATGGAAGATGGGGAAGGGCGTTACATCGATTTTAAAAACACCATCATTTTATTGACCAGCAATACCGGTTCCGACGAGATTGCCAACTGGCACGAAGACGCGGACCGGACCGATCCCGACGTGCTCGCCAATGCGTTGCGGCCGGCCTTACGCCAAGTTTTCCCGGCAGCGTTTCTCGGTCGCGTCAAGATCATCCCTTATTTTCCACTGGCAACGGATGCCCTGGGCCAGATCGTTCGCCTGCATCTGAAAAAGGTCGTGCGCCGCATGCAGACGCACCACAGTATTGCGCTCGCCTTCAGCGACGCCGTGGTTGAGCGCATCGTCAGCCAGTGCGGCACACACGAGACCGGTGCGCGGTTGCTGGTCGGTTTTATTGAGCAGCATCTGCTCACGGGATTGTCGCGCGTGTGGCTGAACGCCTTGCAAGACAAGCGCCGCCTCGCCCGTATCGATGTCGATTTTGCTGAAAAAGCGCCTGATGGCGGCTTTATTTATCACTGTGCAGAAGAGACGCCAATTCTGGCGCTTGATGCTCCCTCTGACGCTCCGATTGATTCGTTGTACCCCTGTGCTGTCCCCGTTTGACCCTTGTTTATCCGATTCCTATCAGGAGGAGTATTACTATGAGCACCAGCAACAATTCCCAAAAATTCATCGCACGCAATCGCGCTCCGCGCGTGCAGATCGAATACGACGTCGAAGTCTACGGCGCCGAAAAGAAAATCGAACTGCCTTTCGTCATGGGCGTGTTGACCGATTTGTCGGGCAAGCCGACCGAAGCGCTGCCGCCGGTAGCCGAACGTAAATTCCTCGATATCGATATCGACAACTTCGACGAGCGCATGAAAGCCATTGGCCCGCGCGTGGCTTTCTCGGTGCCTAACACGCTCTCCGGCGAAGGGCACATGATGGTCGACATGACCTTCGACAGCATGGACGACTTTTCTCCTGCGGCCGTGGCGCGCAAGGTCGATGCGCTGAAACAGCTGCTCGATGCGCGCACCCAGCTCTCCAATCTGCAAACTTACATGGACGGCAAGTCCGGCGCGGAAAGCCTGGTGCATCAATTGCTGCGCGATCCAGCCCTGATGAAGACGCTGGCCGCCTCGCCCAAACCGGTCGCAATAGAAACAGAAGCCGCTCCAGACTAAAGCGACGATCAAACGCATCGCCTATTCCATCCACAAGGACGTATCCCATGAAAACCGCCAACACCGTTGCCGCACCTGCCGTGCAATTCGCCAGCCAGGACGAATTCTCCGCATTGCTCGACCGCGAGTTCAAACCCAAAACCGAACTGGCGCGCGCCGCCGTCGAATCCGCAGTGCGCACCCTGGCCGAACAGGCCTTGGTCAAGACCGCCACCATGTCCGATGATGCCTACAGCGCCATTGAGTCGGTCATCGCCGAAATCGACCGCAAGCTGTCCGAGCAGATCAACCTGATCCTGCACCATGACGATTTCCAGAAGCTCGAGTCCGCCTGGCGGGGCTTGAATCACCTGGTCTCCAATACGGAGACCGATGAGCAACTCAAAATCCGCTTCATGGATTTGTCCAAGGACGAAATGCGTCGGACCCTGCGCCGTCATAAAGGCGTCGCCTGGGATCAAAGCCCGATTTTTAAACGTGTCTACGAAGAAGAATACGGTCAGCTCGGTGGCGAACCCTACGGCTGCCTGGTTGCGGATTACTATTTTGATCACACCCCGCCGGACGTTGAACTGCTGGGGGCGATTGCCAAAGTGTCGGCGTCCGCACATGCCCCGTTCATCGCCGGTGCCGCACCGTCGGGTCTGCAGATGGAGTCCTGGCAAGAACTCGCCAATCCACGCGATCTGGCAAAAATTACCTCCAATCTGGAGCATGCCGCTTGGAACAGCTTGCGCAGTACCGAAGATGCCCGTTACGTCGGTCTTGCCATGCCGCGCTTTCTTGCGCGTCTGCCTTATGGCGCCAAAACCAATCCGGTCGACGAATTCGATTTCGAAGAAAAGACCGACGGCGCCGACCACAAGAAATACGTCTGGAATAACGCCGCCTACGCCATGGCCGTCAACGTCAACCGCAGCTTCAAATCCTACGGCTGGTGCACCATGATTCGCGGCGTCGAAAGCGGCGGTACGGTCGACAACCTGCCTTGTCACACCTTCCCAACGGATGATGGTGGCGTCGATATCAAATGCCCGACAGAAATCGCCATCTCGGACCGTCGCGAAGCAGAACTCGCGAAAGCCGGATACATCCCGCTGGTGCATCGAAAGAACACCGACCATGCCACTTTCATCGGTGCCCAGTCGCTGCAAAAACCTGCCGAATACCATGACCCGGATGCAACAGCCAACGCCAATCTTTCGGCACGTCTTCCTTATCTGTTTGCCAGCTCGCGCTTTGCGCATTACCTGAAATGCATCGTCCGCGACAAGGTCGGCGCCTTCAAGGAGAGGGAGGACATGCAGCGCTGGTTGAACGAGTGGATCATGAATTACGTCGACGCTGATCCAACCAACTCGTCGCAAGAAACCAAAGCCAAGCGTCCGTTGGCAGGCGCCGAAGTCGTGGTCGAAGAAATCGAAGGAAATCCAGGCTACTACGGCGCAAAATTCTTCCTGCGTCCGCACTTCCAGCTCGAAGGCTTGACAGTCTCCCTGCGACTGGTGGCGCGTTTGCCATCCATCAAGCAAGCCGCGTAAGCAACAGAAGCCGGCACACACCAAAGAAGATACACATTCCGATACAGGGCCCGTGACCGCCGGCCTTGTAGGGGGACCCTCGCAGTAAATTTTCTGAACTACCCATTTTAATCAGAGGAGATTCACATGGCACAAGACATCTTTTTGAAGATCGAAGGCATCGACGGCGAAAGCCAGGACGCCGCACATAAGAACGAAATCGAAGTACTGGATTGGACCTGGAAGGTTTTGCAAGAGTCGACCATGCATGGCGGCAGTGGCGGCGGTTCCGGCAAGGCCACTGTTGAAGATCTCACGTTCACTCATTCGGCTGATAAATCCAGTCCGAATCTGATGAAGTACTGCCTGACCGGCAAGCATATTCCGGAGGCCAGGCTGACCGTGCGCAAGGCCGGAGGCAATCCACTGGAATACCTGAAGATCACCATGAACGACGTCATCGTTACCAAGGTGCAGCCAGGCGGCAGCAATAAGGAGCTGGGCATCAAGGAAGTCGTCAGTCTGGCGTTCTCCAAGGTGAAACAGGAATACGCCGTGCAAAACGCTCAAGGCGGCTCGGCCGGCGCGATCACTGCAGGCTACGACATCAAGGGTAACAAAGAATCGTAATTTGTTGATGGCGTGTAAGGCGCTGTCTTGGTAGCGTCTTACACCTGTTTTTCTTGTTCTGTTGGATTTTTTTGCGGCTGGATATTATGCAACTCCTCATGCGATTCCCTTTATTTTTCTTGCCTCGCCTGCTTGTTGTTGCCATGCTCGGCGCCTTGCTCGCCGCCTGCAGCAGCGTCAACGTGCCGCCGCCTCTGGAGCAAAGCAAACTTGAGTTGACCATCGTCGCTGCCGATGACGTCAATCCCGACGACAAGGGACGCGCCTCACCGATTCTGATACGCATCTACGAACTCAAGTCCGACGGCCCGTTTCAGGAAGCCGATTTCTTTACCCTCCAAAAGCAGGACAAGCTGACCCTGGGTGCTGACATGCTCGCCAAGGACGAATTTATCCTGCGCCCCGGCCAGACCAAGTTCATTCGCCGTAAAACTCAGCCTGACACCACCGCCATCGGCATCTTGGCCGGATATCGTCAACTGGGCACGGCAGTCTGGCGCATCGTCTACAAATTGAATCCGGCTCCAGAAGCAGCCTGGTACCGCATGGTCGTCCCGGCCAACAAGACCAAGCTCAACATCGAGCTGCAAACCAACGACATCAATCTCACCGCACTCGACTAAGAAAGAAAAAATCATCATGAGCTGGCATAACAAAGTCGTCTGGACCGAAGGACTGTTTCTGCGTCCACAACTGTTTCAACAGCAAGAGCGCTATCTGGAAGCCTATGCACACAAGCGCAGCGCACCCTTGAATCCCTTCTATTGGGGTTTTACTCACTACGCCATTGACGCCGAATCGCTGTCCTTGGGCAAACTGGTGTTGTCGCAGGCAGCAGGGGTGTTTGCTGATGGCACGCCATTCGATGCACCGGGCCAGACCCAGCCGCCGCCGCCCTTGACCTTGTTGCCGGAGCATCTGGAACAAACCATGTATCTGGCCATGCCGATTCGCACGCCTAATGCGGAAGAGACTGCATTTGACGAAGAAACTGCCTCGCTGGCCCGTTATATGGCAGTCGACGAAGAACTGCGCGACGCCAACGCAATCGGGCAGGGGCCCAAGCTGGTGCAATTGGCGCAATTGCGTCTGCGGCTGTTGCCGCAGAAAGAGCTGACCGATGCCTGGATCGGATTACCCATCGCCAAGGTGACCGCCTTGCGTTCGGACGGTAGCGCCGCGCTGGACAGCAACCTGATTCCGCCGGTGACGGGCTTTGGCACCAGCAGCTTGCTCGCCAGCTGGGTGAATAAAATTCAGGGACTCACCCAATTGCGCGGCCAAACCCTGGCGCAACGCTTGTCTGGCGCCGACGGCAAATCGTCGGATGCCAATGAAGTCTCCGACTATTTGCTGCTGCAAATTCTCAATCGTTACGAGCCGCTGCTGAACCATCTGCTCAATGTCACAGAGACCAGCCCCGAAGCGCTCTATATGTTGCTGAGCAGTTTTGGCGGCGAACTCTCCACCTATGTACGCACGACTACGCGTCGTCCCAAGACTTATGTGCCGTATCGCCATGTCGATCCGTATCAGACCTTCAAGGAGCTGGTCGACGATGTCCACGCCCTGTTAAACGAAGTACTGGTGCGCAGTGCGCAGCGCATCGATTTCGAGAAACGCCCGCATGGTGTGCATCTGGCGGTGATGGATCCCGCCACTGTGCAGAGCTTTGGCAGTCTGGTGCTGGCGGTCTCGGCTGAGGTGCCGCCCGATGTGCTTGTGACGCGCTTCGCCGCGCAAAGCAAGCTGGCCTCGTCAGAACGTTTGCCCGAGCTGATCCGTTCGCATTTGCCTGGCATCAGCATGGCCGCCTTGCCGGTGCCACCGCGTCAGATTCCGTTTAATGCCGGTTTTGTGTACTACGAAATTCATCGCCATGGTCCTTTGTGGGAGCAAGTCGCGCAATACGGCGGCCTGGCCATGCACGTATCGGGCGAATTTTCCGGACTGCGCGTCGAGTTGTGGGGCGTGCGCGAGAAGTAGACCGCCCGGCAGGTCGATCTGTTTGGCGTTTGGTGTGCTGCGCCGACGCCGCTTGTCTTTTACTGCTTATTGATGGAGTTCGTTATGGCCATGTTCACCCAATCGCGCACCCTGAGCGCCAGCAGTGCCGCTATCCCCGAGATCATGGGCCAACCTGCCTTGGTGCCGGTAAAGTTGTCTGGTACAGAAGGCCTCAACGGTCTGTTCGAATATCGCCTCGATCTCAAGACGCCCGACGGCCTGAACCTGATTCCTTCGCACGCCGCCAACTTCAAGCTTAACGACTTCATAGGCCGCGAACTGACCGTCAAGATCGAACTGGAAGGCAATGGCAGTTTTATCTCAGGGGTTGCCGGAGGCAGTAGCGTCAATTCTGGCGCCGGTACCCGCGAGATCACCGGCCTCATCATCGACGCGGCCTTACTCGGTGAATCCGGCCGCTTCGTGCACTACCAGCTGACCCTGCGTCCCTGGCTGCATCTCGCGACCGAGAACAGTGACTGCCGAATTTATCAGGACGCGACCGTCGTCGAGATCCTCGATGCATTGCTGGGCAAGTACAGCTTTCCGGTCGACAAGCGCTTCATCGATACGTACCCCAAACGCGACTACCAGACCCAGTTCAACGAAAGCGACTACCACTTCTTCTGCCGCCTGTGCGAAGAATGGGGCATCAACTGGTTCTTCGAGCACAGTGACGGCAAGCATCGCCTGGTCCTGATCGACAACATGGGCGCGCACAAAAAGAACCCCAGCGCCGCCTACCAGCAGATTCCCTTCTATCCCGAAGGGCACAAGATCGACGCCGAATACGTGCATCGTTTCACGCCCTCCGAACGTATCACATCCGGCAGCTACGTCACCCGCGACTACGACTACACCCGTCCCACAGCCGATCTCACCGTCAAGCGCAGCGACCCGCGACAGACCGCACATAACCAGCAAGAGGTGTACGAATGGCATGCCGACGCTCATTACAGCCAGCCCAAGGCAGGCGTGGACAAAGACGGCAATGATCCCGCAGAAGAAAGCAAATTCTTGGCTCACATGCGCATGGAGTCATTGCGCCAACGCGGCCACCACGCCCAAGGCAGTGGTCACCTGCGCGGCATGGTACCCGGCTGCACCTTCGCATTACAAAAGCATCCGCAACATGCCGCCAACACCGACTACCTCATCATCAGCACAAGCTTACTGATCGAAGAAGTCGCCCAGGCCAGTCAGTCACCGGGTGCAGCGGTCACCAATGCGCTCAATCCGCTGGCGCAAAGCTACAAGGTGGAACTTGACTTTGATGTGCATCTGCTCAAGGAGCAATATCGGCCAGAGCGTCGTACCCAAAAACCTTTTACACGCGGTCCACAAACAGCGCTCGTGGTCGGCCCTGAAGACCAAAACATCTGGACCGACCAGTACGGCCGCATCAAGGTGCAATTCCCCTGGGATCGTCTCGGGCAGAACAACCAAAACAGCTCCTGTTGGATACGCGTGTCCAGTCCTTGGGCAGGTAATCAGCTGGGAGGCATGCAACTGCCGCGCATCGGGCAGGAAGTCATTGTGGACTTTATTGGTGGCGATCCTGATTTACCAATCTGCACTGGTCGCATGCACAACCAAAGCAACTTGCCGCCGTGGAGCTTGCCAGGGCAGAGCGCCTTATCGGGATTCAGAAGCCGGGAACTGACCAAGGATGGGGGCAACGCCGCCGGTGGTAGGTCCAATCACCTGATTCTCGACGACACCGAGCAAAAGATTCAGGCACAGTTGAAGAGCGATCATTTGCACAGCCAATTGAGCCTCGGTTACATCACCCGCATCGAGAACAACCAAGGGCGCAAAGATGCCAGAGGCGAAGGGTTCGAACTCTACACTGGCGGGCATGGCGTCGAGCGCGCCGAAAAAGGCATGCTCATTACCACCGAAGCACGCCCCAAAGCCAGCGCCCATATCATCGACATGGGCGAGACCGTCCAACGCCTTACCCAAGCACGCGATCAACACGAACAACTGGCCGAGCTGGCGCAGGCCCACCACGCCCAGGAAGAGGACGATCAAAAATCGGTCGCCAAAGTCATCAAAGCCCAGAACGACGCCATCAAAGGCGCCGGCAGTCCGGATGCCAAGGAAGGCAGCTTCCCCGAACTGAGCGAACCCCATCTGGTCTTGGCCAGCCCCGCAGGTATCGAGACCAGCACTGCGCAATCGACCCACATCGCCAGCGGCGAGCACATCGCGCTCACCAGCGGTGGGCATACCAGCCTGTCGGTCGGCAAGAGCCTCTACGCGAGCGTCAAGGACAAATGGTCCGTCTTCGTCCATAAACTCGGCATCAAGTTGATTGCTGCCAGCGGCAAGGTACAGATCCAGGCGCAAAGCGATGACATGGAATTGCTGGCGCAGAAGGTGTTGGCGATCATCAGCACCACCGACTGGATCAATCTGAAAGCCAAGAAGGGTATCCGCCTTCAAGGCGCACATAGCGAATTGATCATCGGCGATGTACAGGATGGCATCGTCGGTCATACGCCCGGCGTGTTTCATGTGTATTCGGCAGACCCGCAAATGCTGGGACCGAAGATGGTGCAGCCGGCGTTTGCGGAACCTACAAAGCAACCCTGCATTGCATGCATGCGCAAGGCTATGGAAAACGCTGATGGCGTTTCACATCTACAAGACAAAGGATAAGCAATGCGCAGCTACTTCTTGATCGACGGCATGATGGTGTATGACGCCATGCGTGCCAATAAGTTGGTGCATGACCCGGAAGTCAATTGGTGTTCGTCGATCATCAACGACAAAGCCTATCGCCTGTCTGGTCCCATGCTGATCGACGCCGAACTGGCCAAGGCCGCAGGCGAGGCGGTGAGCACCACCGTGGGCAAGCTGATTATTGCCTTCCCCAATCGTCTGCATCTATCCACCATCCAGAGCCATGCGGACTTACCGACACTGACGAGCCATCTGCGCCGCTTCGCTGCTTTCTATGACGAAGACGCGCAACTATTGGGATTACGCTTTGCAGATTGTCGTCGCCTGGTTGACTTGCCCAATATTCTGACGCCTGAACAGTGGGGCGACATGACTAGCGTCATGGATAAATGGACTGTCTACAACCGGCAGGGACAGGAAGTGATATTGACCTTACCGGAAGACCGCGCTGACTTGCAATCCGATGAACCGTTTCGCTTGAGTCGCGCACAGATCGAAGTGCTGCAACAAGTTGCAGAACCAGATCGCCTGCTCAATCGCCTCGGCTACACGCCGCAAGTGATGGCATCGAATATGACGGCGTATTGGCAGTTGGCCAAACATTGCGTATCCCTCTGGAGAAAGAGCGGCAACACCGATAGCGATGTGTTGTTCTTCTTTGCACGCCAGGTATTTTCCTCTCAGGGAAAGGCTTTGCAGGAGCGGGACTGGCAGAAATTCTTGGCGCAAGCCACATCGCAGGATGTCGTCAACCTCCAAAACTTGAATCTAAACACAACCACGCCATGAGGAAGAAATATATGCGCACATCAATCGTTCGTTGGTTACTTTCAGCGCTCCTTTTAGTCACGCTTGCCGCGTGCAGTACTCAGCGTCCGGAAGGTGACGCTGCACCGGTGGCAATGATGCCTACGAGTTTGAGTGGCGTAGGGCATTTGGGCGCTCATGTCGGTATTCCACAATTTTCAGTCAATGGCTACTGGGGAGGGAATGTTGGCGGTTGGGGCGGTGGTGGTGGCGGTGTCAGCGGTGGCTTCTCGTTACCGGCGCAGAAACCCAGCACACCTTATATGGTCACGGTGAAATGGGAGACCTGTGACACCAGACATAATAAATACGTTAACGATCAGCGTGTTGATCCCAATGCCCGCTGCATCAGAACTCCTCACGAAGCCATAGTGCCAGTGCATTTTGATGTATCAACCGGGAAAAGCGGTGGCACATATGTCCATTTTTTACCGGGCAATAAGGTGGAAGTGTGGGTAACCGAAATGGGCCCCAATGCGTCTGACTACCCCGGCCCCGCCTACCCCCGTGGTCCCGCGCCCGATTACGCGCCGAGTCAAGAGCCTGCCGCTGTACCAACTACACCAGGAGCCAAATAGCATGAGCGTCCAACTGTGCGTCACGCCACCTGCCGTGATTTCTCCCAAGGCGCTGCCGACCAAGAAAGCCAGCACCTGCGTTGATTGCGACTTTGTGCTCAACATCGGTCTGTTCTTCGACGGCACCGGTAACAACCGATCCAAGGATCAGCCGTTTAACCACCCATCAAAAAGGATTCAGGCATGAACCATCTCTACCATTCTTTGTTGCGCGGCTTGTTACTGGCGCTTCTCTCGTTCGTCCTCACAGCTTGCAGCGCCCCGCGTCCGCAAGGTGACTCGGCACCGGTGGCAATGATGCCTACAAGCTTGAGCGGCGTAGGGCATTTGGGCGCGCGCGTTGGTATTTCAAAGTTCTCAGTCAATGGCTACTGGGCGGGCAGTGCCAGCGGTTGGGGCGGTGGCGGTGGCGGTGTCAGCGGTGGCTTCTCGTTGCCGGCAGAAAAAACCAGCACACCTTATATGGTCAAGGTGAAATGGGAGACCTGCGATACCAGCCATATCAAATATATCAACGGGAAGCGGGTCGACCCCGATGCAGAGTGCATCTCTTCTTGGCACGAAGCCATGGTACCGGTGCATTTTGATGTACCTGCGGGCAAGGGTTATGGATTAAAAATTCATTTCTTACCTGGCAATAAGGTCGAGGCTTGGTATACCTTGATGGGCCCCAACGCGCCCGATTACCCCGGTCCAGCCTACCCACGCGGCCCCGCGCCTGACTACGCGCCGGGTCAAGAGCCCGACGCTGTGCCAACCACATCAGGAGCGAAATGACATGAGCATTCAACTGTGCATCACACCACCGGCGGTGATTTCTCCCACCGCCTTGCCGGTCAAAAAAGCGGGTACCTGTGTCGACTGCGACTTTGTGCTCAACATCGGTGTGTTCTTCGACGGTACGGGGAACAACAAAATTGAAGATGAACCGTTCAACAAGCAAAGCAATGTAGCTCGCCTGTATGACGCCTATCGGGAAGATCCAGTCAAAGGCTGCTTTCGTTATTACATCGAAGGTGTCGGTACGCCCTGCAAGCTGACCAATGACGATGGCAAAGGCCTGTTTGGCGGATCGGCTGGCGGTGGTGGCCAGGCGCGCATTCTTGTGGGGCTGCTACAGGTGCTGAATTCGGTGCATT
>Ga0207667_10007194_pt1 | contig 13426 bp, 14 predicted proteins | sample KBSCornC52_FD_184301 | JGI IMG/M metagenome (GOLD analysis project Ga0207667, IMG submission 184301) | Corn rhizosphere microbial communities from Kellogg Biological Station, Michigan, USA - KBS Corn C5-2 (SPAdes) (version 2) | ecosystem: Host-associated > Plants > Roots > Rhizosphere > Soil ...
CTCGTTGATCGGCTTCTCGAGCGCGTTCGCGACCGCTTCGAGGTTCTCGCGGACGGGCGCGTCGATGTGCACGTAGGGCGCGGCCTTCGGGCCGACCGCCAGCTTCTTCATATAGGAGTCGGGCGCGTGGAGCAATCCGCCGCGCTCGGAGATGGCCATCACCGCTATCGAGTTGGGCAGGCCGTTGGCGACCAGATTGGTGCCTTCGACCGGGTCGACGGCGATGTCGACCTCGTGGCCGCCGCGACCGACCTCTTCGCCGATGTAGAGCATCGGGGCTTCGTCGCGCTCGCCCTCGCCGATCACGATCCGTCCCGAGATGCCCATCTCGCCGAGCGCTTCGCGCATCTTCTCGACGGCCGCACCGTCGGCTTCGTCCCGTTCGCCTCGCCCCATCCAACGGGACGCCGCCAGCGCCGCGCTTTCGGTGACTTTGACGAAATCGAGCCCGTCGATCGGATTGCCGTGGGTTGAAGCCATGCTTCTGGCTACCAGGCGGGACCGCGCATTCCCTCGCGGGAGTCCGGGGACGCCCCGGTAAAGAGAAGCGGCCCGTGTCTTCTCGCGCTACCGATGCCACCCCGCGTTCGCGGCCGCCGATCCTCGACGAACTGCTGACCGCCGGCTGGTCGCCGCCGGTCGCGGTCGTGCTCGCCGGGCTCACCCTCGGCTTTTTCGGCTGGTATGCGGCCATCGTGCCGCGTCACGACGAGACGCTCTCGAACCTGGCGCTGCCGCTCGCGACCCTCGGCGGCGCGCTGGTCGCCGTCTGGCTGTGGTTGGCGTATTGCCACTACTTCGCACGCCGCGGCGGCATCACGTTCAATCGCGCCCTGCAATACGACGCCCTGACGTGGATCCCGTTCATCCTGTTGTGGTTCACGTTCGCGCTGCCGGCGCAGCTGACGCACGGCGCGCGCGTGCTGGTGGTCTGCCTCGGGCTCTTCGCGATCGCCAAGGTCGCGATCGCGGCCCGCTTCAACCAGACCGTCCGCGAAGTGCTGGTCGATTTTCTGGTCACCCGGATCGCGATCATCGTGATCGCGGAGCTGGCCGCCGTCATCATCGGCCAGCGCGCGGGCTCGCACGTCAGCGAATCGACCCACACCATGCTCGCGGTCTGGGGCCGCTGGGACGCCGTCCACTACCTCGACGTGGCGACCAAGGGCTACGGCGGTATCGACATGGCGTTCTTCCCGCTCTATCCGCTGCTGATCCGGATCCTGGGCGCGTTCACCGGCAACCACCTGATCGCCGGTCTGCTGATCTCGAACGCGTCGTTCTTCTTCGGCCTGCTCTACCTCTACAAGCTGCTCGAGCACGAGTTCGACCGCCCGGTGGCCCGGCGGGCCATCTTTTACGTCTCGATCTTCCCGTCGGCGGTGTTCTTCTCGGCGGTCTACACCGAGTCGCTGTTCTTCTTCCTGACGGTCGCGTCGTTCTACTATATGCGCGAACACAAGTGGTGGCACGCGGGCGCGATCGGTTTCCTGGCCGCGTTGACGCGCTCCGAGGGCGTGCTGCTGGCCGTCCCGTTCGCGATCGAATGGTGGGGCACGTACCGCACCCGCCTCCGCGACGGCGCCGCGAGCGCGCTGGCGGTCGTCCCGATCCCGGCCGGCCTGTTCGTCTATATGGCCTACCTGTGGGTGCTGCGGGGCGACCCGCTGTACTTCTCGCACGTGCAGATCCACTGGAACCGCCACTTCGCGCCGCCCTGGGTCGCGTTCGCCGACGCCTTTTCGAGGTTGGTCCACACGACCGCCGGCCAAGTGGCCGCCAACGAATCGCTCGAGATCGGCTTCACGCTCCTGATGATCGTGGTGCTGATCGCCGGCTGGCGGCGCTTGCGGCCGTCGTACATCGCCTATATGGGGCTCTCGATCTTGATCCCGATGTCGACCTCGAGCCTGATGTCCATGCCGCGTTTCGCGCTGGTGCTCTTCCCGATGTTCGCGATCCTCGCGCGCTGGGGCGAGAAGCCCTGGATCAACAACGCGATCGTCGCGTTCTCGCTGCCCCTGCTGGGACTGTTCACCGTGCTCTTCGCCGATTGGTATTGGGTGGCCTGACGTGATCGCATCCGTGACCCAGCGCCGCGGCGTCCGCCAGTTCGCCAAGTTCGCGGTGGTCGGGCTCTCCGGCACGCTCGTCAACCTGATCATCTTCACGCTGCTCCAGCGCGTCGACCCGCTCCACGCCCAGTGGCTGCACTACGACCTTATCTACACCGCCGGCTTCATGGCCGGCGGCGTCTCGAACTACTACCTCAACCGGATCTGGACGTTCCGCTCGACCGGCCACGCCGTCCGCGAAGGCGCGCAGTTCCTGACGGTCTCGCTGATCGCGCTGATCGTGGCGCTCGGCCTGGGCGTGCTGCTCCACGGCTATCTCGGCTACGGCCACAAGATGTGGCTGGTCGGCACCGTCGGCGGCGTCGTCGTCAACTTCTTCCTGAACAAATATTGGACGTTCAAGCACCTCAACTGATGGCGACGCTGCGCAAGCACGGGTTCGCCATCGCGACGGGCATCGCGATCCTGCTCGGATTCGCGCTCCGCCTCAAAGGCATCCACGACCCGATCTTCGACCACCCGAACTGGCGTCAGGGCGACGAAGCGTCCATCGCGCGCAACTTCGCGCTCCTGAACTTCAACCCGCTCTATCCGCAGACCAACTACGACGGAGCGCCGCCGAACTACGTGGAGCTGGAGCTGCAGATCGTCCCGTTCCTGGCCGCCACGCTCTACAAGCTCGTCGGCATCCACGAGATCTTCGGCCGCCTGCTCACGATCGGGTTCAGCCTGGCGACCGTCGGCGCGCTCGCCTCGTTCGGGCGCTGGCTGTTCTCGAGCCCGGTCGCCGGGCTGGCCGCAGCGTTCGCCTATGCGGTGATGCCGGGCGCGGTCTACTACGGCCGCACGTTCACGCCGGATACCACCATGGTCTTCTTCCTCACGGTCGCGCTCTATCTGGGGGCGCGCATGCTGGTCGAAGACGAGGCCCTGGCGTGGCGGCGCGTCGCCGGAGCGACCGCGCTCCTGACGCTCGCCTATCTGGCCAAGCCGGTCTCGCTGGTCGGGCTGCTTCCGCTGGTCGCGATCGCGTTCGCGCGCTGGCGCAACGGCCGGACGATGCCGATCGGCCCGCTCGCGGTCTTCTTCGTCGTTCCGCTCGCGATCCTCGCGTGGTACCAACACGACGTCTCGTCGCACGCGGAATGGCACTGGAGCAGCGGGATCACGTCGGTCCACGTCCTGCCGCTGTTGCGGGCGGCGCTGACCGACGGTTCCGCTTTCCTCGCCAAGCTCGGGATCTTCTGGCAGATGCTCGGGCTGCTCGCGCGCACCATGCTCGGCGCGACCGTCGCGCCGCTGGCGCTGGCCGGGCTCGCGCTGCTGATGCCGTTCGCCCAGGCACGCAGCCGCTCGCTCCTCTGGACCTGGCTTGCCGGCGGGCTGGCCTACGTCTTCGTCGTGGTCACCTACGAGACCGTCGATTACTACATGCTTCTGCTGCTGCCGCTGGCGGCGCTGCTCTGCGGCGTGGCCGTCGATGCGGCGCGGGTCGCGCTGCTGCGTTTTGCGCCGCGCCACGCGCATCTCGCGTTCGGCGCGCTCGCGCTGGCCCTGGTCGCCGGCACCGCCGCCCAAGGCATCGCCGCGGTCGCGCCCTACTACGCCTACAACAAGCAGGCCTACCGGGATGCGATCGCGCTCGACGCGACCCTCGATCCGAAAGCCCTGGTGGTGACGGCCCATTACGGACCCGACGTCCTCTACTACATGAACCGCTTCGGCTGGGAAGAGGATCCGATGCTGTGGCGTCCGTTCGACCAGAAGAGCGCGATGCGCAAGGGCGCGCGCTACTTCATCTCGATCGAAGACCGGCGCATGCGACGCAACGCGACGCTGTGCGATTGGCTCCAGCAGTTCCCGTTGATGCAGAAGAGCGGCGCGAGCTGGCCCGTCTATGTGACCGATATGTCGATGCGGATCGCGCACCCGAAACCGTGCGCGCGCGCGCACGCGCCGACGCGCGGCGTCGGCCCGAGCCGCTAGGGAAGCGGCAGGAGCGAGCCCCCGGTCGTGGTCGCCTGCCCTTGGGCGGGCGTGCCGGACTCGACCAGTTGGCGATAGGCGACCAGGCGATTGAGATTGCGCGCCACGTCCTGCTGCAGGTCGTAGGAAGCCTTGACGGCCTTGGTCAGGTCCGACGTGTCGTAGGTGTAGTCGAATCGCTTGAGGTCGTTGAGGATGACCTTGTTGGCGTCGTTGAGCTCGAGGTACGCCTTCTGCAGCTGCCGTCCGGCCAGCTCGTAGGTCGGGTAGTTGCCGATCACGATCTCCCGTTTGAGCTTGGCGTTCTCGATGGCTGCGTGGAGCGCGATCAGCCGGACGCTCTGCGCGTCGTACGGCGCGGCCTCGGCCAGCGTGGCCGCCGCGGCGTCGAAATCGCCCTTCTCGAATTGCACCTGCGCGAGCGCCGCGGCGGCGCTGACGAACCCTTCGCGGGCGCGCTCGTCGTTCCGGTCGACCTTCAGGGCCAACCGGTACGAAAGCTCCGCGTCGACGACGTTACCGCGCGCGAGCGCGTCGTCGCCTTGGTGGACCCGGGTATCCACGATCCAGCGTTCGACCGGACCGGCGCACCCGGAGAGCGCGAGGACCGCGAGGGCGAGCGTGGCGAGCGAACGGACGAGCATGCGTTATCCTCGGATGTGCGTGAAGAAGTGCGCCACGAACACGATGACCTCCGCCGCAGGACCGAGGAAGATCTGGGAGACGATGGTGCCGACGATCGCGGAAAGCGACAGGAAGAACACCATCGAGCGGACCTCCTCGACCGTCCGCTCGCCCTTGATGGCCTGGTCGGTGATCAGGGCCGACGTCGGATCGACGAACAGGGTGAACGCGATCGTGCCGATGCCGTTGATGACGCCGGAGAGGCTGATGGCGGTCCGGGCGGCTTCGACGTCCAGGACGCTCGCCAGATACGACGCCTGCACGCCGATCGCGTAGACCCCGGTGACGACCACGTTGAAGACGAACAGACGCTTCGGGAGTCCGTGCATCGAGAACGAGCGCAGCTCGGTCCAGCTCGGCCACCGGTTGGACCGGGCGATCTCCCGCAGGACCGTCGGCCGCGACAGTTGCTTGAGCGCGGTGATGATCGACTTCCGCCGCTCGAACGAGTCGATACCGCGTCGGAAGACGTAGGTGAACATCGGGAGGAACGCCGCGAACGTCATCATCCCGAGCGTGCCGCCCAGGATCATGAACCTGAGCTGCCAGCCGTAGTTCGTCTGGAACAGGCTCGCGGTCGCGGGATCGTGCGGCGCGAGCACCGCCACGGCATGACCGGCCTTGTCCGAGAGCGGGGCGATGAGCACGACGCTGAAGAGGTTGGTCAGCCGCGCGAACGTGCTGAACAGGTTGAAGAGCGAGATGGACGTCGCGATCCGCTTGGTCTGGACGCCGGCCAGCCGAGCGGCGTAGGCCCCGATGGTGACGCCCTGGACCACGAACGTGATGAACATCGCGCCCACCACCTGCCACGACCAGAGATGGGGCGTGATGTCCACGAGCTGGTGCGTGACGGTGGTGACGTCTTTGAAGTGGTCGCCGCTAAGCGGCACTGCCGGCCCACCCGATCTCGGTTCCGTCGACCGGACCCAGCACGCATAGTCCCAGGTTCTCGGGCGCGAACAGCTCGCCGGCGATCCCGCGGACCTCGTCGAGCGTGACCGCGTCGACGCGCGCTTCGATCTCTTCGGTCGAGATCTGCCGGCCGAACGCGAACTCGTTGCGCCCCAGGCGGATCATCCGGCTCGAACTCGACTCGAGCGAGAGCGTCAGGCTGCCCTTCATGTGCTCCTTGGCCAGATGCAGCTCGGCCTCGGTCACCCCGCGGTCGCGGACGGCGGCGAACTGCTCGCCGATCACGTCGACGCACTTCTGCACGTTCGCGGCCGACGCGCCCGCATAGACGCCGAACAGCCCGGCGGCGCGATACGACGCCTGGAACGTGTAGACGCTATAGACCAGCCCGAGCTTCTCGCGGATCTCCTGGAACAGGCGGCTCGACATCCCGCCGCCCAGGATCGTGTCCAGCACCGAGAGCGCGTAGCGCCGCTCGTCGACCGCCGAGAGTCCGCGCGTGCCGAGCACCAGGTGCGCCTGTTCGCTCTCCTTGTGACGGAACAGCGCGTTCGGCGTGGTCGCCGGCGCTTCGGGGACCGGCAGCGCGCAGGCGCCCGCGAAGCCGGCGAAGTTCGCCTCGACGTCGGCCACGAACGCGTCGTGGTCGACGTTGCCCGCGGCCGCCACGATCACCGAGTTGGGTGCGTAGTGGTTGCGCATGTGGGCGCGCAGATCGTCGGGCGTCACCGTCGCGACGGTCTCGGCGAAGCCGATGGTCGGATCGCCCAGGTTCGCGCCGGCCCACATCGTCTGGATGAACAGGTCGTGGATCAGCTCGTCGGGCGAGTCCTCGTACATCTTGATCTCTTCGAGGATGACCTTCTGCTCTTTGGCCAGCTCGTCGGGATCGAACGTCGAGTGCAGGAACATGTCGCCGAGCACCTCGAGGGCGAGCGGCAGATGACGGTCCATCACCTTGGCGTAGTAGCAGGTCGACTCTTTATCGGTGAACGCGTTGAGATTGCCTCCGATGCCGTCCATCGTCTCGGCGATCTCGCGTGCGCTCCGGTGCGACGTCCCCTTGAAGAGCATGTGCTCGACGACGTGCGAGATGCCGCGTTCGCGCGGGCGCTCGGCGGCCGAACCGACGTCGGCCCAAACGCCGACCGTCGCCGACCGGATCGCCGGCATCCCTTCGGTCAGCACGCGTACGCCGTTCGGCAGGGTCGTCGCCCGATACATCGACGCGCTCATCGCGTCTCCCCTTTGAGGGTGGTGCGCGCCCACTCCTCGTCGAGGTAGATGCCGCGCAACGCCCTGACGCGGGCCGCCAGCGCCGCCGCCGGCTCGCCGCGCCGCGAGCTGATGGTGAAGACGTCGCGGGTGGTCGGCGTGGCCAGATCGCCGCTGACGATGACGCCCTTGCCCACCGTCAGCGGCACGACCGCCCACAGATCGACTTCCGTGACCTTCGGGTCGGCGGCGAACGCCATGCCGACCAGCGTCGTCATCTCGCTCTCGAACGCGGTCCGCGTGAGCGGACCGTGGAACTTGACGCCCGAGACCTTGAGGCCGACGACCAGACTGCCGTCGACGGAGTTCGCCGAGACCTTCAGCACCTGTGCGGGCCACTCGATCGCGAAGATCCGGTCGCCGATGCGCTCGGCCTCGAGCTTGCGGTTGCCGCTCGCGCGCGCGTCGGCGTCCAAGGTCGCGATCGACGGGCTCGACGCGAACGCCGCGACCGGCGCGGCCGTCAGCAGCCCGGCGGCCAGCGCCAGGACGACCCTAGTACGACTGCGCAAAATAGGCTCGCACCTTGGCGGGCTCGCCGCACGCGACGCAGACGGTCTCGCCGCCTTCCAGCGGGCGGGTGTTGCGGGTGGTCGCGGTGGTCTGGGCCTTGACGTGCGCCTCGCACTCCGGGCGCTCGCACCACGCGACGTCGAGCATCCCGTCGCGGGCCTTGGCCTTGGCGAAGAACTCGTCTCGATCGGTCACCCGGAAGGTATGGGCGTCGAGGTGGGCCTTGGCCTGGGCGAAGAGCGAGGCGTGCACGGCCTCGAGCTGTTCGGACACGCTCGCGGCGAGCGCGTCGAACGCGACCGCGATCTTCGCGCCGTCTTCGCCCTTCTGCTTATCGCGCCGGACCAGCATCACGCTGCCGGCCTCGAGGTCCTTCGGACCGATCTCGACGCGCAGCGGCACGCCGCGCATCTCCCATTCGGCGTACTTCCAACCCGGCGATTGATCGCGCGCGTCGATCTTCACGCGGCGTCCGGTTTTGCGCAGCGCGCTCGCCAATTCGTTCGCCTTCTCGACCGTGGAGGTATCGCCGCCGCGCACGATCGGCACGAACACGACCTCGACCGGCGCGAGCTTCGGCGGGATGCGCAATCCGCGATCGTCTCCGTGCATCATGATGACCGCGCCGAGCATGCGCCACGACATGCCCCACGAGGTCGTGTAGGCATGCTTGACGGTGCCGTCCGCGTCGGTGAAGTCGATGTCGTAGGCCTTCGAGAAGTTCTGGCCGAGGTCGTGCGAGGTGGCCGACTGCAGGGCCTTGCCGTCCGGCATCAGCGCCTCGATCGAATACGTCTCGACGGCGCCCGGGAACCGTTCGCTCGCGCTCTTGGCGCCGGCGTAGACGGGTACGGCCGCGACGTTCTCCGCGAAATCCTTATAGACGTGGAGCATCTTGAGCGTCTCGTCGCGGCCCTCGGCCGCGGTCGCATGGGCGGTGTGGCCCTCTTGCCAGAGGAACTCCATCGTGCGCAGGAACGGGCGGGTCGCCTTCTCCCAGCGCACCACGTTGGCCCATTGATTGATCAGGATCGGCAGGTCGCGATACGACTCGACCCACTGCGCGTACATCGTGCCGATGATCACTTCCGAGGTCGGGCGGATGGCCAGCCGCTCCGTCAGCTTCTCGCCGCCGCCGTGCGTGACCCAAGCCACTTCGGGCGCGAAGCCCTCGACGTGTTCGGCTTCCTTTGTAAGGAGACTCTCGGGGATCAGCAGGGGGAAGTAGGCGTTCTCGTGCCCGGTCGCCTTGAACCGCTCGTCCAGATGCTTCTGCAGATTCTCCCACATCCCGAAGCCGTGCGGCCGCAGCACGACGCAGCCCCGGACGGGCGAGTATGAGACCAGCTCGGCCTTGATGCAGACCGCGGTATACCAGGCGGAGAGGTCGGCCGCCTTGGGCGGGATCTCCTTGACGACGGGCGTGAGGGATTCGGACATGACCGGGCCCGGTTCGAGCGGGCCCGGGTCCCGGCCTTCCCGAAGGGGTCGGGCGATGCCTAAACTCACGCGGATCTACACGCGCACCGGCGACGACGGGACGACCGGACTGGTCGGCGGCCAGCGCGTCCGCAAGAACGCGCCGCGCATCGAGGCGTACGGGACCGTCGACGAGTGCTCGAGCGCGATCGGGATCGCGCGCGCCGAACTCCGGCCGCTGATGCCGTCGCACGCACGCGCGGTCCGGCTGGACGCCTGGCTCGCCTGGGTGCAGGACGCGCTCTTCAATCTCGGGAGCGATCTCGCGACCCTGCCGAAGGACCGCTGGGAGGGCATGCCGCTGATCGGAGCGGGCGACGCCACCGCCCTCGAACGCGGCATCGACGAGGCCCAAGCCGATCTCGAACCGCTGGCGAACTTCATCCTGCCGAGCGGCTCGCCCGCCGGCGCGCACCTGCACCTGGCCCGCACCATCTGCCGGCGGGCGGAGCGCCTGGTCTACGCGCTGCGCGAGAACGAGGGCGACGTCGCCGACGAGCCGCTGACCTTCCTCAACCGGCTCTCGGACGCGCTGTTCGTGTGGGCGCGCTGGATCAATGCGGAACTCGGCGCGCCGGAGTATCTCTGGACGCCCAAGACGGAGCCGCCGCCGGCCCTCGGGTGACCGTTTCGGTCCCCGTTCTTCTCAACCGGGAGCCTTTGCGAGCATCTTCTTCACCGCTTCCCGGGCGCGCGGTAGACTGATGCTCCCGGGAAACGGAGCGACCCATGCCTGCCACGGTGATCCCATTCCCTATCCGACCCTCGAACGTGCGGGCGACCGCCGTGCTGCCGTATCGCACGCTCGCGCTCGGTCTGGGCAGAGCCCCGCACGAGTATCTGATCTCGCGGACGTTCGGCCGGTCGCGCGCGACGTTCGTCTGCTACGGCTGGGCCTGCGGGTGCCGGGCGATCGAGACCGGGATCAACCGGTGTCGCGCCCGGACGTGCGCGCGGCACGTCGCCCTGCTCGGTCGCCTCGCCCCGACGCGGTAGGCATCGGGCCAGTCGCCTTCGATCGCGACGGCGCAGAAGCCGTGATCCCGGACGAGGCGTTTGGTGATCTCCGCGCGGCTCCGGTAGAACTCGTGCGTGCCGTGCGAGGCCTCGCCGATCAGCACGTAGCGCTTGTCGCGCGCGGCGGTGACGACCGCGTCGAAATCCGCCTCGGTGCCGCGCAGCGGGATCGCGAGCGGGCGCAGCTCGCTCGCATCGTGGATGGCCCTCATGGACGGATGATAGACTCGCCGCGTGAAAAATTGAGGAACGAACTTCCCGGGATATTCGAAGCGCTCGAACTAGCTGGAGCGTCCTTGTCGCGTCAGCCGGTCGTACCGGAAAAGCGCGGCGATCGTCACCGCATCGTCGATCTTGCCTGCGGCGGCCGCCGCGAGCGCCTCGTCCGCGGGCACCCGGACCAGCTCGATCCGTTCGACGTCCTCTTGCTCGTCGACGACGTGCTCGATATCGCGCGCCAGGAACAGGCTGACCGGGTGCGTCACGATGGACGGGATCTCGTAGACCAGGCCGAGCGGCTCCCACGACCGCGCCAGCACGCCGAGCTCCTCGCGCAGCTCGCGCTTCGCACACGCCAGGGCGTCTTCGCCGGGCTCCGCTCCACCCTTGACGATCTCGATCGCGTCGGCAGCGATCGCGAAGCGCGGCTGCCGCGCGAAGAGCAGGTCGCCGTCATCGTCGACCAGCACGGCCGAGGGCGGCGCGCAGTCGATCAGCAGATGTTCGCCCTCGGCCCCGGAGGGATGCACGATCGCGTGGGCTTCGACCGCGAGCCAACGGTTGCGGTAGACCTCGCGCTGCGAGATGCGGCGATATCCCGGCATCCCGAGCATTTGGGGGGACGGGCCCGGGCGCCCTGCGAACCGGGCGGCTATGTCGTTCGTCCAACAGCTCTTCGCCACCAGCAATGTCGATAAACTGCGCGAGTTCGCGAAGGGCAGGACGCTCCGGCGGGCGCTGACCGCGAAGGACCTGGTCGCCATCGGCCTCGGCACGATGATCGGCGGCGGGATCTTCACCACCATCGGAACGGGCGTCCAAGGCGCCGGCCCGGCGGTCATCATCTCGTATCTGCTGGCCGGGCTGACCTCGTTCTTCGCCGCGCTCTGCTACGCCGAACTGGGGGCGATGGTCCCGGTCGCCGGGTCCGCCTACACCTACGCGTACGCGACCATGGGCAAGCTGTTCGCCTGGATCATCGGCTTCGCGCTGATCTTCGAGTACGGCATCAGCGCCGCGCCGGTCGCGCAGCAGTTCTCGGCGTCGCTGCAGGACGTGCTCAAGACGGTCGGCATCGCGCTGCCGACCTGGGCGCAGACCTCGAACCTGGTCATCCACGGCGCCTGGTGGCAGCTGTGGACGTACGACTGGGCGCACTCGCAATGCGACGTGCTCGGCGCGATCTTCGTGCTGGGCCTGTGCGTGCTGCTGTCGATCGGCATCCGCGAATCCGCCACCACCAACAACATCTTCGTGGTCCTCAAGATCTCCGCGCTGATCGTCTTCATCGGCGCCGGGCTGTTCCTGTTCCACGCCGCCAACCTGCACGATTTCAATCCGCACGGCTGGGGTTCGATGATGCCGTTCGGCGGCGCCACCGAGAGCGGCCAGATCGGCATCATCCCGATCGCCGCCTACGTCTTCTTCAGCTACATCGGCTTCGACACCGCGACCACGACCGCCGAGGAATGCAAGAACCCCTCGCGCGACGTCCCGCTCGGCGTCATCGGCGCGCTCGCCATCGGCACCGTGATCTACTGCGCGACCGCGGTGGTGCTGCTCGGAGCCGTCCCGTGGCAGAAGGTCCCCGCGCTCAACCCGCTGGTCTACGCGCTCGAACCGCTCCATCAGCCGTGGCTGCGCTGGGTCATCACGATGGGCGTGCTCGCCGGAACCACCAGCGTCGCGCTCTCGTCGCTGCTCGGCCAGACCCGCATCTTCTACGTGATGGCGCGCGACAAGATGCTCCCGCCGATCGTCTCGAAGATCCATCCGCGCTTCAAGACCCCGGTCGCGACCACCATGCTGACCGGCGTCGCGGTCGCGATCCTCACCCTGATCGTGCCGCTCAACCAGCTGCTCAACCTGGTGAACATCGGCACGCTGATCGCGTTCTCGGTCGTGTGCGCGGGCGTGCTCTACCTGCGCCACCGCCGCCCCGATCTGCCGCGCTCGTTCAAGGTGCCGTTCGCGCCGTACTTCCCGATCGCGGGCATCCTGTGCTCGCTCTTCCTGGCGGTCTTCGGCCTCTCGCGCACGACCTGGCTCTGGTTCGCCGGCGCCCTCGTCCTCGGCCTGATCTTCTTCTTCAGCTACGGCTTCCGCAAATCCAACCCCGACGAGATCGAACCCGTCATCGAACCCGAAGCGCTGGAGTACTAGCTCCTCCGCCGGAAGGCGACTCGTGCGAGGTGGGGCGGGCGCACGCGAGAACGTTCGTCGCGCCCCGTCCGGGGGCGCTCCTACTCGTCTGTTTTTTCGCAACGGCTAAGGAAACGCCATCCATGGCTTTTGCGAAAAAATCAGACGCCTCGCTTAGCGCCCACCCCACCCCGCACGAGCCGCCTTCCGAGACTCCGTCGGGATGAATCGCACGCGACCGCGACAAGTCCGCAGCACCGCGGCCGCGCACCTAGCCTCCCGTCTATCCAAACCGACGGAGTCTAGGACGATGGCTCTTGCGGGGTGGCTTCCCCCCTGTATCGACGGGCGTGTGAAGGGAGGAGCGGAGCCAGGATGGCGGGAGCGACGACGAGACGAGCAGCTTTTTTGCACGATGCAAAAAAGCGAGCGTCCCGGCGATGCAGGGGGGAAGCCACCCCGCAAGAGCCATCGCCCGGCGGAGAAGCTACTCGGTCGAGTTGTCGACGGCCTCGGCCGACGTGAGCACGCCGGTCCGGACGTCCACGCGCGAGGTACGCTTGTCGTAGCTGACGCGCACGCCGAAGGCGCGGCCGAAGGCCTTCATGCCGATCATCACGCGGCCTTGCACGCGGAACGGCGCGTGCTTGAGCGTCATCGGCATGCCGTTGAAGGTCGCGTGCACGTCGCCGACCTTGACGCGCAGCGACGTGTCGCCGCGCGAGACGACGACTTCGCCGGTCGCCTTGTTCTCGCTGGTGGTCGCGCCGAGCGCTTCGGCCAGCGGACGCAGCGGCACGTAGACCTTGTCGCTGGTGGTCACCGGCGAGACGTCGCTCCGCAAGGCCTGGCCGTCGACGCGCATCTCGACCGGGCGCGAGAGCGCCAGGAGGGCCGAGGCCATCGTGGCGGCCGCGGCCGTCAACACGATCGTCTGCCAGGCCGGCTTGCGATAGGTCATCGCAGGGCGACGGTCTCGTGGGCGTAGTCGGGATACTTCTCGACGATGACCTTCTCGATCTCGAGGCGCAGGGCGTCGAGCAGTTCGGCTTCGGGGAACGTGCCGACCAGCTCGCCCGCGCGATAGATCGCGCCCTTGCCCTTGCCGCCGGCGACGCCGA
>Ga0207667_10007195_pt1 | contig 13425 bp, 14 predicted proteins | sample KBSCornC52_FD_184301 | JGI IMG/M metagenome (GOLD analysis project Ga0207667, IMG submission 184301) | Corn rhizosphere microbial communities from Kellogg Biological Station, Michigan, USA - KBS Corn C5-2 (SPAdes) (version 2) | ecosystem: Host-associated > Plants > Roots > Rhizosphere > Soil ...
TCTTGGCTCTGAGGCCATTTCTCTTTGGTTACTTTCTCTTTGGGCCAGCAAAGAGAAAGTGACTCGGGCGCCGGCAGGCGTCCGAAATGCCCGCTGCATAAGCGGCCAGGTCGCGGTATCGCGACAATCAGGCGACACAGTCACTGGATTCCTGCCTGCGCAGGAATGACGAGCAAGGGGGGGGCTACGCCAAAATGACGAGCCTCAGCGGCAAGCGGGCAGCTTCAGCGTCTGCCCCGGCTTGATGTGCTGCTGCTTGATGCCATTGAGCTGCGCCACCTCCTGCACATCCGAACAACCCAGCTTGCGCACAATGCCAACCAGCGTATCCCCACGCTTCACCGTATAACTGCGCGACTTCGACGAAGACGAACGCGACGGCGCCGGATCCGGCGCCGCCGCCACCACCGGCACCACGGCGGTATGCAGATCGTTGGCCAGGATCGGCCACGGGCCATCCGTGCAGCGCGCCGCGTAGGACTGCTCCAGCAGCTTGGGCACCACCAGCTTGGTGCCCGCCGGCAGCGCGACCTGCGGATCCACGCGCGGATTGAGGTTGCGCAAAGTGCGGAACCAGCCGCTCTCCATCCCGCCAGCCGAACCCAGGCATACCGTGAGCTCGCTCAGCGACGCCGGCCGCTTCAGCAGCACGCTGCCTGCCACGCCGTCGACCTTGGGGAAGCGCAGGTTGTAGCTGTCCGGATGCAGGAACAGCCACGCCGCCGCCAGTACCGCCGGTACGTAGTCGCGGGTTTCCTGCGAAAGCTGGTTGTAGATGCGCGGGTCGTAGAAGCTGACCGCGGTGTCGTCGCCGACCAGGCGCCGCATGCGGCCTTCGCCGCCGTTGTAGGCGGCCAGGGTCACTTCGAGATTGTTGTTGAAGATGCCGAGCTGCTCGTCCAGGTACTCGGCATTGGCGCGCGCGGCCAGCGCCGGGTCGAAGCGCTCGTCGAAGCCGCCGTCGCTGTTCAGGCCGAAGCGCAGGCCGGTGGCGTACATGAACTGCAGCGGGCCCGCCGCGCCCGAGCGCGACACCGCATGCACCTTGCCGCCGGATTCCTTGGCCATGATGCCGAACAGCACCGCCTCGGGCAGATCGCGGCTCTGGTAGGCCGGCCACATCTGGTAGCGCATGTACTGGTAGTTGACGTAGGCGTCCATCAGGTTGGAGCGCCACTGGGTCAGCCACATTTCCAGCGCCGCCTTCACCGGCCCGTTCATGGCGATCAGCTCCGAGAGCTTCTGGCCATGCAGCAGGGTGACGCTGCGCTGCGCCTGCGGCAGGCTGGCCGCGCCGGTCTTGCCGGCGCCGCCTTCGGGGCTCTGCTCGCCGCTGACTTCCACGTCGTCGCCCAGCGAGAAGCTGCCGTCCTTCAGGCGCAGCAGGCGGTCGTACACCGCGAAGAAGCGCTGCGGATCGCAGCCGGGACTGTTGCCGCACTGCGCGGAGGCACGCTTGAGCTGTTCCAGCGAGGCCGACAGCGTCTGCTGCGAGGCCTGCGCATTGCCTTCGCGCGCCTGCTGCAGCGCGGTGTCGTAGCCCTTGCTGGCCTGGTCGAGCTGCGCGTACAGCTCGTTCACCTGCGCGGAGGGCGCCGGCTTGTTGCCGCCGCCGCTGGCGCAGGCGGCCAGCGCCGTGAGCGCCGCGAAGAGTGGAGCCAGGCGCAGGGCGCGGACGGAAGGTGTTGCCGGCATGAGGAATTTCGCGTGTCGAAAGCGTCGACAATAGCCGCCGCCCGCATCGCGCTCAACTGATAGTTCCATGCTCGCGCGCGGCTACAATCGCCCGGCCTCATTCGGACGGACCCTCATGACTGACATCCTTATCGGCCGCAACGACAGCGCCAGCGTCAACCTCGACCCGCACTACGGCAACCGCCACGGGATGATCGCCGGCGCCACCGGCACCGGCAAATCGGTCTCGCTGATGGTGCTGGCCGAAGGCTTCTCGCGGCTGGGCGTGCCCTGCTTCCTGGCCGACGCCAAGGGCGATCTCGCCGGCCTGGCGATGGCCGCCGGCGAACCGGGCGACAAGCTGAAGGCGCGCCTGGCCAAGCTGGACCTGAAGGACTGGAAGCCGCAGGCCAATCCGGTGATCTTCTGGGACATCTACGGCAAGCTCGGCCATCCGGTGCGCGCCACCATCAGCGAGATGGGCCCCACCCTGCTCGGCCGCGTGCTGGAACTGAACGACACCCAGGAAGGCGTGCTCGAGGTGATCTTCAAAGTCGCCGACGACAACGGCTGGCTGCTGCTGGACCTGCCCGACCTGCGCGCCCTGCTCGGCTTCGCCGCCGAGCACGCCAAGGACATCTCCACCCAGTACGGCCTGATCAGCACGCAGAGCGTCGCGGCGATCCAGCGCGCGGTGCTGAAGCTGGAACAGGACGGCGCCGACCAGTTCTTCGGCGAGCCGGCGCTGGAACTGGCCGACCTGATGCGCCAGGACATGAGCGGCCGCGGCGTGATCAACGTGCTGGCGGCGGACCAGCTCATCCTCAAGCCGCGCCTGTATTCCACCTTCCTGCTGTGGCTGCTGTCGGAGCTGTTCGAGCAGTTGCCGGAAGTGGGTGACCTGGAGCAGCCGAAAATGGTGTTCTTCTTCGACGAAGCGCACCTGCTGTTCGACGACGCGCCTGCCGCGCTGCTGCAGCGCGTGGAACAGGTGGTGCGGCTGATCCGCTCCAAGGGCGTGGGCGTGTATTTCTGCTCGCAGAATCCGGACGACGTGCCCGGCAATATCCTGGGCCAGCTCGGCAACCGCGTGCAGCACGCGCTGCGTGCGTTCACGCCGCGCGACCAGAAGGCGGTGAAGGCCGCGGCGGAAACCTTCGCGGCGAATCCGAAGCTGGATGTCGCCGACGCGATCACCAAGCTCGCCGTCGGCGAGGCGCTGGCCTCCACCCTGCGCGACGGCGGCGTGCCCTCGCCGGTGGAGCAGGTGCTGGTGACCTCGCCGATGTCGCGCATCGGCGCGATCACCGAGGCCGAGCGCGCCACCGTGCGCCAGCGCTCGCCGGTGGGCGGCAAGTACGACACCGCGGTCAACCGCGAATCCGCGGCGGAAATGCTGGCCGCGCGCGCCGGCGAGAAAGTCGCCTCGGCGCAGCCGGCGGGCAAGGCCGCGCCGGCCGGTGCGCAAGGACCGGGCTGGGGCGATGCGGTGCGCGATGTGCTGCTGGGCAGCGGCCGCCGCCAGGGCGTGATCGAGGCGATGGCGAAGTCGGCTACGCGCAGCATCGGTTCGCGGCTGGGCACGCAGATCGTGCGTGGCGTGCTGGGCAGCATCTTCGGCGGCAAGCGCTGAGCGCCCCATGCCAAAGATCGCTACGGTCGCCGCCGATAAACCCTTCGTCGAACGCCTGCCCGCGGCGTTCCTGTATCCCTTGCGCGGCGCCGCGCTGGCCAGCTGCGTGGCGCTGGCGCTGGCGCATTACATCGGCCTGCTGCCGACCTTGCTCGGCACCATCGGCACGCTGGGTGTGTGGGCGGCGACCTGGCGCTATGCCTCCGATTGCATGCTGCATACCGCGAACGGTTTCGCCGATCCGCCCGATGTGAGCCTGGGCGGCAATGAATCCTCTGGCTGGGCGCTGGTCGCGATCCATTTCTTCCTGGCGGCGCTGTGCGTGGTGTCGGCGGTGTTCTTTCCGCACGCGCTGTGGCCGATCCTGCTGGGGTCCGCGCTGATCCTGCCGGCGATCGATATGACGCTGGCGTTCGAGGGCAATCTTGCGGATGCGTTGAATCCGGCGCAGATCTTCCGCGTGATGGCGGGCTTCGGGCTGGCGTATCTGATCCCGGTGGCGATCAACCTGATCGTGGCCGTGCTGATCGTGCTCGCCGCCGCAGCGACCGGCGCCTTGCCGCGACTGGTCGCGCTGCCGCTGTACTCGTTCGCGTACACCTATCTGATCGTGCTCGGCTTCCATCTGATGGGCGCGATGATCCACGAACGCCACGAGCAGTTCGGCATGGCGCCGGAGGCCGAACGCCTGGTCGCCGCCAGCGGCCAGGACGAAGACACCCTCCTGCTCGCCGCCGTGCAGCAGCGCGCCGCCGAACAGCCGCGTGCCGCGATCGACATGCTGGTGGCGCGCCTGCAGGACCGCAGCGCGCCGGCCACGCTGCATCTGGCCTATCGCCAGCTGCTGCGCCAGGAAGGCCTGCGCGATGCGCTGCTGGTGCACGGGCAGATCTGGACCGCCGCCCTGCTCGCCGGCAACGAAGCCAAGCGCGCGCTCGGCCTGGTGCAGGAATGCATGGATCTCGATCCGTCCTTCCTGCCCGACGATCCGGCCACCGCCGGCCCGCTGGCGGAGCTGGCCGCGCGCATGGGCATGAGCCGGCTCGCGGTAAAGCTGTGCCAGGGTTATCTTTCGCGCTGGCCGCGCACGCCGGAGGCGCCGCGCATCGGCCTGCTCGCCGCGCAGCAGCTCGGCCTGCGCCTGAACCTGCCGGCGGAAGCGCTGGTGCTGCTGCGCAAGCTCGCCGCCGCTTTCCCGGATCATCCGGTGCATGCGGACGTGCTCGCGCTGGAACGACAACTGCTGGATACCCCACAAGCCCGATGAGCCGCTGGCGACCACCCTCACCCTCTTCCACCGCGATCATCACCCGCGAAGGTTTCGAGAAGCTCAAGAGCGAGCTGGACCATCTCTGGCATACGCTGCGCCCGGAAGTGGTCAAGGCGCTCGCCGCCGCGGCAGCCGAGGGCGACCGTTCCGAGAATGCCGAATACATCTATCGCAAGAAGCAGCTCGGCGAGATCGATCGCCGCGCGCGTTATCTGAGCAAGCGGATTCCCGCGCTGAAGGTGGCCGAAGGCGCACCGGCGGATCGCACGGCGGTGTTCTTCGGCGCGCGGATCGAGCTGGAGAATGTCGACAGCGGCGACACGGTGATCTACCGCATCGTCGGTCCCGACGAGACCGACGCCAGGGCCGGCTGGATCAGCATCGATTCGCCGCTGGCGCGCGCGGTGCTGAAGAAACGCGTGGATGACGAGTTCGAGGCGGAACTGCCGGGCGGGCGCGCGCGGTTTGCGATTCTGGCCGTGGAGTACTGAGCGCGTCCCGCTGAGCCGTCATCCCGGCCTGCGCCGGGATGACGGAGTATATCGAGGCGCCCCACTTGCCTTACTTGGCGTTGGCGCCTTCGCTCATCTGCGCCGCAATCTGCTGCTGGTGCGATTCGAAGAACGCCACGTTCGCGGTGTTGATCTTCGACTGGTCGACCGTCCTGGCCAGGTTCGGGTCGCTGCGCGCCTGCACCGCCAGCGCCGCATTCATCAGCGCGAGATTGGCCAGCAGGAATTCGCGCGGCGTGAAGCCATGCTTCTGCACCAGCGGCGCCAGTTTCGTATCGCCGCCGACCGCGTAGTTGGCGAGGTCGTCGAGGTTGCGCACCTTGGACGGATCGGGCGCGGGCTGCGGACGGATATTCTGCGCGCGCGCTTCCTTGGTCACGGCGAGCAGGCGGCCGAGCACATCTTCGTTGAGCGTGTAGTTCTTGATCGCCAGCTGGTCCGCCGGCGGCAGTTCGGGGCCGTTGTTCTGCGCAGGCGGCGCCGATTGCGGCTGCGGCGCGGGCTGCGGACGCGGACTGGTCTGCGCCGTGGCCGCCAGCGGCGACAGCGCGGCGGCGCCCATCAGCGAGAGCGCGAACAGCCAGCGCATGGAGGCGCCGCGGCGGCGGGCGTGGTGGTCAGTCATGCGGATATCTCCTGGTGGCATGGCAACGCCCCACCCTACGCACCGAGCATGAACCGCACCTGCCCAGCCGGGCTGAGCAATGTTGAATTCAAGCGCTGCGGAAAGGGACGCGCTAATGCGCCTGCAATTGCCGCAGCACCTGGTTGTGATCGGCCTCGATCTGGCGCAGCCGCGCATCGCGCGCCGCATCGCTGACCCAGCGCCCATGCTGGGCTTGCTGCTTCTGCAAGGTGTATTCCATATCCGAAAACGGACGCAGCACCAGGCTGTTGGCGGGCACGAAGCCGGCGAGGTCGGGAATGCGCGCGAGATTGTCGCGCTCGCGCTCGCCCGCGGCGCCGCCGCCCTTGCCGTAGCCGAGCATGAAATCGGTGAGCTGCTTGCGCAGCGCCGGCTCCATGCCCGCGCGCACCACCAGCACGCCGGAAGGAATCAGGCTGGAGCGCCAGATCACTTTCAGCTGCGCGGCCTGCTCGGGAAAATTGCGGCGGAACAGATCCAGGTCCGGGTTGTTGCCGCTGGACACATCCACTTCGCCGTTGACCACGGCCAGCGCATTGTTCTGGTGATTGCCCACGCGCACGCGGGCGAAGAAGGTGTCGGAATTGAGGCCGCGCGGCGCGAACACTTCGGCCTCGGGCGCGACATAGCCGGTCACCGACAAAGGTTCGCCACGCGCGTAACGCCAACGCCCGGGATGCGCCAGCAGCCCGGTCAGATCGTGGACCGGGCCGTCGGCGCGCACGATCAGCAAGGCCACATTGCCCCTGGCGCCATCGCTGCGCTCGAACTGAGCGAACACGCTCATGTGCTGGCGCAGCACCGCTTCGATCGCCAGGCGGCCCGACAGGAAGGCGATATCCACGCGCTGATCGCCTATCGCGCCGGAAAGACCGGCGTAGCTGCTTACCGACACCGTGGTGATCGGATGGCCCAGCCGCTTTTCCAGATCCGCCAGCAGGGGCCGCCACTGCTCGCGCGACTCCGCTGCGCTGCCGATCGGCAGGATGCCGAAGCGGATCGGCTCGACCGCCTCGGCCGCCAGTGCTGCGACAGGCAGCCAGCAGGCCAGCGGCAGCATCCATCGTGCAAACCGGCGCAGCCATCCGCGCGATCGCCCTGACCTTGTCGCCTGCATAAGCGCTGCCCCCGATTTGCCCCGGTGTTTATATAGCCGCGAAGCCCTGCTATCGGCAAATGCTGCCGCGCTTCATGACAGCCGTGACGTGACGGCCGACACCGGCGGCGGATAGCGCCGCCCCTGGCGCAGGGGCTGGTAGCACTCGGCGGCATGGTGGAACGGCTCCGCGCCATTGTCCGGATGCCAGCCGGGGATGCCGGACAGCGGCAGCGGGCGCAGTTCCAGCGGATCGCGCAGCAGGCTTCCGTCGGCGATGCCGGCGGCGCAACGTTCGGCCAGCTGGGCCGCACCCTCACCCTCGGCGCCGGCGAATACCAGGGCCTTGCCGACCAGCAGCTTGCCGTCGGTCAGCGCGTGCTCCAGCAGTGCGTGGCCGAACACCTCGACATGGATCGAGCCGTCCAGCCAGGCCTCGCGCCGGCGCCAGAACAGGCCATGCCAGTCATGCGCATCCCATAGCGCCAGCAGCGCGGGATCGCGCACGCCGACCAGCACGCCGGCTTCGTCGAAATGGGTCAGCGCATATTGCGGGCGCGAGCGCGTGCTCGGGCCCATATGCGCGATCTCCGCCACCTGTTGCGCGTTCAGTGCGCGCTTGATCGCCGGATAGCGCAGCCAGGCCAGCGCATTGAACAGGTCGTGCCAGTTCGCCAGGCGCGTGGCGATGACGCCGTGCTGGTGGATGCGCTGTTCGTAATGCAGGCCGTCATCGAGCAAGGCGCGCGTCTGCGCCACGAAACGTTCGCGCCCTTGCGGCGGCAGCAGCGCATCGAGCGACGTTATCTCTGGCCAGGCTTCGCCGCGCAACAGCGCGGCGTATTCGTTCCAGGCCGCCAGCGGCGGCCGCTGGAACACGGCCGGATCGACCGAGCCGCGCGCGGGCGCCACATAGCGCATGCGGAAACTCAGCCGGCGAGGCGCGCGTGCAGGTCGTGCTCGTCGGCGGCCTCGACCACCACGTCGACGAACTGGCCCGGCTTCAGCAACTGGCCGTTGGCGATGCGCACCAAGCCATCGATCTCCGGCGCATCGGAGGCCGAACGCGCGACCGCGCCCTCGGCGCCGGCTTCATCGACCAGCACCTGGATGGTGCGGCCGATCTTGCGCTGCAGCTTGGCCGCGGAGATTTCCGCCTGCACCGCCATGAACTGCTCGAGGCGGTCTTCCTTCAATTCCTCGGAGACCGGATTCGGCAGCTCGTTGGCCTTGGCGCCGTCCACCGGCGAATAGGCGAACGCGCCGACGCGGTCCAGCTCGGCCTCGCGCAGGAAGTCCAGCAGCTCCTCGAACTCTTCGTCCGTCTCGCCGGGGAAGCCGACGATAAAGGTGCTGCGGATGGTCAGCTCCGGCACCGCCTTGCGCCAGTTGCGGATGCGCTCCAGCGTCTTGTCGATATTGCCGGGGCGCTTCATCAGCTTGAGGATGCGCGGGCTGGCGTGCTGGAACGGGATATCCAGATACGGCAGCAGCTTGCCGTCGGCCATCAGCTGCATCACTTCGTCCACGTGCGGATACGGATAGACGTAGTGCAGGCGCGTCCACACGCCCAGTTCCGACAGGCCTTCGCACAGCTCGGTCATGCGCGTGCGGTAGCTCTTGTCGCGCCACTGGCGCTCGGCGTACTTCAGGTCCACGCCGTACGCGCTGGTGTCCTGCGAGATCACCAGCAGTTCTTTCACGCCGCCCTTGACCAGGCGCTCGGCTTCGAGCAGCACTTCGTCGACCGGACGCGAGACCAGGTCGCCGCGCATCGAGGGGATGATGCAGAAGCTGCAGCGGTGGTTGCAGCCTTCGGAAATCTTCAGGTACGCGTAATGCTTCGGCGTGAGCTTGATACCCGTGTCCGGAATGATGTCCAGCAGCCGATTGCGCTTCGGCGGCAGCGCCGCGTGCACCGCGCTCATCACGCTGGCGTAGTCCTGCGGACCGGTGATCGCCAGCACCTCCGGATAGGCCTCGCGGATCAGCTCCGAGCGCTTGCCCAGGCAGCCGGTGACGATGACCTTGCCGTTCTCGTGCAGCGCCTCGCCGATCGCATCCAGCGACTCCTGCACCGCCGCGTCGATAAAGCCGCAGGTATTGACCACCACGGCATCGGCCGCGCCATAGCTGGGCACGATCTCGTAGCCCTCGACCTTGAGCTGGGTGAGGATGCGCTCGGAGTCGACCAGGGCCTTCGGGCAACCGAGGCTGACGAAACCGATTTTCTGGGTGGCCTGGGACATGACCTGGGGACCGTTAGGGATGGGCGAACCAATCATTCTAGCTGGATCAAAGCCATGATTACACTGAAAAAGTGGCGGCCCAGGCCGGGCTTCTCAGCGAAGCTCCTTGCGTATGACCAGTTTCAATCCCGACCAGATTTCGTCCACCGCACAGACCTTCACATCCACAAATCCCAGCGGCAATGCCAGTTCGCGGATGACGTTATCGGTCAGGTCGGTGGGTATCTTCGACGCCCGCTTCGGCCAGGACACCCACACGCAGGCGTCAGGCTTGATCGCCGCGCGCAACTTTTCCAGCGCAGTCTTCAAGGCGGCCCGCTGGTCGCTGAAGACATGGACCATATCGGTCATCCGGGAAAGCTTCTTTTCAAAAACCACACCGGATGGAACGGGTGCCAGCGCTTGAAGGTAGTTAGCCGGCGCCCCTTGGGTGAAAACGCGGCAGCCTTCGGCCATGCCGAGCTTCTTGGCAAGCGGGGTTCCCGAATAGCCTGCTTCTCGTTGACTCATGCTCGTCCCTTCCGGATGCCGACCAGGCAGTTGGCAAACTGACGCGCCCTGGCTAGCTGAAAGCCATCACCAGCGAAGCCATCGCACTCAAGCCCTCCATTCCTCGGTATACGCAAAGCGCGTCGGCCGCAGCGACATGTATTGCACCACGCGCGGCCGCTGCGAGCGGTTCGGGCTGCTGCCGTGGGGCAGCAGGTGGTGCCAGATGATCATGTCGCCGCGCCCGGCGGCGATCGGCTTCATCTTCAAGGTCTGGCGCGCGTGATCCTGTGCGCTGACGCCGGCGGGGACGTTTTCCAGCCACTGCTTCAGCCCGCGATGAAAACCCGGCACGCAGCTGAAGGCGCCCTGGTCCTCGGCCACGTCGGCGAGGTACAGGATGCCCTGCATTTCAAGATGGTGCGGCTCGGCGAGCGTGGAATCCCAGTGCAGATGCGGCCCGGGGAACGGCCAATGCTGGCGCTCGGGCGGATTGAAGCCGCCCTGGTCGATGGTCACCCAGAGATCGTCGCGCCCCCACAGCTGCGCATGCGCCTTATGGATGCGCGGCGCGAGGCGATTGGCGGCGAGCGCCGGATGCCGCAGCAGCGGCACCCAGATGCTGTGGCCCAGCGAGGTGCGATACCAGGTCTGCGGGTCGTCGCGATCCATCTGCAGAAAATCGTAGATGGCCTGCTCGGAGATTTTCGCCGCTTCCGGGCTGATCGCATCGCGCAGGATCACGTAGCCATGCTCGTCCCAATGCGCAAGGTCTTCAGCGCTCAAGCCTTCGACATGATCGAGCGCGCCGACTTCGGCGCCGACGGCCTCGCCCGCCAGCGCACGCCGCAGGCGATCCAGGGCGGCCTCGTGCAGTTCGCCGCCATTGCGCTCCAGCACCCAGGCTTCGAACTGCGCGTAAGTCGGCTTCTGGTAATGCAGATAACGCAGGGTTTCCAGCACATTGAGGCGCAGGCCGGCCAGCAGCGTCTTCACCACGTCCTGCGGCAGCGGCGCCGCGGATCCCGGCGCGCACTGGCAAGCCCAATAGGTATGCAGTTCCTCGATACCAAGACCTGCCGCTGTCTCGATCATCATGCCCCCCGACATGCATCAATACATGCTTCAGTAATCGCGAATATCCAGCGCGATAAAGCAGCGCGCGCTATAGCCCTTCCCGTCCACCGGCCACGCCAGCTGATGCAGCAGACGATCGCCGGCCGGCCATGGCTGGTTATCCAGCAAGGCCTCGGCCAGCACCGAGCCGTCGTCGGCGCGGCGATAGAACAGGCGGATCCAGTGCAACTCGCCGCTCAGCGATTCATTGCGCACCGCATCCTGCAAATCCGCCAGCAGGCCATCGGGAGCCGCCACATCGTCGCGGCTGAAGGCCAGCGGCCCGACGAAGACATCCCAGGTGCGGATGCCCATATCCCAGCTGTGCAACTGCATGCGCCGGTCGTCGGTGACGTACCAGCAGGCCGCCAGCAGCACGTACAGGACATGGCGTTCGAACGCATCCAGCGCATCGCGCAGGCCGGCGTCGCCGCGGCCATGGCCGGCGAAACTTTCTTCGATCTGGCGCTCTTCGCTGATCACCACATCGATATCCAGCCGGCCCGGCGCGCCTTCCGCGCCCTCGTGCCAGCTCGCGCGCACGGCGGGAAAATCGCCGTCGGTGACCAGCCAGTCTTCTTCGTCCGGTTCCAGCTCCACGTCGTGGCGCTCGAACAGGCGCAGCAGTTGGGTTTGCACGGGTTGGCCGTTCATCGGAAATCCTGGGCGGTAAGCCGCGCTAGCCTCTCATAAATGCACAGCCGCTCCCAAGCCGCCTAAACTCCCGGCTTTGCCAGCGAGCACGCAGCCATGGGCCAGCACATCAATCTTCCGACCGCCGGCACCCAATGCATCGGCGCCTATCTGGCCCGGCCGGAAGGCCAGCCCAAGGGCGGCATCGTGGTGATCCAGGAAATCTTCGGCGTCAATGCGCATATCCGCAGCGTCGCCGATCGCCTGGCCGCCGCCGGCTATGTCGCGGTCGCTCCGGCCTTCTTCGATTACCTGGAGAGCGGCGTGGAGATGGACTACAACGCCGACACCATGGCGCGCGGCAAGGCGCTGGTGAACGAGCTCGGCATGCAACGCGCGGTGGAAGCGGTGGGCAGCGCGGCCGAGTCGATCGCCTCGGCCGGCAAGATCGGTACGCTCGGTTTCTGCTGGGGCGGCACCGTCGCCCTGCTCGCGGCGATCCGGCTGGGGCTGCCTTCGGTCAGCTATTACGGCTCGCGCAACCTGCCCTATCTGGACGAACCGCCGCAGGCGCCGGTGATGTTCCACTTCGGCGAACTCGACAAGAGCATCCCGCCGGCGATGGTGGCGACACATCGCGAGAAGCTGCCGCAGATGGAGATCTACACCTACCCCGCGGACCACGCCTTCAACCGCGATATCGGCGCGCAATACCACCAGCCCAGCGCGATGCTGGCCTGGGACCGCAGCATGGGTTTCTTCGCGCGCGAACTGGGTGGCGCATGAGCGGCGCCGCCTTCGCGCTGGACGGCCGCCTCGCCGCCGATACCCGCCACGTCGCCAGCCTGGCGCTGTGCGAGGTGCTGCTGATGAACGACGCACGCTTTGCCTGGCTGGTGCTGGTGCCACGCAAGGCCGGCATGGTGGAGATCGCCGATCTCGCCGAAGACGAACAGCAGGCGCTATGGGCCGAAGTGAACCGCGCGGCCGCTGCGCTGCGCACCTGTGCGCCCTGCGACAAGCTCAACCTGGGTGCGCTGGGCAATATCGTGCGGCAGTTGCATGTGCACGTGGTGGCGCGCCGCGAGGGCGACGCGGCATGGCCGGGGCCGGTGTGGGGCAGCGGCGCGGCGCTGCCTTATGCGCCCGCGACGCTGGAGAGGCTCATTGCCGGCCTGCAGAGCGCCCTGGCGTCCTGACACGAAAAAGCCCGCGATCGCTCGCGGGCTTTTCGCTGCAACACAGGCGAATCAGCGCTGGGACGGATCGTAGCCGCCGCCGCTCGCTTCCTTGCCCTTCATCTCGTCGTTCATCTTGACCGGGGCGTGGTAGTCCTCGAGGGCGCGCGCCTTGGTCTCGACCGGATTGATCTTCTTCAGCGTGCCGCCGTCGTCGTAGTACACGGCGAAGCCGTAGTCGAGCTGCATGCGCGCCATGAATTCCAGATGGGCCTTGCGCACCTTGGATTCGTCGCTGGGCACCAGCAGCACGGTCTTGGGCAGCTTGCCCTGGTCCTTCAGGTAGGCGAAGTGGCTGCCCGTGTCCAGCGCGGAGAGCACCGCGCCGTCGACCACGAACTGGCCGCTCTTGTAGGCCTCCACGGTGGAGTCGAACTGGCCCTGCAGCGAGGCCGTCTTGACGGCCTCGTCCTTGGTGGCGCCGCGGTGGCAACCGGCCAGGACCAGCAGGCTGCCGAGCAGGACGGCGGCGGCGCTGCGGCTGAGCAGCGTGGATAGACGAATCATGTGCATCTCCGGCAATTCAATTCAGGTGAAGACAACGAAGCGAGTGTAGCGCCGGCCCCCTGGCCCGCACCGCCGCGCGAGGAAGGCCATTCAGCTGCCGCCTCGCGCGAATTCCTGCGATCAGGTGCGCGGCAAGGTCACGCCAAGCTGGCCCTGGTACTTGCCGCCGCGGTCGCGATAGCTGGTCTCGCACTCCTCGTCGGATTCGAGAAACAGCATCTGCGCCACGCCCTCATTGGCATAGATCTTGGCCGGCAGCGGCGTGGTGTTGGAGAACTCCAGCGTGACGTGGCCTTCCCACTCCGGCTCCAGCGGCGTCACGTTGACGATGATGCCGCAGCGCGCGTAGGTGCTCTTGCCCA
>Ga0207667_10007196_pt1 | contig 13424 bp, 10 predicted proteins | sample KBSCornC52_FD_184301 | JGI IMG/M metagenome (GOLD analysis project Ga0207667, IMG submission 184301) | Corn rhizosphere microbial communities from Kellogg Biological Station, Michigan, USA - KBS Corn C5-2 (SPAdes) (version 2) | ecosystem: Host-associated > Plants > Roots > Rhizosphere > Soil ...
GAGGTGTCGATCACCATCGACGAAGGCCCGCGCTACAAGATCCGCCAGCTGCGCGTGTACGAGAAGGGCCCGGACGGCCGCGAGGTCGAGCCAATCGACGGCCGGCGCAACTTGCGCATGATGGTCCGCGCCGAGGCCGGCCAATATTTCAACCGCGCCGAGTTGCTCGAAGACCTGCAAAGCATCCGCACGCTGTACCGCGATCACGGCTACGCCAACGTCGAAGCCAACCCGCAAACGCAGCTCGACCCGGAGACGCAAGAGGTCGACGTCGTCGTGCCGATCGAGCGCGGGCCGCTCGTGTATTTCGAGCGCATCGAAATTCGCGGCAACTCGAAGACGCGCGACAAGGTGATTCGCCGCGAGATGGAGGTCGCCGAGGGCGACCTGTTCAGTGAGACCAAGCTCGACCGCTCCAAGCGCCGCATTACCGCGCTCGGTTATTTCGAGCGCGTCGATGTCTCGACCGAGGCCGGCTCGTCACCCGACAAGATGACGGTGTACATCGAGGTCAGCGAGAAGCCGACCGGTACCTTCCAAGTCGGCGCCGGCTTCTCCAGCATCGAAAACTTCATCGCCACCGCTCAGGTGCAGCAGGCAAACTTGTTCGGCAACGGGCAAAGCCTGTCCCTGCAAGCGCAGGTGAGCAGCCTGCGTCAGCTCGTGAGCGTGCGCTTCTTCGAGCCGTATTTTCTCGATAGCCTATTTAACACCAGCATCGATTTGTACGACCAGCTCAGGGTGTACAACGACTTTTCCCAGTCGAGCAAAGGCGGCGGTCTCACTTTCGGTTATCCGCTGATCGAGCCGGAGCTGAACGCATCCATCACCTACACGGCCGAACTCGACCGCGTCTCGACTCAGACCACGTCTACCCTGCTCGGGACGAGCAGCGCGGTCAGCGTATTTACGCGGCTGCCACTGGCGAATCTGTTCAACGACGGCTTTACCTCCAGCATTCGGCCCGCGCTCACCCTCGACACGCGCGACAACCGCCTGTTTCCGACGAGCGGCGTCTATTTGTACGGCTCGAGCGAGCTCGCAGCCTCGGCATTCGGCTCCGAAAACCGGTTTTTGAAGCATCGCTTCATCGGCCGCTTCTATTATCCGATCGGCGCGGGTTTCGTACTCAAACTGAACATGGAAGCCGGCCACGTCACGAGCCCGTCGAATGAAGGCGTGCCCATCTTCGCGCGCTTCTTCTTGGGCGGCATCCTGGACGTGCGCGGCTTCCGCTTCCGCACGGTGGGCCCACGCGTCGGTCTCACGCAGTCGACCGATCCGAACAGCTCGCCCATCACCAATGGCGCGAACATCGGCGGCAATCTCGAGTACTTCCAGAACCTGGAGCTCGAGTTCCCGATCGTCGACTCGGTGGGCGTGCGCGGCGTGTTCTTCACCGACGCCGGCAACGCCTGGAATCTCGAGAGCAACTACTGCAAAGCCGGCGGCGTCGCGATTCAATACGCGGTCGTGAGCCCCTGCTTCAACGGCGTGAGCAGCCTGGCGATGCTGCGCACTTCCTACGGCTTCGGCATCCGCTGGTTCTCGCCCCTCGGCCCGCTCCGCTTCGAATGGGGCTTCCCGTTCAAACCCCTGCCCTACGAAGAATCGAACGTATTCGAATTCACGATCGGCAACTTCTTCTAACGGCAGATAGCGGCGTGGCGCGGGAGGGAGATTCACCGCCAAGTCGCCAAGAGCGCCAAGGACGCCAAGATTTTTGGGGGGTCGGTTCGGTGCCTTACGTCGGTTCAACGGCTCTGGGCGAAAGGATCCCTTTTGAGGACTAGGCGTTTAATGCCGTAGCGAAGCTCGGTTACGTTGAAGTTCAGCAGCAAACCCAGTGGAAGCTGCGTAGCCTTCATGTAAAAAAGTAGCTGCGCGATGTGGATTGGGGCGATCCCCTCGGTCGCTTTTAGCTCCAAGACGAGCTTTTCGTGCACGAGCACGTCTAGCCTGATCTCGCCGACCTTGCGCTGCTTGTAGAGCACGCTCCGTGACACTTGTCGGGCGAATGGAATGCCGCGGTTAGCGAGCTCGATGCACAGCGCTTCTTCGTAGACTGATTCGAGCAGGCCCGGTCCTAGAAGCCGGTGTACCTCAATCGCGGCGCCGATCGTCCGATACACGATGCGATCGAGCTCCGATCTCGGTTCCTCCATTTCTGCCATTTCGGGCGCTGCGCTCTCCCGTTGTCGACTTTCAACCTCGTTCTACGTTTTGAAACGACGTGTATGGCGCCACCGCGCTCAACCCCCAATCTCCCTTGGCGACCTTGGCGCTCTTGGCGACTTGGCGGTAAATTCTCCCCCCGTTCCGCGCTCGTAACTAGCTGATACTACAGCCATTTTTCGGCGCACTTTGGAACCTCTCCCGTGCTTGTGGCCAGGCTAGGACCGCGCTACTTCGGGGGCAGTGGAAAACGAACCGACGAATCCTCAAGAGCATCCGATCAGCATCCAAGACGAGATGCGGACCTCGTATCTCGATTACGCGATGAGCGTGATCATCGGGCGAGCGATCCCCGACGTGCGAGATGGGTTGAAGCCCGTGCATCGCCGGATCTTGTTTGCCATGCGCGACCTGAATTTGTCGCCCGGTGGCTCGTACAGCAAGTGCGCAAAGGTGGTCGGGCAAGTGCTCGGCAACTACCACCCGCACGGCGACGCCAGCGTGTACGACGCGCTCGTGCGCATGGCGCAGGATTTCTCGATGCGCCACATGTTGGTCGACGGCCAGGGCAATTTCGGCTCCGTCGACGGCGATCCGGCAGCTGCTTACCGTTACACGGAGTGCCGGCTGTCGCGCATCGCGATGGAGCTGCTCACCGACATCGAAAAAGAGACCGTCGATTTCACGCCCAGCTTCGACGAATCCGGCGAAGAGCCCACGGTCTTGCCGGCACGCTTCCCCAACCTGCTCGTGAACGGCTCGGGCGGCATCGCGGTCGGCATGGCCACCAACATTCCACCGCACAACTTGGTCGAAGTGATCGACGCCACGATCCGGCTGATCCGCGCGCCCGAGTCCACGGTCGAGGACCTGATGCTCGACGTGAAGGGGCCGGATTTTCCGACCGCCGCCATGATCTACGGACGATCCGGCATTTACCAGGCGTACAAGACCGGCCGCGGCTCGATCATCATGCGCGCGCGCACCGAGGTCGAGAAGGTTCAAGGCTCGCAAGATCGCGAGCAGCTGGTCGTGACCGAGCTCCCGTACCAGGTCAACAAGGCGCGCTTGCACTCCAAGATTGGTGAGCTCATGCGCGACAAGCGCATCGAGGGCATCAAGGAAGCACGCGACGAGAGCGATCGCGACGGCATGCGCCTGGTGATGGAGCTGAAGAAGGACGTCTTCCCGCAGGTGGTGCTCAATCAACTGTATCGCCTGACCGACATGCAGGCGTCGTTCGGCATCATCAATTTATCGATCGTCGACTCGCGCCCGGAGGTGCTCGATCTGAAGCAGACGCTCGAGCGGTTCGTCGAGCACCGGCGCGAAGTGATCAGCCGGCGCACGCGCTTCGAGCTGACGAAGGCCGAAGGCCAACGTGAAATCGTCGAAGGCCTGGGCATGGCCATCACCGAGGTCGATCTCGTGATCAAGACGATCCGGGAATCTCCCGACCCGGACGTGGCGCAGGCGCGCTTGATGGCGCTGCCGCTGCTCGGCTTGGAAGCTTTCGTGCGCCGCGCGGGCCGGCCGGAAGCCGAAATCGAAACCGCAGCCAAGATCAAGGATTACCGCCTGAGCGAGCGCCAAGCCAAGGCCATCTTGGACATGCGCTTGGCGCGGCTCACCGGCCTCGAGCAAGACAAGCTGGCCGCCGAGTACGGCACGCTCTCGGACGAAATCGCGCGGCTCCGCGCCATCCTCGCCGAGGAACACCTCTTGATGGCGGTGATCGTCAAAGAGCTGGAAGAGGTCAAGGAGAAGCACGGCCAGAAGCGCCGCACCGAGATCATCGACAACGAAGCGGAGATTCAAATCGAGGACCTGATCCAAGAAGAGGACATGGTCGTCACGATTTCGCACTCCGGCTACATCAAGCGGACGCCCGTCTCGACGTACAAGGCGCAGAAGCGCGGCGGCAAGGGCAACAAGGGCATGGAGGCGCGCGAGGACGACTTCTTGAACCAATTGTTCATCGCCTCGACGCACAGCCTAGTGTTTTTCTTCTCGAACCGCGGCAAGGTCTACGTCAAGAAGGTGTACGAGGTGCCGCAGGCCGCGCGCAGCGCCAAGGGCCGCGCCATCGTCAACTTCATCGAGATGGAACCGGACGAGCGCATCGCCGCGATCACGCCGGTCAAGGCGATCGAAGCCGGCGCGTTCGTCACGACCATTACCAAGGGCGGTCAGATCAAGAAGACCGAGATCCTCGAATACGAAAATTTCCGAGAGAAAGGCATCATCGGCGTGAAAATCGCCGACGACGACCAGCTGTTCACGGCCATCGTCACCGACGGCAACGCCGAGTTCTTCGTTGCGACGAAAATGGGTCAGAGCATTCGCTTCGACGAGCAGCAAGTGCGCGCGATGGGTCGCAACACCGCGGGCGTCAAGGCGATCGAGCTCGAGCCCAACGATGAAGTCGTGGGCCTTTCCCGGACCGACGCCGAGCGCAAGTTCGTGCTCGCGGTGTGCGAGCGCGGCTACGGCAAGCGCACGCCGATCGAGGAATTTAGAAGCCAGAACCGCGGCGGCAAAGGCATCATCCTGATCGACTGCAGCGATCGCAACGGCCCGGTCGTCGGGATCGCGATGGTGAAGCCCGAGGACGAGGTGATGATCATCACCGATCGCGGCCAGACCATCCGCACGCCCATCGAAGGCATCCGCGAGACGGGACGCAACGCGCAAGGCGTCAAGCTGATGAGCATCGCGGACGACGAGCGCGTCGTCGCGATCGAGCCGATCGGCGAAAGCCAAGGCGGCGCAGCGCTCGAAGGCGACGCAGAGGGCGAAGAGCCCACGGACGAAACGAACGACGGTGCAGGCCAAAGCTCGCCACCCGCGGAGGGCGACGCGCCGGCCTCGAGCCCGTCCGACGACGAAAGCACGGATGGCGGGCAAGAAGACGCCTGAGAAACCGGCCAAGAAGGCCGCCTCGAAGCCGCTGAAGCCAGCCGCAGCGCGCATTCCGGCAAAACCAGCCGGAGCGCGCACTCCGGCGAAGCCGGCCGCGGCGCGCACTCCGGCGAAGCCAGCTCCGGCGAAGCTGGTCCGCAAGCTCGCGAAGCCCAAGGCGCCGACTAGCGAGCAGGCGCGCGCGACCTTTGCCAAGCTGCGCGCTCGCTATCCGGATGCGCACTGCGAGCTCGAGCACACGAGTCCCTTTCAGCTCGTGGTCGCGACGGTGCTGTCCGCCCAGAGCACGGACGTGATGGTCAATCGGATCACGCCAGAGCTATTTCGGCGCTGGCCCACGCCAGAGTCGCTGGCGCAGGCCGACCCAGCCGAGGTCGAGCAGACCCTGAACAAGATCGGCATGTATCGGCAGAAGACCAAGAACATCGTTGGGCTCGCCAAGAAGCTGGTCGCCGAGCACGGAGGCCAAGTGCCGAAGACCCTGGCCGAGCTCGTGCTCCTGCCCGGCGTCGGACGCAAAACGGCGAACGTGGTGCTCGGCGTAGCGTTCGGAACGCCGGAGGGGGTCGTGGTCGATACCCACGTGCAGCGCATCAGTCAGCGTCTGGGCTGGACGCGCCATACCGAACCGCCGGAGATCGAGCGTGACTTGATGACGCTGTTTCCGCAGAGCGACTGGGACATGCTCTCGCACACCTTGATTTTTCACGGGCGACGCACGTGCGCGGCGCGTAAGCCGGCCTGCGCGGCCTGCCCGGTGAGCGCGGAATGCCCCGCCGCGTTCCATGCCGAAGACATCGGGCGAAAGGCCCCGCGCATCCGCGTTCCAGTACCAGCTCGGCAGGCCAAATAGCGGAATTCGTTGCGCATTGTGGACAAGCTCCAGCGACGTGCTAGTTGATATAGACTTTCAATTTCAAATACCTCGAGCCTCCTTGAATCCGAAACTCCGTCTCCTGCTCGGTACGTCCGCGTTGCTCGTCGCTGCGCACCCCGCGCACGCCGCCGAGCGCCACTTCGGCTTCAGCTACGAATCGGCGGTGTTGAATCCGGGCACCACCGAGCTTCTGCCCTGGACCACGGTGCGCGCCGGCCGTGCCGACTACTACAGCGAGACCGACGCGCGGCTCGCCTTCGTCTACGGCATCGCGAAGAACCTGGAAGGCGCGCTCTATTGGAACCTGTCGACGGTCGCCGAAGATCGGCTGATCCCACCCGCTACGCAAAAGACGCGGCTCAACGACAGCAACTTCGATTCGTTTTCGCTGCACCTCAAGTATAAGCTTTCGGATCCGGTCGCCGACGCGCTCGGTAGCGCGCTCTATCTCGAAGGGAGCTTCGGTCCACTCGTGGCCAGCGCCGAGGGGCGCGTGATCTTGGACAAGCAATTCGGAGGGCTGCTGCTCGCCGCTAACCTCGTCGCGCTCGGCACGGAGCAACTGGAGCTACGGTCGGAATCACGAGTCGCGCTGGCTGCGGTGGCGGCTGCCGGTTATTTCGTGACGCCGACCTTCGTGCCGAGCTTGGAGCTCCGCAGCGAGAACGGCGTTTCCAAGCAGTTGGATCGCTCGGTGCTTTACTTCGGCCCGAGCCTATCTGTGGTCACGGAAGGCTTTTGGACCACCCTGGCCATTCAGCCGCAAATCACGGCCTTCAAGGGCAAGACCCCAGGCCACGACTTCGAACTGACTCAAAACGAGCGCTTGCAGGTGCGGCTGCTGCTCGGGTTCCCCATTTGAAGCTCGCGCAATGAAGACCTTTCTGCCTCTCGCTCTCGCTTGTTTGGTCGCCGGTTGTACCGCGGCGCTCCCTCACGCCACCGCAGCCGACGCGGCGCGCGCCAATCCGCATTTTCCTGGTGCCACGGTCGCCGAGCTCGAGCATGGGCGGACGCTGTACGTGGAACGTTGTGCGGGTTGTCACCAGCTGCGCGATCCCGCATCCGAGACTCCACTCGCGTGGCCGAAATTGGTGGCCGAGATGCGAGACGAGCACGGCGTCCACCTCTCGCAAGACGAGGAGCGGGGCATCTCGGCGTACCTGGTTTCGGTCAGCTCTCGCTGAGCGGCCGCTCGTGAAAGCTTTGCAGGAGTTCGCTCGCGGCCGCGTGCGGGGATAGCTCGCGCTCGGCCACGCGCTCCGCTAGCTGTTTCAGCTCGAGCGCGCTCGCCTGCGCCAGGCGTTCGCAGACCAGCGCGAACAACAGCCGCTCGGCGCCCTGCCGACGCCGCGCCAGGCGACGCTCGGTGCCCGCGTTCGTGTCGAGCCAGGCGCGATGCCGCGCGAGCGCCGACACCAGCTCCGGCAATCCTCGCTCGTCTAACGCCACGCATTTGAGCACGGGCACCGGCCAAGCCCGACTGGCGGCGGTGCCCACGATGCGCTCGAGTTCGAGGCGCTGCTCGAGCTCGAGCGCCGCGCGCTCGGCGCCCTCGCGGTCTGCTTTATTGACCACGAACACGTCCGCAATTTCCAGGATGCCGGATTTTACGGCTTGAATGTCGTCACCCATACCCGGCGCGACGACGACGATCGTGCTCTCGGCCACGTCGCTCACGTCGAGCTCGTCTTGTCCGACGCCGACCGTCTCGAGCAAGATCACGTCGTAGCCCGCGGCGTCGAGCACGACCACGTGTTCTTGCACCGAGCGCGACAGGCCGCCCTGCGCGCCGCGCGTGGCAAGCGAGCGAATGAAGACCGAAGCATCCTCGAAGTGGCGTTGCATCCGTACGCGATCGCCGAGGATGGCGCCGCCGGTGAACGTGCTCGAAGGGTCGACCGCGAGCACCGCCACGCGCTTTGCCTGGGCGCGGTATTGAGCCACGAGCGCGGACACGAGCGTGCTCTTGCCCGAGCCCGGGCTGCCCGTGATCCCGATCACACGCGCTTTGCCCGTGTGAGCGTAGAGCGCGTCGATCAACGGGCGCAGGGCCGGGGCGCGATCATCGATCAAACGGCATGCCCGGGCGACTGCGCGCTCTTCGCCGCGCAACACCGAAACGACGAGCGCGTCGACCATTCGCCTACTCTAGCTGTTTGGGCTGGCGCGGGCCGGCCCGCTCGATTCCGGCCCGCGGCGGGGAGCTCAGTTCGCGTTGGCGCGCGCGGCCATGAAGTTTTCCACGGTGCGCGTGGTCATCGAGCCGTCCATCACCTCCGGCAGGGCCAGAAGCTGTTTGTGCAGCGGGATGTTGGTCCTGATGCCGCCCACGATGTACTCGTCGAGCGCACGCTGCATGCGGATCAGCGCCTGCTCGCGCGTCGGCGCGTGGGCGATCACTTTGGCCAGCAGCGAGTCGTAGTGAGCCGGCACGGTCCAACCGCCGAACACGCCGGAATCGACGCGCACGCCCGCGCCGCCGGGCGGATGGTATTCGGTAATCTTGCCCGGCCAGGGCGCGAACGTGCGCGGATCTTCGGCCATGATCCGGCACTCGATGGCGTGCCCGCGGAACTTCCACGGGCGCGTGTCGGGCAGCGTGAGCTTCTCGCCCGCCGCGGCGCGGATCTGCTCCACGACCAGATCGACACCCGTAACCATCTCGGTGACGGGATGCTCGACCTGCACGCGCGTATTCATTTCCATGAAATAGAGCGAGCGATCCTCGTCCATCAAAAATTCGAGCGTGCCGAGCGAGGTGTAGCCGGTCTCGAGCACCGCGCGCCGAATCACTTCGCCCATCTTGGCGCGCAGCTCGTCGGTCATGGCCGGGCTCGGCGATTCTTCGACGAGCTTTTGATTTTTGCGCTGCAGTGAGCACTCACGCTCGCCCAGCGTCCAAACTTGGCCGTGCTTGTCGGCCAAGGCTTGGAATTCGATGTGCTTCGGACGTTCGACGAAGCGCTCCAAGTAGAGCTCTGAATTTTTGAATGCGCTCAGCGCCTCGGCGGTCGCCGATTCGAAGGCGCGCCGCACCTCGGAGACGGTACGCACCACGCGCATGCCGCGCCCGCCACCGCCGCCGCGCGCTTTGATCATCACCGGAAAGCCGACGCGCTTGGCCTCGGACTCGGCGTGCTCCCAGCTGGTGAGCGCCGCGCTGCCCGGCAGGAGCGGCAGCCCGAATCGTTCGGCGGCTTCGCGCGCGCGGAGCTTGTCGCCCCATTGCGCCATGGCTTCCGAAGACGGGCCGATGAAATTGAGCCCACACTGTTCGACGACCTGCGCGAACTTGGTGCTTTCCGAGAGAAAGCCGTAGCCGGGGTGGATGGCGTCCGCGGCGGTGATCTCGGCTGCGCTGATCAAAGCCGGCATGTTCAGGTAGCTGTGCGTGGCCGAAGCCGGCCCAATGCACACGGCTTCGTCCGCGAAGCGCACGTGCAGCGCGCCCGCATCTGCTTCGGAGAAGACGGCAACGGTGGCCACGCCGAGTTCACGGCAGGCGCGAATCACGCGGATCGCGATTTCACCGCGGTTGGCGATCAATACTTTGCGAAACATCGGTGGCTAAATCTCAACTCTTCCTGATCTTGAAGAGCTTCTGGCCGAACTCCACGCTCTTGCCGCTCTCGACCAGGACCTCGAGCACGGTGCCGCCGAACTCGGCTTCGATCTCGTTCATCAACTTCATGGCTTCGATGATGCACAAGGTCTGGCCCTTTTTGACCGTGCCGTTGACCGACACGAAATCCTCGGACTCGGGCGAGGGCGCGCGATAGAACGTGCCGACGAAGGGCGAGGTCACGAACACGACGTTCGGATCGACGACCTCACTCGCACGCGGGGACGAGGGCGAGGGCGGCGGAGCGGCCGCTGTGGCAGGCGCTGCGGCCAGTGTGCTCACGATCGGCGCCTGACCGCGCGCGAGCGCGACTTTGACGCGCACTTTCTCGTCTTCGTATTCGAACTCGGACACGCCGCCCTCTTCGAGCGTTTCGAGCAGGCTCTTGAGGTGATCAAGCGGAAGTTGCATGGCTAGGATTTCCTGTGACGAAAGGGGGCCGCGCTGCGGGCGGGCCAAAGGCGCGCCAGGTTGCTCTGGCCGCTCGGGGGGAGCGGAAGGTAGCTCACGAGATTCGCGCCTGACAACTCGTGTCGTGCACCGGGCGAACTGCGCTCGGTTTTCGCGCCGTGCCGCGAACCGGCGTGCGCGGCTCCGACGCGCTGCGACATCGCGCAATGCTGCGCGCCGCTACTGCGAGAGTCGGTCGAGCAAGCCGCTCAGGGCCAGCGTGTAAGACGCCGCACCGAAACCTGCGACCTTGCCCAGACACGCCGGCGCGACGAGCGAGGTTTTGCGAAACTCCTCGCGCGCTTCCGGATTCGACAGGTGCACTTCGACCGTCGGAATACTCGAGCCCTTGATCGCGTCGTACAGCGCGTAGGACGAGTGCGTGAGCGCGCCCGGGTTGAGTAATATCCCGGAGAAGCCCTCGTCTGCGGCGGCACCGAGCCAGTCGATCAAGGCGCCTTCATGATTGCTCTGGCGGCAATCGACCGCGGCACCGCGAGCGTTGGCTGCCTTGGCGAGCGCCTCGTGGATCTGCGCCAGCGTCATTTTGCCGTAAATTTCGGGCTCGCGCTTGCCCAAGCGATCCAGATTCGGACCGCTCAGCACCAGCACGCGAACCCCTTCATCCGAGCCTACGGCGTGGAGCGCGGTCGGCCCCCTCGCCTTTCGCTTCGCGTCCGCCACCCTAGGAAGCGAGCTCCTCGGCGAGTTTGGGCGCGAGCAGACGGAGCAAGTAACGGCCCTTGCCGAGGTTTGCGTCGGGCGTGAGCGTGAGCGCGACGAAGTAGCCCTTGTTGATGACGCGGATGAGCGTGATCATTTTGTCGCTCTTGAACGACACCTCGCGCGTCTCACCGGCGTCCAGCATTTCGGTGGCGCGCTGGATGCCCTTGACGACCACGCTGACCTCCGCGCCGACCGTTTCGATGTCGATCTGCGATTCGGCCTTGGCGTAGGTTTCGAGTGGGATGCCCTCGAAGTCCATGAGCAGTCCTGCGATCCCACCGTCCGTGCCGTCAACGACGCTCTGCAACGCCTCTTTGAACATTTGACGAGGTTACCTGAATCGGCCCCGCAGGTGAATTTTCAAAGTGCGTCGCGGCGGCCATTTCCCGAAAAACTTGAAGTAATTCACATTGGCCAACGGGCCGCTCGAAAACCCCTAATTTTCGAGCTGTGTCGTCGCGACTTGCGGCCGCGATAAAGCCGGGTGATCGCCGTGGAGGCGGTCCGCCGTATCGCCGTCCTTGACCCTGCTTGGGCCGAGCGGCTACTTTCCACGCCACTCCGATGCGTGCGCGAGCGGGGGATCCGCCCCGCACCATGACCCAGAAGATCCTCGCCGGGCGCGCGGATGATCCGAACCTGAGCGGTGATCTCGTTAGGGTGAAGGTCGACCAAGTCGTCTTGGCGAGAGAACCCGATCGCACTCTCGCCGAGGCTGCGCTCGCGGGCGCGAAGAAGTGCGCGGTCGAGGTGGCCATCGCCTACGACACGCGCTGCGTGACCGCGCTCTCCGATACGTCGCCTGGCCTCAGCGCCCGCGGCGCCAAGGATGCGCTGAACCTCGGCATGTTGATCGCAAGGCCGGGCATTGGCTTTCCGGCCGCGGTGCACCTCGAGCGCTTCGGCAGCCCAGCTCGCCTCGCGCTGACCGACGAGCCGCGCCTCGCGTCGGTCGGAGGCGCGGGCATGCTCACCTTGGTCGTACCGCCCTCGCAACTCGCGGAAGCATTGCTCACCGGCAGCGTCGTGCTGCGTCCGCCGCGCAGCGTGCAGGTGTTGCTCTCGGGTCGCGTGCGCCCGTTCGTGTGCGTGCGTGATGTCGGGTTGGAGTTGATCCGGCGCGGCCTGGGCGACGCCGTGCGCCGCGTGGACACCGAGTTCCAAGCTCCTGTGGTGATCGAGTTCGCCGGGCCGAGCGCACGCCTGTTGTCCGTCGCCGATCGCGCGGTGCTTTCGGCGCTGGCCCCACAGCTCGGCGCTTCTGCCGCAGTCTTCGTCAGTGACGAAAAGACGGAAGTGTATCTCCGCGATCAGCGTCGTTCGAAGGCGCACCGCGGTCTTTTGCCGGACCCAGGCGCCCCATGTGACGACGTGATCAGCGTGGATCTGTCGGCGGTCGATCCGCTCGTCCTCGACGAGGATGGCGTCGTGCGTCCGGTGCGTGAGCTCGCCGGCAAACCGGTGAGCCAAGTGATTTTGGGTGGCGATTCGGGCGCGTCACTGCGCGATTTGCTGGCCGCCGCGGCGCTCCTGAAGAGCAAGCGCGTACCCGCGAAATTGGATTTACTGGTCGCGCCGCCGTCGCGCCAAGCGCTCGAGGTGCTCGCGCAATCCGGTGCCTTGGTGGATCTCGTGGCCACCGGCGCGCGCTTACTCGAGCCCGATCCGCGGCTCGTCACCGGCGAACTCTATCCGCCGCCGAACGACGGTGGCATTTCGCTCCGCACCTTCGATCCCGAGCCGAGCTTTCCGCTCAGCGCGCAGCGCTTCGTCGTCGCCTCGGCCGAAACGCTGGCCTTCTCGGTGGCCACGGGTACGGTCGGTGATCCGCGCTCGTTCAAGCGGCCCGTGCGCGTCACCGTGCCTCGCACGCTGCCCACGGACGACGTGCTCATCGTGCGTAAGGCCAAGAGCAAGACGAAAGAGGCCGAGAGCGCCAAGCAGACCCCAGTCGATCCACCCAAGAGCCACGGGTTCAGCGACGCGCAGACGCTACCCATCGTCGCCAAACGCGGCAGACCGAGTGCGCCCAGCGCGCTCGTGCTCGAGTCGCTCGACGACGTGCGCTGGTTCGCGCGCCGCGCGCCCGAATTGTGCGACATGGTCCGCGCCGTCGTCGCGCCACACATCCCGAGCGGCACCGTGCCCATGCTCGCGGGCTTGGGCATCCTCGCGCTCGAAAGCGACCAGGCCGGCATCGACAAGCTGCGCCTCGAAGCGACCTTATCTCTCCCCAGCCCCAGCGCCTGGAACGGCCAGCGCTCGGTGATCGCGAATACCGGCGCAGGTCCGGTCTCGCTCACCTGGCTTGCGGTCGGCACCGAACGCGACTGGACGCTTGCGGGCAGCGCTAAGGCAACGAAGCGCTGACTCCTGCAGAGCGGGCTCGGCAAAATAGCGAGTCCGTCTTCCGGCCACTCGGTAGATCGATTATCGTCGGGTCACCTTGAAAACGCGCATTGCTTTGGCCTGCTTTGGCTTATCGACCCTCGTCTCGGGGCTCGCGCTCGCCGCCGATCCGGACAGCGCGGACGAGCCCCGGCCTGATTCCGCACGCGCAAAAGCCAAGCCGGAGGATTCGCGCTCGCCCGACGATCCGAACTTCGGGCACTTCTTCCAGTTCGGGCTGCGCGCCGGTTTGGTCGGCGG
>Ga0207667_10007197_pt1 | contig 13423 bp, 10 predicted proteins | sample KBSCornC52_FD_184301 | JGI IMG/M metagenome (GOLD analysis project Ga0207667, IMG submission 184301) | Corn rhizosphere microbial communities from Kellogg Biological Station, Michigan, USA - KBS Corn C5-2 (SPAdes) (version 2) | ecosystem: Host-associated > Plants > Roots > Rhizosphere > Soil ...
ATTTGCGAATACGATGTAAAAGAAATGCTCGATATGTCGTGTTCGGCCCTGGGCGTAAAACGTGTTGACGATCCCCGCGATTTTGGGGTGATCGAAATGGGTGAAGACGGGTTTATTAATAAAGTGGTTGAAAAGCCCCAGATCCCCAAATCGAATATGGCCCTGGTAGGTATTTACCGTATTAAGGAAACTTCCTTTTTATTCAATTGCCTCGAAAGCAACATACGCAACCAGGTGATGGTTCGTGGTGAATTCAGCATTACCGATGCGTTGGAATGTATGATCCAGCACGGCGCCCGCTTTCAGCCCTTTAAAGTGCAGAACTGGTTCGACTGCGGAAAAAAGGAAACTCTGCTTGAATCGAATGCCACCCTGCTGAAGAAGTTCGGAGGCATTATTTCACCCGATCACAATTTTGAAAATACCATCATCATTCCGCCCGTTAGCGTGGCAGAAGGCTGCGATATAAAAAACTCCATTGTAGGTCCCAACGTTACCATCGGCGAAAAAACAACCATTAATTATTCAATAATAAAAGAGTCTATTATTGGTTCATTTGCAGACCTCTACGATATAGTATTGACAAATTCACTCATCGGAAGCGATACAGAAGTTAAAGGTGAAAGCCGTAGTTTGAATATCGGTGATAATACGGAAATTGACCTGGGAGAGTCGTAATCATACGTTTTTCGCAATTAATGTAAACTTAACTGTGTAAAATCCTCATATTTTGAGTATCTTAGGGTGTAGAATGCAACATTCTGTAGGTATGATATGTCTCTATAGTTGTCCCTGATGAAAATGAATGGCGGCTAATGTTCGGTTTGCCAACCTTTTAAACACTAATTTTATGAGAGGTAAAAAAAGTTACCTGTTGCTTGCAGCGCTACTGCCTCTTTCTTTGTTGACCAAAGCTAACGGTGATAACGGTAGTCATAAAGACCCGATGTTACTGGGCAATGTAGCAGATGCCAGTACCAAAAAGCCGGTACAGGGAGTAACTGTTTCTATTTCCAATTCGAAAGGACAGGAGAAAAAAGAATTTACCACCGATGCATCGGGCAATTTTAAAGTTCCCCAAATGCCGGCTGGTGAAGTGATCATTATACTGGAGAAGAAAGGATACAAAACCACCCGCCGCGAAGGGATCATTATTAAAGAAGGTGTTTCATTAAAAATGAGTTTCGATATAACCAATATGCAAATCGACGATGAAAGCGATGTGTTTCATCCATTGCTGCGGTTAATGGAAGGATGATTGATTGAAATTATTATATATCAAAGGCCGTCTCGTTTGAGGCGGCCTTTTTATTTTGTTATTTACATTTCGACTCTTCAGCCCTTCGATTCTGCTCAGGACACTCAGGGTGCTCGCATGAATATCGATCCTTCAACTCCGCTCAGGACGCTCTGGTCCCTCACAAAAAAGCGGGACTGAGAGCAGTCCCGCGTCATTGAGAAAATTACTAGTCTATATGTGTATCCGAATTCTTCTCATGGCTAACTTTATGAATTGCTGTGTTAATCAGCCTGACGTGTATTTTTATGGTGATTGTTGTTGATATTTATGTGACCGTTCTCTTTCTTAATAGTTACATGATCCTGCTTAAAATACTTTTTGTATTTATCGGTTACTTCCTGCGGTTGTTTTTTATCGTTGACAAACAGGTCGCCATCTTTATATTCTACGGAGTAATCATCTTTTGTATCTAACAGGCCGTCTTTCTCCATATCATAGATCATTTCCTGATAGCTTTTCAGTTCTTCTTTGGCATGATCGATATCTGTCTTAGTTTTATCCAGATCTTTTTTGAAATTGAATTTCTGATGCTTCATATCTTCCTCAGCCTTTTGCATTTGCTTTTTCGCATCGGCCATTTGCTTCTGTATTTCCTCCTGTTGAATGTTTAGGGAGTTCTTCCATTCCTGCTGCCAGTTTGCTTTTTCAAGTGCCTGGTCAACCTGTAGTTTGGCCTTGCTTAATTCCCTCGCAATTTGTTCTTTATCGATCTTGCTTACTTCCTGCAACGACTGGTCTATTTCGCGTTGTATTTTATCGAAGTCAATTTTTTTGAGTGATTCCTGTACTTCGCGATTGATCTTTTCTACGTCAACCTGTTTCATCGCTGCAGCTGCCTGCTGCTGTATTTTTTCAAGATCTATTTTCTTTAATGATTCCTGCAGATCGCGCTGCATCTTGTCCCAGTCTTTGTCTTTGATCTTATCCAGATTTTCCCGGGCCTCATCCAGTTGGCGCAGTTCTTTATCCAGGTCGCGGTTGCTTTCGTCTTCGCGGGTTATTTTATTTCTTTTTTGCGGAATGGTATCCTGTAAATGGTTAGCAATGACCTTGTTTTGTTTAGGGGCGCCGGTAAAAGCTACCAGTGTAAAAACAGCAGCTCCTATAATGGCGCCGGGAAATCCCCAACGGGTGATGGACGGGTGCATTTTCATGGTTGTTCAGTTTGTGATGTAATGAATTACGATGCTCTTCGTATAAAAATACGATAACTTTCGTAAAATGTTGCATGCGCGCCAAATTTTATATAAATTAACGTTCGCTCCGCTCACCGTGCAGTCGCGCCAGGAGCAATAGGAGAGAAAGAGATAAAGAGAAATTTAAACAAAGAGCCTCTTTTTCTCTTTCTAACTCTTATACCCTCTTAGCCTACAAGATGCCACCACATCCCATTTGCGGTCATTGTTCCGAAGCAGTGAAATGGCATCTGCCGTAAAGGATGTTTCAAAAGAGATGTGCTCAAAATGTTGCCAGGCTTTATTGAAATCTTCTTTGGCAAGATCGCGATTGGCAATAGTAATATGGGGATGAAAAGGCCGCTCTTCTTTTTTTATTTTGAAGCGATTGGCCTGAAGTATTGTTTCTTCAGTGTTTGCTTTTAATTCATTCAGCAGCTGGTTTGGCTGCACACCTATATAAATAACCCTGGGCTTGAAAGCGGCAAAGTTTTTTAAATGAATAGAGAAAGAGTCGTGCTGAAACGCCACGCGGGTTAATATATTGGCAAGGTCGCTTTTATCGCTGTCGGGCATGTGAAAGGGTGGAATTAATGTTATATGCGCGGGCGACTTTAATGCTACTTTACAGTTAAACTGTTGCAGCATATAGTTTTTCCACTCCAGCGTCTGCCGGTTGATCTCATCGGGAGTTAGTATGGCGATGAAGTGTAAAGGCACATAATAATATTGAATGTTCAATTCTCAATGCCCAATGTCGAAGTTAGTAAAAGTCGCATTTGTATTTCCTTCAACATTGAGCATTGAATATTCAACATTGGATATTTTCAAACTATCGTGCTACACCCGGCACAACCGGCAAGCTCTCATTACCATCTTCACTAACCGATTGAACAGCGAAAAAGTAATTGTCTTTTGAATAAGGCAGTTCCATATTGGTTTGCGTGGTAAAGATCTTTTTCTGCCAGAAAGGCCAGTTGGTTTCACGCATCAGTATATAATAGCCTTTGGGTTTGCCATATTTGGGCGCTTTCCATGCAAGGCTTGTATAGTTGGTTAGTTTCTTTACTTCAATCTGTACTTCCTGCGGCATTCCGGTTGACTTTGCCAGATTAGCCAGATTACACAGGTTCAGTGCTGTATTCTTACGCAGGTATTCGAAATCCATAAACTCGGGCAGATCGCCATACTGAATGCCGTTTTCCTGCCGCACGTCCTGATGCTGGTGATAATAATTTTCATTCATTTCGGTAATACGCACGGCTGCACAGCCTCTTTGCACATAGGGTGTATGATCACCGCCGCGTAAAAAGCGGTCGTTGCGATAAATAAGCACCACTTCAAGATTATCTACATACCGTTCGCCGGTTTCTTTAACATAGCGTGCCAGCTGGCGGGCTTTGCCATCATTTTCGAGTCCGAGATTACGGATCATCGCTGCATTCTTATCCAGTTCATAGGCAGGTAAGCCTTCACTAAACACTCTGATCTTTGTGTTATTAATGATATTGGTTTGACTGGTATTGTTACTACCCATAATATCATTGTTCAATACGGCCTCGATATTACGGTTTTCTTTTTTTGATTTTTCTGCCATAAAGGTGGCGCCCAGCAATCCCTGTTCTTCTCCGCTTACAGCGATAAAAATAATGGTAGCCGGAAAAGCCTGCTGGCTCATAATACGGGCGCATTCGAGTACGGCTGCTGTACCGCTGCCATCGTCATTGGCGCCGGGTGCATCTTTTTCACGATCCATAACATTCGTGCGCATATTATCGAGGTGACCGCTGATAATAAAGATGCGGTCGTCATTGGGATCGGTGCCTTTGAGCGTGGCCACTACATTACCCAGTAATAAGTTTACATCTACACGATGGCCGTCGGGTGGTAATGTGGTAGTATCAATAAAAGCGCTTAACCGGCCACCTGATTTTTTAGCATATTCATTGAATCTTGAAAGCACCCATTGGCGGGCAGCGCCAATACCTCTTTTGGGATCGGCTTGTGTGCTGAGTGTATTGCGGGTGCCAAAGCTGACCAGTTTAAGTATAGTTGATTTTAGGCTGTCTGCATTTACTTCAGCCACCATTTTTTCAATAACAGGGTCTCTTTGAATAGTGGTTTGTGCAAAGCTGCAGGACCAGGTAAGCGCAGCAATAAGCAGCAGTACTGAGTTTCTCATGCCGGTACAATTTGCAGCAATATACGCCTGAAGCAGGATTAAAAGCGATTAAAAGAGTTGAGAATTACTTTGCGTCCTTTGCGCTTTCTTAGCTCCCTTTGCGTTACAAAAAGCGTCGCCATGAGGAACGCAAAGAATGCAAGGAGACGCAGAGAGCGCAAAGGCGTTATAATATTACAATAATGTACCCTTCAATATGATTGCTGCAATAGTAAAATAAATAACCAGCCCGGTTACGTCAACCAGGGTGGCTACAAAGGGGGCAGAAGAAGTAGCAGGATCCAGTTTAAATTTTTTCAGAACAATCGGCACCATCGAGCCGCTGAGCGTACCCCAGGTAACAATACCTATCAGTGAAAAGAAGATCGTAATGGCTACCAGTGCCCAGTGAGCGCCATAATTATACCAGTGGAAGTTCTGCCATACTGAAATTCTCAAAAAGCCTATGGCGCCCAGAATAAGTCCCAGGGTAAGACCTGATAATATTTCACGGCGCATAACATACCACCAGTCTTTCACACCCAGTTCTTTTACTGCCATGGCCCTGATGATGAGCGTAGCAGCCTGGGAACCACTGTTACCACCACTTGATATAATAAGCGGCACAAACAGGGCCAGCACTACTGCCTTTGAAATTTCTATATCAAAATAACTCATGGCGGTGGCGGTAAGCATTTCACTCAGGAACAGTACGATCAGCCAGCCTGCGCGTTTTTTTATTAAGGAATAGAACGGCGTTTTTACGTATGGGTAGTCAAGACTTTCCAACCCCCCGAACTTTTGCATATCCCTGGTATCGCGGGCTTCTACCACATCCAGCACATCATCGACGGTAAGCACACCCAGCAATATATTATTCTCGTTTACAACAGGCAATACCACACGGTCGTATTCCTTGAACATGGCTACCGCCTGTTCTTTGGTATCAGACATTCTTAAAGTGGCGCAAAAGCCATCCAGGATATCTTCTATCTTTTTACGGGGATCGTTTAAAACCAGGCGGCGTACGGGAATATCATCAATTAGGGTTCCATCTTCATCCACCACATAAATATCATTGGCCGCTTCCGAGTCTTTATGATGCAAACGCAAATGTTCGTTAGCTTCTGCAATGGTCATGCCTTTTTCGATAGTCGCAAAATCTGTATTGATGAGCCTTGCCACGCTGTTATCAGAATAGCCCAGCAGGTCGTGGGTGGCATCTTTATTCGATTCATTCAGAACTTCAATAAAGTTCGAAAGCTCCAAGCCTTTGAGGGAAGAATAAAAAGCCAGGCGGTCGTCGGAGCTCAGTTCATTCAGGATCTGCGAAGCCTTATCGCGCCCTACCTGCCGGATGATCTTTTTTTGAGTAAGCGTATCAAGATATGGAAATATGCGCACCTGATTTTTAACCGGGAAAGACTGAAAGGTTTGAAAGGTAGCTTCAAAGGGAATGCTGGTTAATACCTTAGCTATCTCGGCAGGGTGTACATTGTTTTTATCGCGGCTTAAGCCCAAAAGACCTGTAAAATCGCCTTTCAGTAATTTATTCGTTAAATCTTTCAAAGTCATCATGGGAAATCATTTAGACATCATTGCATTGTATTACAGTTTTGCTGCTTTACCCCGCGCTAAAAATCGGATCAGTTTCTACACAAGGTCAGGCAACGAATAAAAAGTAAAAATACAACTTTTACAGGCTGGGTTTTTCGATTGAAAGTGTAAACGAATAGCTAAAAGCAACAAATATCCCTGCCAAACAACAGGTTCTGTGGTGGCGGGGGAGCCGGGCCGTTACGTTAATCGCTGGTTAATGAAAGGGCATCAACTTTTTCTGAATGCCCATTTGATCATTTCTTTCCAGGTAACTTTTTTACCATACAGTAAAATGCCGGTGCGGTAAATTTTGCCGGTTAACCAGGCAAAGAATAAAAAGCCAAGAATGAGCAATACCATTGAAGCAATTAACTGGGTAACCGGTACGTCGTACATTATACGTCCCATCATTACCACCGGAGAGGTGAGGGGAAATAAACTGCCGAAAATAGCTAAGGGACTATTAGGCGCCGATACGGCTTTTGTCATAATTACAAAACCAAGAATGATGGGCATCATTACCGGGAATACCATTTGCTGGGCTTCCTGCTGATCTTCACTTACCACGCTGCCAACGGCTGCAAACAGGGAAGCGTACAGCAGGTAGCCAAAAATAAAGTAGAAAAGAAAACAAAAGAGTATCAGCCCCCAATGAATCGATTGTAATCCAACAGCCATATCGGCCCACATACCTGCATTGTTCGCCATACCTGGTACATTGGCAGTTTGTTGCATTGCATGCGGATTCAGGGAGGGAATGAAAAAACGTAAACCGATGATCAATACAATCCATATGGCAAACTGGGTAATGCCTACGGCGCCGATGCCAATGATCTTACCCATCATCAGCTGAAATGGTTTTACTGAGCTTACAATTACTTCGGCAATGCGGTTGATCTTTTCTTCCATAACGCCGCGCATAACCATCATTCCGTAGATGATCATAATAATGTAAATAAGCATGCCGCACGCAAAAGCCACACCAAATGCTAATCCGGCAATGTTTTTCTTTTCTTCCTTGCCATTTACTATTTTGTTTTCAATCGATATATCTGAATGAATAGACTGGTATTGTTCAGGCGAAATATTGGCAGATTGCAATCTCTTTAACTCAATGGCTTTGTTTACCATTTTTTCAATTTTGCCTTTTTGAGCAATTGATATAGGCGATTGGCTAAACAACTGGATGTTGGTGGCATCCTTATTTAAATCTATGCGGGGAATATATAAAAAGAAGTCGTAGCCCATGCTCTTATACTTTGTTTTTACCGTTTCGGGAGCCTCATCGGTAATAAATATGTATTGAGACGGGTCGTCTGTTGCTTTTTCAACATGACCGTTAAACAAATTAGCCTGATCTATTACTGCTATTTTACTGGTTTCTGTATTATTACTCATGCCAATGGCAATCATAACGGCATAAAAACCTACAATTATAAGCGGCACAAGAATAGTAGTGAGCAGGAAAGATTTTTTCTTAACACGTACCAGATATTCACGTTGTATAATGAGTGCTATCTTGTTCATACGAAAGGGTATTAAGCAGTTACGTTTTGAAATTGCCGCGCGAGGGGAGTACCGTGTACCAGTTTAATAAATATATCGTTGAGTGAAGGCAATACTTCGTGAAATGAATTGATGATCGTTTGCTGACTCAGAAAGTACTGCAGTACATCATTCGATTTAAATCCTTCTCTGATCTTTAAGATCAGCTGATTATTTTCGTTGCGTATTACTTCAAAAGCCGGTGCATCGATCTTATCCGGTATAGTATCGAGGCCAATGGAAAAAATATTTTCCTTGAATTCCTGTTTAACGCCCGTTACTGAACCGTCGAGTATTTTTTGTCCCTTATTTACAAGAATGATATGATCGCAAATTTCTTCCACCTGTTCCATGCGGTGGGTACTGAAGATAATGCTGCTGCCTTTTTTTGCCAGCTGATAAATTTCTTCTTTAATAAGATTGGAATTAACGGGGTCAAGACCACTGAAGGGTTCATCCAGGATGATCAGTTTGGGATCGTGCAATACGGTGGTTACAAACTGCAGCTTCTGGCCCATGCCCTTACTAAGGTCTTCTACTTTTTTGTTCCACCAGCTTTGCATTTCGAACTTTATAAACCAGCGTTTCACTCTTTCTGTGGCTTCGGCTTTGCTGAGTCCTTTTAACTGGGCCAGATATATAGCCTGGTCGCCGATCTTCATCTTTTTATAAAGGCCCCGTTCTTCGGGCATATAGCCAATTTCGGCTACATGTTGTTCGGGATTGAATTTCTGACCATTAAAATCAATGGTGCCCTCATCGGGGAACAAAATGCCCGTGATCATTCGTATGAGGGTGGTTTTCCCGGCCCCGTTAGGGCCCAGCAATCCAAATACGCTGCCAGGGACCAGAGAGAAGCTAATATCGTCTACGGCCTTTTGGGTAGCGTAATATTTTTTCAGATGGTTAACTTCTAATCGGTTCATTGTACAATTAGTAACAGGAAAAAAAGATTTGTTACAATGTAGCAAGTTTTTTATGCAATTTCGCACCAAAATAAACTATATGAAGAGACTGATCGTCGGCGGTCTTACCATGCTGATAGTTATTATATGTGGCAGCTGGGGCTTTTTGGTACACCGAACCATTCATCAGCTGGCCGTTTATGAGCTACCGAAGCCGATGGAATATTTTTTTCATCGTAATATGAGTTATATAGTAAAAAACTCGGTGCGGCCCGATCTGCGAAGGAACGACGATCCTTCTGAAGCTCCCAAACACTTTATCGACCTGGAAATGTTTGGCGATTCTGCAGCCTGGAACATGCCACTGAAATGGGAAGATGCCGTAAAGAAATATGGTAAAGACAGTTTACTCAAATACGGGTATGTACCTTATTATGTAATTACCATGAAAGACAGGCTTACCCAGGCCTTTCGTAGTGGCAATAAAGACAGCATCCTTTTTTATGCCACCGACATGGCCCATTATATAAGCGATGCCAATGTGCCATTACATGTTAGTGCCAATTACGACGGACAGCTAACCGGTCAAAAAGGCTTACATAGTTTATGGGAGTCAACCATACCTGAAATTAACCTTGAACAATACGATCTGTATAGCAGACATAAAGCAAAATACCTTAAACATCCCGAAGAGGACATATGGGGAGCCATCAGGCAATCGCATGCATTACTGCCCGATGTGTTTACAAAAGAAAAAGAGGTTACCAAATCATTTACTGATTCAACCAAGTTCCGCGTGCAGATGCGTAATGGCAGAGAATCAAAATCCTATTCTTCTTCTTTTGCCAAAGCATACAGTGCTGCGCTGGGAAACACGATAAACCAGCAGTTGATCAATTCTGCTAACCTCGTTGCCGACTTCTGGTATACCAGTTGGGTTGATGCCGGTCGCCCTGATCTTACAAAACTGATCCCATCATTTTCGAAGAAAGAAGAGAAGCATTCCATTAAAGACGAACAGAAGGCGTTTAAGCACAATCAACTTATTGAGAAAAAGCTGTTGATATCGAGGCAGGGTAAAGAGAGTGGGGAGTAAGTTTACAGGTTAATGAGTTGACAAGTTGATAGGTTAATAAGTTGATATGGCTGTTTAACTTGTCAACTTATTAACTTATCAACTTTTTAACTATGCTATTCGCTACTCTTTCTCCATCCATAGCGGCGCTTACAATTCCTCCGGCATAACCTGCGCCTTCGCCACAGGGATATAGATTTTTGATTTGCGGATGTTGTGTTGTTTCTGCATCGCGTGGTATGCGAACCGGTGAAGATGTTCGTGATTCTGTTGCTACTACTACTGCTTCATTGGTGAAATAGCCTTTCATTTTTTTTCCGAACTCAATAAACGCCTGTTGTAATGATGAAAAGATAAAAGCTGGCAATACTTCATTCAATGGAGCAGCAGCAATACCGGGCAGGTAAGAACAATCGGGTAAAGAAGAAGATATTTTCTTTTGTGTAAGATCACCCATTCGTTGTGCAGGTGCTACAAATTTTCCTCCTCCATATTCAAAGGCTTTTTGTTCAACACGCTGTTGAAAGTACATACCTGCCAATGGTGAATTTTCTTTTTGAAACTTTATTACATCTTTAACTTCAACAGAAGTTACAATACCTGAATTGGCAAAGGGATTGTTACGTTTTGATGGCGACCATCCATTTACTACCAGTTCGCCGGGACTGGTAGCAGCGGGTGCAATAATACCACCCGGGCACATACAAAAAGAAAACACGCCTCTTTCGTGTACCTGTTGTACCAGACTATAGGAAGCAGGTGGCAGATATTCGCCACGGGTTTGTCCTGCAGCACAGTGATATTGTATACTATCGATAATACTTTGCGGATGTTCTATACGTACGCCCAACGCAAAGGGCTTGCATTCGATAAGAATATTTTGCCGGTGCAACAGTTCAAATATATCTCTTGCAGAGTGACCGGTGGCTATGATCACTGCATCGGCATTAAATACATTACCACCGGCGGTTTTTACGCCCTTAACGGTGCTGTTTTGTAACAACAGATCCGTTACTTTTTGTTCAAACAAAAATTCTCCGCCACAGGCAAGTATTTGTTCTCTGATGGCAGTAATAATTTCAGGAAGTTTATTCGTGCCAATATGAGGATGTGCTTCGTATAAAATTCTTTCGTGTGCACCAAACTGAGCCAGTATATTTAATATACGTTCTACATCACCACGTTTGGTGCTGCGGGTATATAATTTCCCATCGCTGTAAGTGCCGGCGCCTCCTTCACCAAAGCAGTAATTGCTTTCGGGGTTTACAATACCTTGTTTATTCAATATGGCAAGATCGCGGCGTCGCGACCGTACATCTTTTCCTCTTTCAAGCAATACAGGTTTAATTCCCTGTTCAATCAATGTAAGTGCGGCGAATAATCCTGCCGGACCTGCACCAACAATAATTACATTATGGGGAGCTTTTGACACATCGCGCAGTTGCAGTTTTCTTATGATGCGTTCGTGATATGGTTCATTGGCAAAAGCCTGTATAGTTAACATTATCCAGGGCTGTTTTCCTCTGGCATCTATTGATTGTTTTATGATCTGGTAACCGGTAACAGCATTTGCAGGAAGCGACAGGTGTTGTGCTGCGTATTGTTTTACAATTGATTCATCGAATGCTTCGGATGGAAGCAGTTTTAAAGTAATACGTTGTTGCATAGAGTTAGGTAGTTAACCTAAAAATTATTTAACGGCATAAAGGTACAAACATTAATAGCAGTGTTTTCTTATTGCTTATTCGTGGAACAGTATTGTTAAGTTTCACGGAATGTTGTCCTGAGCGTAGTATTAAGCTTTGCTGCATGCTAAAGTGGTGCAGGTATTTAGCTTTATAATTGCAAAAAGCCGCAAAAAAAAATCTTCATAAAAACTTTTGTTGTTGGTGCTTTTGTATAAGCATTTCTAAATGAACAAACTCGTATTAGCCTTCTGGTTTTTACAGCATCATATAATAGTTATAATAAACTACCTGAACACCCTCATGGGAAATGTAAAACTTACAACTGTTAACCGTTAAGGAGGTGATTATGACTAATACTTAAGTCAAAAAAAAAATTAAAAATTATTTTTTAAGATGGGTTAGAAAGCAGTTAGAAATTTTATTTTGATCAAGAAATAAAAAATTCCGGATTTATATTTTCTGCATTTCAAAAAATATGTATCTTCAATAGCATCCAATAAAACATATGAAGAAAGAATTTCCAGATACCACCACTTTACAGTCTTTCTTCATTCGCATTTCCTGCAAAACCGAAATAAGACAATCCGTTCGATGTAAACAGCAAAGTGTTTCCTGGTTGGCAGGCCCGCTTTCCTTTTTTTCCCGGGCATTTAATGTAATAATAAGCACTGCTCTATTTAGTAGTGAGGCAGAAATGAAAGCATGCTGTATTGTTCAACATAAAGAGAATGGTATGCATGTTGTTTTTTGCAATTCATTGCATAATTTTTTCAGTGCTCACGGATTGAAACAATAGCAACCTGATGTATAAAAAATACATTAGCGATTGTTGTTGTAGTGTATTTTTTTGACTATAAAAAAAGAAAAAAGATTATTTAGGCGCGGCGCTGTGCAATTGTCAAAAACTAGTGAATAAAAAATTTTTTTTTCAGTAAAAAATTTTGATATTCGTCGCCCTTTTAAACTTTTTGAGGTCCCCACTGTCCTGTGAAAGTGAACAAGAACGTTGAATTATTACTCTTACATAAATTAACTCAACATAAAAAAACTGCTTCTAGTATAATGGCTAAGACGTCAGATAAAGTTTGGAATAATTGTTTGGATATAATTAAGGATATTGTTGAGTGGCAACATTTCAAAACCTGGTTTGAGCCTATTAAACCTGTAGAGCTAAGAGACAATATACTTATCATTCAGGTTCCGAGTCAGTTCTTTTACGAATATCTCGAAGAGCATTATGTAAACCTATTGGCAAAAACATTAAGAAGAGTACTTGGTAAGGACGCCAGACTAGAATATCGGATAATGGTTGATAGTGGTAATCACAATAACAAACCGCTAACTATGGATGTTCCTACACACGGCTACAAAACGTTTTCAAGTAATGAGATGGATTTCCCTCTTATTATAAATAATCCGGTGAAGAATCCCTTCGTGATTCCGGGTTTGAAAAAAATGCAGATTGATCCGCAGCTCAATCCCATTTACACATTTGATAATTTTGTCGAGGGTGACAGTAATCGTGTGGCGCGCAGGGCAGGTAAAACTGTTGCCGAGAAACCCGGCGCCAGCTCATTCAATCCATTGGTTATATATGGAGGGGTAGGTTTGGGTAAAACGCACCTGGCGCAGGCAATAGGTAATGAAACAAAGCGCATGCATGCCAATAAAGTGGTATTGTATGTAAGCTCAGAAAAATTTATTAATCAGTTCCAGGACCATAGTCGTAATAATGCGATCAATGACTTTATACATTTCTATCAATTAATAGATGTATTGATCATAGATGATGTGCAGTTTTTCAATCGTGCTGAAAAATCGCAGGATGCATTCTTTGCCATCTTCAACCATTTGCATCAAAGCGGTAAACAGCTCATTCTTACATCAGATAAACCACCCAAAGATCTGGAGGGTGTACAGGAAAGGTTGCTGAGCCGTTTCCGTTGGGGTTTAAGTGCCGATCTGCAGGTGCCTG
>Ga0207667_10007198_pt1 | contig 13423 bp, 12 predicted proteins | sample KBSCornC52_FD_184301 | JGI IMG/M metagenome (GOLD analysis project Ga0207667, IMG submission 184301) | Corn rhizosphere microbial communities from Kellogg Biological Station, Michigan, USA - KBS Corn C5-2 (SPAdes) (version 2) | ecosystem: Host-associated > Plants > Roots > Rhizosphere > Soil ...
AAACGCACGCTTTTCCGGGCGGCGGCTATCACCTCGGCAACCCCGGCTGGCTGTCGGGCGGCGCAGTGCGCTGGGCCGCCGAGCTGCTGAAGGTCGACGGGGACACAACGTTCAGTGCGCTGGCGGCCGAGGCCCCGGCGGGATGCGACGGGCTGGTGTTCATCCCCGCGCTCAGCGGCGCGATGGCGCCGCGCTGGATCGCCGAAGCGCGCGGCAGCTTCGCCGGACTGACCGCCGCGCATGGGCGAGCCCACATGGCGCGCGCGGTGCTGGAAGGAACCGCCTTTGCGATGCGCGACGTGATCGACCGGCTCGCAGCACTGGGCGTGGCGACGGATGATATCCGCGTGCTGGGGGGCGGTGCGAAAAGCGCCGTGTGGTGCCAGATGCGCGCGGATATCGCCGGACGTCCAGTTCGGGCGCTGGGCGACATCGACGCCTCGGCACTGGGCGCGGGCACGCTTGCCGCAGTCGCCCTCGGCAAGTTCGGGGATCTCCGCAGTGCCAGCCTCAGCTTGAACCTGCCACTGCGAGGCTACGAGCCGGATCGCGACGTGGCGACGACCTACGCCAAGGCTTATGCACGCTACCGCGAGACCTTCGCCGCGCTGGTGCCGCTCTGGACCAGCCGGCCGGTTGCCGCCGAGCGGTAGAGCCCATCGACCACGAACAGCGCGGCGGCAGCATCGGCCGCGCCGGCAGGGACCGGGCCATCCGTAACGACGGCCTCGACGAAGGATTGGAGCATCAGCCGGTGGCTGTCCGGACGCTCGACTGGAATATCGGTCCAGCGGCCGTCGGCGAAGAGCCGCAGCGGCTGGTCGCCGAACGGATCGGGCAGGTCGAGCCGGCCGAGCGCGCCGTCGATCTCGATGGTTTCCGCGCGCTGGGCGCCGGGCGAATGCGCGCCGGCGACGAGGTTCGCCATGCCGCCGTTCGACAGACCTATGGTGGCGCTCGCCGCATCCTCGACGTCGACGCCGGCCGGCGCAGCAAAGGTAGCGATGTTGCCGCTGACCGAAACATAGTCGAGCCCGGTGATGTAGCGGACGGTATCGAGCTGGTGGATCGAGTTCATCATCACCACACCACCGCCGGCCATGGCTTTGCTGGCCCGCCAGTTGAGATGGCCCGGCGCGCCCCAATAGTCGCGGCGCTTGTCGATGATGGTGCGGAAGCGCACGACGCGCACCTCGCCGATGCGGCCTTCCCGAACGATCCGGCGCGCGATTTCGACCGTGCCGGCGCGGCGCAGCTCGAAGAAAACCGCCAGCTTCAGGTGCCGTGCCTCGGCCAGCGCACCAAGCCGCGTCGCCTCCTGCGGCGTCAGCGCCAGCGGCTTCTCGCTCAGCACGTGCTTTCCCGCTTCGAGCGCCCGCTGCACCATGTCAGGCAACAGCGCGTGCGGCAGGCCAGCATAGATCGCGTTGATCTTGGGGTCGCGCAGCAGGGCGTCGACATCGGCGGCAACGGTCGCACCGGCCTTCGTGGCCAGCGCCTCGGCACGGCCGCGATCGGTATCGAGCACCGACACGATCTCCAGCCCGGGCAGCCCGGCGCCGGCCCGCACGATCTCGCCCGCGGCCCAGCCGCACCCGACGATGCCAAGCCCGATCATTTCGCCTTTCCCGCTGCGGCGCCGACAAGGTGCGAGAGGGTATCGTAATAGCTGTCGTCGGCGTAGCGTTCGAGCTCCAGCGCCACCACGCCGAGGTCGGGTGACGGCGGTGTGACCGGCCAGGGCCGCGTCAACCGCACCTGGCCCGGCGCGACGAGATCGCGGCCGGACCAGTGGCCGTCCGCCTGCCGCCGCCATTCCTCCAGATGCCACAGGCCCTGCGACTCGCGCGTGACATAGACGACGCCGTCGGGCACGTGCTCGGGGAAGGCCATGCCGCCGACATAGAGCCCCGCGTCGATATAGCCAAATTTGCGACCGGCCGGTGCGACGGTCTCGACCTGCCAGCTTCCGTCGCGCAAAGAGGCGACGTGATACTGCGCGTCACGGGTCGACAAATCGTCCTTGAGCTTGGAGACGAAGGCAATCTCGAACACCGGGCCGGAACTCACGTCGAGCAAGTTCACGGTCCGGTCGGCTGCCGTCTTTTGCACCAGCTCGAGAGCTGTGTAGTTGAGCGGCAAGCCGGCGCCGCTCCGCAGATTGCCGAGCGTCTTGCCACCCGGCGTCCGCACCTCGCCGCTGCGCAGATCGACCAGGCAGGCCCACACATCGTGCAGCGGCTTCTTCTCGTACTCCTTGGGATGGCCGGACACGCCGATGCGCAGCGTATGTCCGTCGCTCAAAAGCGCGCTGCCCATGTAGACCTGCTGGTCGGTATCGAAGGCGAGCAGGTCGCGCGGCGCGGTCCAGGTGTTTCCCCAGTCGGCCGACATCCGCCAGCCCCAGCGGATTTCGTCGACGCGGGTGAACAGATGGATTTCACCGCCGACCACATGCACCTCGGCATAGGTGGTCGATCCGCCGAAGGTGAGGATCTGCTCCGGGTGCCAACCGGCGACCGAGAGCGGCGCGGTGGAGATGCGGTAGCGCAGGCCCTCCTCCGCATCGTGCCGAGAATAAAAGCAGATCAGCGGCTTGCCCTCGACCGCGAGCAGCGCCGGGTTGTTGTGGTCGTCGTCCTCGAACCGCGCCAGCATGCGCCGCTCGATCTGCCCGGTCGCGAGGTCGAGCCGTGCCGCGACGATGCCGCCACCGGATTCGATGCCGCCGACGAAGAGGGCATTGCCGATGCGGCTGGCGCGCGGCCGCGTCCACCAGCACCAGGCGAGGTTGTCGATCAGCCGATGCGGCGGCGCGAGAGTGGGGGCGGGCATGCGTCGATCCAGAGTCATATGATGACTTACGGATAGAACCTCGGCGCCGCGATGTCCATTGCCGATGCAGCTAGCGCGGCAGCGGTCCGGGGCCGCGGCGATAGACGCGCAGCTCGATGACCGATGGGACGTGCCATTCGAGCGAGCGCATCACCGGCCGGCCGCCGGTGTCGTAGTCGACCTGCTTCAGGTGTTGCAGCGGCGTGCCCTTGGGGACCTCGAGAATCTTCGCCTGGTCGGCGGTCGCCAGCGTCGGCGTCACCACGGCCCGGGCGTGGTCGATGTCGTGGCCGCGGGAGGACAGCAGCTTGTAGAGCGAGCCGCTGAACGCCTTGAGGTCGGTCCTGGCATCGACGATGTCGGCCGGCAGGCTGTCGATCGAAAAGATCGCCGGCTTCCTGCCCGCGATGCGGACGCGCCGCACCACGACCACCTCGGTGTGTGGCGACAGCTCGAGCTCGGAGGTCACCTCGGAATCGGCGGTCATGCGCGTTGCGTCGAGCACCTTCTTGCTGACCTTGATGCCGGTCGATTCGAGATACTCGGTGTAACTGAAATTGGTATCGAGCGAATTGCGTAGCGCCGGGCCGGAGGTGACGAACGTTCCCGCGCCCTGCCGGCGGATCACGTAACCGTCCTCGATCAGCCCGCGCACCGCCTCGCGCAGCGTGATGCGGCTGACCGAAAAGCGCTCGCACAGCGCCTCCTCATTGGGCAGTTTCGAGCCCGGCGGGAACTCGCCTTCGATGATGGCACGCCGCAGTTCCGAACGGACGACGTCGGGGAGCAACGGGCGGGTCCGGACCAGAACCATGAAAAACTCTCGCTATCGGTACTGCGGCCGAAAATAGACGCTCATGAGGGGCTGTCCATGCCAGATGCAGCCCTCAGACGCTCTATCCACCGGCATGTGCCTATCCTTTCACGCCGCTCGAAACGACGCTGCGGATCACATAACGCTGCAGGAACAGGTAAGCGACGATCACCGGGCCGATGGCCAGCACCGCCGTCGCCAGCGCCACGCCGGTGTAGGTGCCCTGCGAGTGACCCTCGAGGGCCAGCCCCTGCGTGACGGTGTAGAGGCTCGAATCCGAGGTCACCAGCAGCGGCCAGAGGACATCGTTCCAGCGCCAGATGACGTTGATGATCGCCAGGGTCGCGAGCGTCGGCCGGCAGAGCGGCAGGATGATCGTCCAGAAGATGCGGAATTCCGAGGCGCCATCGATCCGCGCCGCGTCCACCAGTTCGTCCGGAATGCCGGAGATCGTCTGGCGCATCAGGAAGGTGCCGAAGCCACCGGCAAGGAACGGCAGGATCAGCGCGAAATAGGTGTTGGTGAGATGGATCTGCCCCATGAACAGATAGAGCGGAATCATCCGCGTCTCAAACGGGATGAACAGCGTCGCCAGGAACAGCACAAAGAGCGTCGACTTGAACGGGAAACGCCCCTTGGCGAACGCGTAACCGGCGAGCGAACAGAAGAACAGGTAGCCGGCGGTGGTCGCGCCGACCACGATCAGGCTGTTGAGGTAGAGCCGGATGATCGGAAGGTTGTCGGTGGCGATCTTGTAGTTGAACAGGCTCGGGTCCGGCGGCCACAGGCTCGGTGTACGGGGCATCGACACGTCGGCCTTGCGGCTGAGCGAGGTGGTGAGCATCCACACGAACGGTACGATCATGAAGAAGGCGCCGATCCAGAGCGCGATGCTCATGCCGCTCTGCGACCGCCAGTCGTGCGGCAGGCGCCAGCGGCGCCCGGTTGCGGCTTTCGGCGGGGGAGAGAGCCGCTGCTCCATCAGCGCACCGCCGTGAATTCGCGCCTGAGGAAGCCCCAGAAGGCGATGGTCGTGACGACGAGGACGATCATGAAGAACACCACGGCGGCGGCCGCCGCGAGCGAGAAGTCGCTGCCCACGAAGCCCTGCTGGAAGATGTACATGACGATCGACTGCAGCGACCGCGCCGGCGAGCCGCCGGGCCCCCCCAGCGTCCACAGATCGGAGAAGCGCGCCAGCTGGTCGATGCTGCCGGTGATGATGAGGAAGATGAAGGTCGGCTTGAGGCTGGGCAGCGTCACGTACCACCACGATTGCAGCGGCGAGGCGCCATCGATGGCGGCCGCGTCGAAGAGGTCGTTGGGAATCGACTGCAGCCCGGCGAGCACGATGATGATGAAGTAGCCAAGGCCTGCCCAGACCGCGAGGATCGTCGCGGCGGCACGCGACCCGGTGAGATCGTAGCGCGGGTCGGCGAGCCAGAGCGGCAGGTGGGTGACGCCGAGGGCGCGCAGGGCGCCGTTGAGCAGCCCCCAGTCCGGCTGGAACACGTAATTGAACATGATCGCGATGGCGACCGACGAGGTGAGTTGCGGCAGGAAGTAGATCACCTTGAGCGGCGTCGCGCCGCGCCGCACCCGATTGAGCATCGAGGCGAGAATGGTTGCGAGCGGGATGATGATGACGAGGAAGGCGACGCCGAGGAGGATCGTATTGGCGAGCGCGCCCCAGAACACCCGGTCGGTGACCAGCCGCTCGAAGTGGAACGTGCCGGCGAATTTCTGCCCGCCGCCCGGGACCTGGGTGAATACGCTCTGCTCGAACGCGATGGCGGTCGGATAGCCGATGAAGACGAGGATCAGGAACAGCGGCGGCAGGACGAAGCCGTACCAGACCAGCGTGCCCCGAAAGGCACGGCGGAGCCGGGCGATGGCGCCGGAGTCACGGGAAGACGAAGATGACTCCGGCGTCATGCGTTGGTTCAGCCCGGTTGCTTGGCCAGCCAGTCTTCAGTCTCCTTCTGCGCCTGGGCGAGAGCATCGGCCGGCGTGGCCGTGCCGGCAATAGCTGCTTCGATGGCATTCTGCAGGGAGAACCGTGGCTGGTCGGCGGCCCACGGGTAGGGAGCTTCGGCAAATTGCGGCTGCGTCAGCACCACGTCCGCATCCGGGAACTTGGCGATGGCCGGCACGGCCTCGGCCCCGGTCGATGCGGCCGGCAGACGGCCCTCGGCCTGGAAGTAGTAGGCCTCGGCTTCCGGGGCGCCGGCGAGCCATTTGAGCGCCGTCCAGGCAGCGTCCTTGTTCTGGCAGCTCGCCGCCATGGCGAGCGGCGTGATGGTCGAGACGCCACCGACGCCGTCGGGCCCGCGCAGGTTGAACGACGAGCGGAAGCGCTTCTGCAGGTCTGGATTGGCGATCAGTGGCTGGATGAAGTAGCCCTGCTCGCCTTCAGGGATGATGGCGACCACGTTGTCGTCGCTGAGGAAGCCGTCAGGCATCGAGTCGCTGGCGAGAGCGCCCTGCGGCGCGAACTTCGACATGTCGACCAGCCACTGCAGCGCCTTCAGATATTCCGGCGTGTTCCAGTTGATGGTCATCTTGCCCTTGGAGTCGATCGAGCCCCAGTTGGCACCCATCGCATGCGCGATCGAGAGGAACTGCCAGACGGTGTATTTACCCTGGTACCAGTAGCCGTAGGTCTGCTTGCCGGTCTTGGGATCGGTGCCGGTCATCGCCTTGGCTTTGGTGGCGATCTCGTCGAGCGTCGGGTTCTTGCTCAGCGGCTCGACGCCATAGTCGGCAAAGATCGTGGCATCCCAGTTGAACACGCGCTCACCGGTGTTGTCGGGGATGTAATAGAGGTGCTGCCCATCCGGGCCCCACACCTTGTCGACGTCGAGCTGCTTGCCCCAGACATTCTTGAAGTCCTTGTCCTTGGCGATCAGGTCGTCGAGGTTCTGCAGCAGGCCGCGCTTGGCGAAAGTCGCGGCGCCCGGCATCTCGTACAGGCACGACTGGTTGGCCTGCACCATCGCCTCGGTCTTTGGCGTGTAGCCGGTCGAGCCCTCGCCCCACGGAATGTTGGTGATCACCAGATCGATGTCCGGGTTCGCCTTCTCGAAGGCGGCCTCGAGCTTGTCGATGCCGGGGGCGATGGCGCCGGTATTGGCGTCGGTGGTGTCCTTGTCCGGATAGCCGATGGTGAGCAGCGTCACCTGCGTCTTGTCGGCGGCGGTGGCCGGAGCGGCCACCCCGGTGGCGACCGCTGCCAAGGCAGCGGAGGAAAGGAGCAGTAAGCGAAGCGAGAGTCTCATGGACGTTCTTCCCCTGTTGATTGGACGCGATGTGCCAACGAGGCACGCTAGCGATTGTCTAAGAACATATGATGACTTATGACTATCCTGTCAGGGACCCCCATGAGCGTCAAGTAAATACCGGCACCGCATGAGCCTCAGGATCGGCCTCGTCGGCCTCGACAGCAGCCACGCCGACGACTTTCTCCGCCACATCAACGCCGAGCGGCGCGCGCCGGACCTGCGCATCACCGCGCTGCACGGCGGCGACGCACGCGTGACCGAGCTGACGGCACGGGACCCGAGCCTTGCCGCGTTTCACACGATCGATGACTTGCTCGGCAGCGTGGATGCAGTGGTCGTCGGCCACCGCGACGGCGCGCTGCACCGCGATGCAGCCATCGCCTGCCTCGCAGCGCGGCGGCCGGTGTTCGTCGACAAGCCGCTGGCCAATTCCCGCACCGATGCCGAGGCGATGGTGAATGCCGCCGAACGCAGCGGCACACCGCTGCTGTCGGGTAGTGCCCTGCGCTGGCAGGAAGAGACGCGGCGCGTCAAGGCACGCCTCGCCGGCATCGACGGCGATATCGAGCTGCGCGTGTGGGGCACCTGGTACCCGGACAGCCAGTATGGTGGCGCCATCTTCTATGCCATCCACACGGTGGAGCTGGCGCAGGAATTGCTCGGACCGCAATTCCGCAAGGTGAAACGACGTGGGTCCGACGAGCCGGTGATCGCCTATCGCTGCGGCGAGAACAGCGTGACGCTGAGCTTCCATCCGCTCGGTGTTTCGGGCCATTCCGATTTCGGCGTGGAGGTTGTGGGCAAGGAGGCGAGCTTCCGCCAGCCGATCGTGCCTGGGGACGACTATATGCTGCCCGTCATCGACCAGTTCGCAGCAATGCTGCGCAGCGGCGCATCGCCGATGTCGCGGGAGGACTTGCTTGCGCCACTGGCGCTGATGGAAGAAATCGACGCCTTGCTGGCCGTCCGCGCCTAGACCGCTGGAACGGCCGCGGCCACGAGGTCGGCGACATCGAGGGCGCAGACCTGGGCGAAACCATCCGGCGACCAGTCGGTGAAGTAGAGCGTGCGCCGGTCGGGCGAGAGCGCCGGATGCGCGTGATGCCGCTGGTCGTTGTGATCGGGGCTGCTTAGCGTGCGCAGCAGGCTGAGCTGCAGCGGACCGTCCGGTGCAGCGGCCGCGTGGACCGTGAGGATTTCGTGCCGCGCCCCGGCATTCTCGATGAAGCCGAACACTCCGGCCGGATCGAAGCCGACATGCGCGTAGCCCTTGGTCGGCAGCGGTGCCTCCTCCCAGCGGCCCGTCTCCGGATGGAACATGCCGAACCAGGTCTGTCGCGTGGCGTTTGGACCCGGCCCGACCGCTTCGTAGGCGACGCCGCGCGCCGTGACCACCTGGTGGTTGACCGCGGCGCCGTGCGCGCCGGGCGCGCCGGCCGGCCGCAGATGGCGAATCTCGCTGCCGTCGAGCTTGATGCTCCACATGCCGGCGACGCCGCGCGGATGGTTGATGAGGATGGTCTCGTCGTCGACGAACAGCACGTGATGGAAATGATAGTCGGCAGCGTGCACGGTGCGGGTTTCGCCGGTCGCAGTGTCGACCACCGCCAGCGTCGCGCCGATGGCGTTGCGGAAACGGTCGTGGTGATCGCGATCCCAGTCGAAACGGCCGGCCGAGGTCTCCCGCTCGCGCTCGGCGAGCAGTGTGCGATATTCCTGTTCGTCTGCGTGGACGTAGCCGAACCAATGGCCGTTGGGGCTGAAGGCCGCCTGCCCGATCGGCATGCGGCCGGCGGGTAGCCTTGTCACCAGCCGATTGGCGAAGCTCGCGACCTCGGTGGCGCGGATCTCGCCGCCCTGGAAATACCAGACCTCACCGCTTTGCGGATGGATCGCCGACAGATGGTTGTAGATGCCGTCGAGGTGCCATTCACACCAAACGGCCCAGCCTGCATCTTTCGTGTGCCCGTCGGTGAGCTGGCCGATTTGGCCGGTCGCAAGGTCGACGCGGTAAAGCTGAACCGCGCCGCTGCGCTCGCTGTGGCAGACGAAGTAGCGGCCGTCCGGCGTCACGGAGGAAACGAAGTAGTAGAGCGGGTACGAATTGCTGCGGCCATCGGTCAGCCGCGTCAGTCGCCGCCCCGTGGCCGGATCGTGCTCGACCCGCCATTCGGCCCTCCCGATATTGCCGATCATCTGAGCCAGCGGTCTCGGTGTTCGGCGATGAAGGCGTCGTCGGTGAGTTCGGGATAGTCGCCGATGACGCGGCTGATCTCCTCGGCCTGCCCCGGCGACAGGTCTTCGTGCGGATCGAGGCACCAGCGGCCGCCCAGCAGCCCCTGCCGCGCCAGCACCTCGTTGATCCCGGCGATGCAGCCGGCAAAACTATGCGCCACATCGAACAGCGCCGCGTTGGCATCGGTGAGCGGACCGTCGAGCCGCATCAGCTTGCTGAGGGCCGCCTGATCGCCCGCAGCCGCTTTGTGCGAGGCGTCGACCAACTCGACCGCAACCTTGGTCCATACCGCAAACTGCCCGAGCAAGCCGCCAACGAAGCGCAAGGATAGCGCGCCGTCCGGCGTGACGAGGGTGTAGGGCGTGATCAGATCGCCGAGGATGTTGTTGTCGTTGCCGGTGTAGAGCGCAATTTTATTGGCGCGCCCGGAGGCGGCCACGCCGTGCAGCACATCGAGTGTGCGGTAGCGATCGAACGGCGCAACCTTGATACCGGCGACGCAGTCGAGCGCCGCGAACCGGCGCCAGTAGTCGCGCGACAACACACGTCCGCCCACCGCCGGCTGCAGATAGAAGCCGACCACCGGCAGCACCTCGCCCACCGCCCGGGCGCGCGCGATCATTTCATCGTCACTGCCGGCGGCCGGCCGCAGCAACACCATGTGATAGCCGAGGTCCTTTGCGAGGTTCGCCTCGCGCAGCGCTTCCACGACGTCGCCCTGCACGCCCGCGATCATCGCCATCGGCCGCGCGGCCTCGCGCGCCGCCTGCATGGCGAGCTCGAGCACCGGTTTCAACATGCCGTTGTCGTGGATGGCGAATTGCGTGGTGTGCACGCCGACCGCCATGCCGCCGGCCCCAGCCGCGGCATAGTAGCGGCCCACCGCAAGCTGCCGCCGCTCGTCGAGCTTCCGGTCGGCGGTCAGCGCCAGTGGATGCGCGGGAATGGCACAACCTTGGGCAAAGAGCTCGGCGGCCGTCATCAGAATTTCCCGTCGCGCTTCTGAAAGCCCGTGGGCTTGTTGAGAAGCGGCAGACCGGCCCTGAGCCAGCCGGCGGTCCACTCGATCAGCTCCGCCGGCGTCACTTCGGGATAGCCGAAAAGGCGCATGCACTTGGCGGAATTGGAAAGCAGCGCCGCCGATGCTTCCTCGCCCGCGATGTGCGGCTCGACCCCGAGCTGCGCGCCAAACGCCGCAGCCAGTTGCCGCACCGAGAGCGTTTCAGGCCCCGCGAGGTTGAGCACGAACGGCTCCGGCGTGGCGTGTCGCAGCGCGCGCAGGATCACCTCGTTGGCGTAGCCCTGCCAGATGACGTTGACCGCCGACATCGTGACGTCCACCGGCTCTCCCGCCAGCACCTTGCGGCCGATGTCGACCAGCACGCCGTAACGCATCTCGACGGCGTAGTTGAGGCGGACCAGCGCCAACGGCGTTCCGTGCTTCGCTGCAAAGCGCGCAAAGATGCGCTCGCGGCCCAGACAGCTCATCGCGTATTCGCCGACCGGCCCGGGCGACGCCGTCTCGTCCGGTCCGCCACTGGCGACGGGGGTGAAGGGATAGACGTTGCCGGTGGACAGCGCGACGAGACGCGAAGCCCTGAAGCGCTCGGCGGCGCGGCCGGGCAGATAGGCATTGGTGTACCAGGTCTCGGCCTCGCGTCCGGTCGAGCCGAACTTCGAGCCCACGAGAAAGATGACGTTGGCCACATCTGGCAATGCCGCCAGCGCTGCATCATCGGTGATATCGGCGCTGATGATCTTCGCGCCCGCCTTCGCCAGGTCATCGGCATGCGTTGGGTTGCTGAAGCGCGACACCGCAATCACCGACTTGCGGCCTTCGGCCGCCCGCAGCGCGAGGCGCACAAGGCTCGGCCCGAGCTTGCCGCCGGCGCCGAGCACGAGGATATCGCCGTCGAGCCTCGCAAGGTCGCTGACCAGGGCGGGCGACGGACGCGACAACCGCTCCTCGAGTTCCTCGACGCTGTGCACGGCATCTCCAAAGGTATGATGACTTATGACCTAGCCGCGCCCGCTGCCCCTGTCAATTGTCCGCCCGCTCTCACCACCTGTGCGATGGCCGCGACGTCGTCGCCCATGAGCCCGATGGCGCCGCTATCGAAGGCAAATTGCGCTTCGGCCGGACTCGCCGGCGGCCAGGCCCACACCTCGATGCCCGCGTCCTGCACCTCGGCGACCACTGCCGCGTCGAGATCGGCGAAGTGATGCTGGATGATCCGCGCCCTTGCCGCCGCGGCCTGGGCGATCAGCTCGCGCGCGGTCGACGGCCCGCGCTCGGGCAACCGGTCAGGCGCCGTGCGCAGACCGGGCACCGCACTCGCAGCAGCGGCCAGTGCGGCGTGGTCGAACGAGGCCACCACGTCGACGTCGAGCCGGTTGCGCCGGCCAATCTCATGTGCGGCGAAAAGCGCCGCATTGGCGTTTTCGGCGTGCGCGTCGCCCTTGGCCTCGATGCACAGCGCGATGTTGCGCTCCTCGGCCAGCGCAAAGAGCTCGTCGAGCCGCGGCACGCGCTGCCCGGCAAAGCTGCGGGCGAACCAGCTCCCGGCATCGAGCTGCCGGACGTCGGCCCAGTCCATGTCGGCGACCGGTCCGCGCCCGTTGGTCGTCCGCTCCAGCCGCGGATCGTGCAGCATCACCGGTACGCCGTCGCGGCTGAACCGCAAATCGGCCTCGATCATCTGCGCTCCGAGATCAATCGCCAGCACGTAGGCGGCGAGCGTTTGTTCGGGCGCCCCAACTTTGTGCCCGCGATGCGCGATGATCTTCCGCTGTACCGTCATGACCCGATCCCGTTGGTTCGAGTCATCATACCATTTCGGCTGCTTTGTCCTAGCCCACGGCGCCGCTCCGCAAGTCCACATTGCGATTGGGGAAATCGCCCGGTTTCGCGGTTACTGTGCGGCGGCGCCGATCTTTACCAGTTCCAACAATTGTCGTGCAGCGTCGACCAACGGCCTATACTGTCGATGCCAAGGACCGCACAGGTCGAGGGCGTGGCGTAATGCGTTTTCTGGAGGCGCTGTTTGGGGGAACGCCGCTGTTGTACGGCGCGATCCTGGTTGCGGCGCTGCTCGCCCTGCTGATCATCGTCAATCTGGTTGGACTGCTGGCGCGCCGGCGCAAGGCCGCTGCGCCGCATCGCTTGGCGGTCCTCGAGGCCGCCCGGATCGACGGCAAGCGCCAGGTAGTACTGATCCGCCGTGACGGGACCGAATACATGCTGCTCACGGGCGGCCCGCAGGACCTCATCCTCGACAAGACCGTGCCGGGGCAGTCGACTGCCGCTGCGACGCAGCCCTCTTCGGTGCCCGATCCCGATGCGGCCGCCGCCGCCCCGGAGGAGATGATCGCCGAAGCCGCCGCCCAACTGAGCCGCCTCGACCGCCGGATCGGCGGACGGATCCCCCCGCGCGCGGCCCTTGCCGTGCGGCCGGGTGCGCCGGCGGCCCATGGATCGACGCCTCCGTCCGGCCCCGCGCGCTTTCGCCGCCTGCCATACGGCCGCGACCTCTAACCCAGGCTATCGGCCTCTCCACGACGAACGCATGCGTCGGCGGCAGTTCGCATTGTATTCAATTTTACATATTTAAGTCATACTCAGTATAGTATGCCGCTTTTCCAAGTATTACGACATTTTGCCTACGCTCTCCTGCAACAGGGAGAGCAGAAGTGCTCAACAACAAAATCATCCTCGGCCTCATCGGCCTCTGTGCGCTGGCCGTTCCGACTGCGGCCATGGCGAGCACCGAAACTCCATTCGAATTGCGGCCGGCCTTCGATCTCGGCGCCCACTGGATGGGCGCCGCGGCCGCCAGCGATGCCGCTGCCGCGGTTGCGGCGCCGCTCGAGGCCAGCTTGCCCGTGATGGCGGTTCGCCTGCCGCGCGCCGCCGGGCGCATCGAGACCGAGAATTATGGCGTGTTCGGCTCGGTGGCGCTGCCGGTGAGCAGCCTGCCGGCAATGGCGCAGTGGCGCAGCGTGTCGAGCCGCGACTTCACCACCCAGTTCGGCGCGCACTGCACGACCGCCGCCTGCGCCAGTGGCGTCGACGCGCTGCTCACCAAAGCAGCGCAAAGGGCCGAAGGCCAGCCGGCCCTCGAGGCGCTGAGCCTGATCAATTCGAGCGTCAACACGCTGATCCGCTATCGTCCCGATGCGGTGGACCATTGGGCGCCTCCCACCGAGACCGCGGCGACGGGCACCGGCGACTGCGAGGACTACGCCATCGCCAAGCTG
>Ga0207667_10007202_pt1 | contig 13417 bp, 10 predicted proteins | sample KBSCornC52_FD_184301 | JGI IMG/M metagenome (GOLD analysis project Ga0207667, IMG submission 184301) | Corn rhizosphere microbial communities from Kellogg Biological Station, Michigan, USA - KBS Corn C5-2 (SPAdes) (version 2) | ecosystem: Host-associated > Plants > Roots > Rhizosphere > Soil ...
AACAGAACTTTCCTTCCATGGCATCCACTTTCCCGCCCCCTTCCAGGCGAAAAAGTGTAACCCATGTCTCCGGTACGTTCTGTTACCTATGTGTCGAGCCGCACAGGCTTGTCCGGACCGGACACAGGCTCTACGCCAACAACTGGGGCATACCCAGAAACCAAACTGATTAACCACATAGTTCTTGACGCGGTAGCCATCGAACTTCAGCTCCTATGGCTAGTCTTTGCCCGCGGGCAGCCTTTCCGTTCAGAAGGAGCGTCGGCCCCTTTGGTTGTCACACCGAGTTTAGCGTTTGAGCCGGGGTTGCTTCATGCGCGCATGGGCTGGCTAAATTCTTCGATCATATTTTTGTTGAATGTTGTAATATCGTCCGGCTTACGACTAGTAACAAGACCGCGGTCGACTACCGCGCTACTGTCTTCCCACTTAGCGCCTGCATTGGTTAAATCTGTCTTCAACGAAGGCCAGGACGTAACTCGATATCCGCGAACCACATCAGCTTCGACGAGCAGCCAAGGCCCGTGACAGATTGCTGCAACCGGCTTGTGCGCGGTAAAGAAACTCTTTGCGAATGCCACGGCTTTCGGATTGATGCGAAGCTGGTCAGGATTAGCGACTCCTCCTGGAAGCAGCAATGCGTCGTAATCGTTGGGATCGGCTGAGTCTAATTCAATGTCTACGTTGAAGCGCCGTCCCTTATCCTGGTGGTTCCACCCTTGCACTTCAGTCTTCTTTGGCGAGATCAGAGTCGTAACGGCTCCGGCGTCATTTAGAGCCTTCCGAGGCTCTGTCATTTCTACTTCTTCGAAGCCGTCCGTGACGAGTATTGCGACGCGCTTGCCGCTCAGTTCCTTCGACATGTCCCCTCCTACGTTTCAATTAGTACCTACGCTTTGTATGAGCGCGCCCCTGCGACGAATGTTTCGTGGTCTGCGCAATACCACCACGACGCTGCTCCGCGGTAGTGGTCCCGAAGGGGGTCAAATCAGACGGGAACTTTTAAAGTTAGGGGTAATTGTTGCGGCGCTGGCGTTTACTGCCGTTGCCCGCAAACCCCAAAGTCTCTGATAGCAACAATGCGCAACTGTAATATCCTTGCGGCTGCCGCTAAGTTGCTGAGAGTACGTTGCCGGTTGTCTCCGGAGCAAAAATCAGAATTCGAATCTCCTACTTACTCCGCAATTCCGCGTGGGTCTGCAAGTATGCGAGGACGTCAGCTCGGGACAATACCCCTTCTAGATGGTCATTGGAAACCACCGGAAGCTGATTGAGGTCATGGCGGCTCATCGACTCGAGCGCGCTGCTTAACGGTGTTTCGGGCGTCACTGATTGCAAATCCTGTAAAGGCCGCATAATATCGTCCAGAGTCTTGAACGGCCACTGTGCCCGCTCGACTTGCTTAACCTCGTGCGGAGTGACCAGGCCCGCAATCACGCCCTTATCGACAACCATAAAGCAGCGCCGCCCGGTGCGCAGTAATTCGTGTTCGACGAAGTTCTGGACATTCATCCAGCCCTCGACCGTAGGGCAATCCCGCGTCATCACATCGGCGACGCGCACGCCTTTGAAAGCGTGGGCCAGTCCCACTTGCACGTAACTCTCGCGCGCGGCTTGCAAGAGGAACCAGCCAATAAAAGCGATCCACAAACCACCGATACCAGCGCCGCCAAAATAGCGTACGATGCCCACCGCAATGAATGCGAACGCGACTGCTTGACCCACTTTCGCGGCGGCTTGCGTCGAGCGGTCGGCATCGCCGGTCTTCCACCAGATCAGCGCCCGCAGCACGCGGCCGCCATCGAGCGGATAACCGGGAAGAAGATTGAAAGCGGCGAGGGAAAGGTTGATGTACCCGAGCCACAGCAGCATGGCGATCCCCGGGTCAGTGGACGGATCGCCAATTAAGCGCGCGACCGTCAGGCACACGATCCCAATCACCAGGCTGGTGAGCGGGCCGACGAAGGCCATCCAGAACTCGACTTTCGCGCTCAGCGGGTTTTTCTCGATTTGCGAAACGCCGCCGAGAGCGAAAAGTGTGATTTCCTTTACCGGGAGCTGATTGGCGGTAGCTACCAGCGAGTGCGCCAGTTCGTGCAGCAGGAGTGAAACGAAAAACAAAACGGCGGTAGCAATCGCCAAGGCCCAAATGACGCCATCGCCCCACGCGGGATTGGTCGCATGGAACTGCGAGGAGAGTGAGAACACGATGAGAAGCGCAATCAGAAACCAGCTATAGTGCAGCCCGATTTTGATGCCGAAAATCCGCCCGAGCGTGATCTGCGATCGCAAACTCGTCCTATATCAATTATAGCGGGGCTCGCGATTCGTGGATTGCACACCAGCCTAAAAAGCTTTACTCCGGACGGCCAGACTGCCGCAACCGGCTCTCTGCGTGTTGCCGGCGCTCAGATGCATTCGCTCGGACTTTTGAAGGCCGCTGGCGCGATTGCCAACGGCCTTCCATTCTTCAGAAAGTCAAGCGTGCAGTGAGCTGCATAGTGCGTGCCGTAGCCGCCGTAAGCTGGCCGAAATTGGCTGAGCCAAGGGTAGTGACCAATGTACCCAAATTAGTGTGATTGAAAGCGTTAAACGCGTCGGCCCGTAGCCGCAAGCGGAATCGTTCGGTGATCGCAAACGCCTTGGCGAGGCTGGCATCGAAGTTTATCAGGCCAGGAGCGCGAACCGCGTTGTAGCTCAAATTGCCGGGGGCAATCTGTTCATTGCTCAGCGGCGAGACGGGAAGATTGATAAACGCTGCAGCGTTAAGGTACTGGTGGAGTCCAGCAGGCTGGAAGCCGGGCAAATAGGTCGGTACTCCGCATCCGCATGCATTCGGGCGGTCGGTGGTGTTGCCTGTTGCGAAAAGATTAGTGATGTTTTGGGGCAATCCGGTCTGGCCGGTGAAGACCCCGCTCACTGACCAGCCCCCCAGCACCATATTCGACACGTGGCCGTTCGTGTGCATCCACTTGGTCAGCGGCAGTTCATACATTGCCGTTGTCACCGACCGCATGTTCACGTCGTTCATCGCCGGACCCCACTCAGCGTTGCGGTTGTAAATATCCTGCGGGGCGCCTGATTGTAGCAGGTCCCCACTGCCCCTTGCGGAATCCCTGGCGTACGTAAAAGCGGTCGTGAAAGTCAAGCCATTGGAGAGTGACTTCCTCAGCGTGACCTGCAGCGATGCATATTTGCTCATGCCGTAAGGTCCCGCTAACCCCTGCGTACCGAAGCTAGGAACGGGGGCGATACCGGTAATTCGATTCGGCAGGTTAACAGTCTCGGTTACATTTTCATTCTCTCCCTTGTTGCCGTTGTAGTCGGCTTCAAGCACCATCCGCCAAGGCAGAGCCTGCTGGATTCCAAACATCCACTGGAGACTGTAGGGATTCGGATAATGCAGGTCGAAGGCCTCTTGAACAGGGATATTGGTAGAAACAACACCTGAGGTTTGAAGCGTTGTCAGTTCCGTGAGGTAATTATTCGCGTTAAACGGATATTTCAGTCCGGATGCCTTGGTCTGAGCCGAGTTCAAGGAATAATGGAAAGGAAGAGTAGGCCCGAGTTGGTAATCCTCTTTGACTAGAGAGTAAAAGGTGGGGCCCATTGCCATCTTTGCAAAACCTGCGCGAAATACGGTTTTCCCCTTTCCGGAAAGATTGTAAGCCAAGCCGATTCTAGGCTGGATCGCGCTATAATCCGGCCTATAGTATTCGTTTATGATGGGGCCGAAACCGGGGCCGAGTAGCGGATTATTCGGATCGATGTAGCGATTGTAAACCCGATTCTTGGTCTCGACGGGCACTGTGAAGAAGTCGTAGCGGGAGCCGAGATTCAGAGTAAGGTTCTTGCTCACCCGTATGTCGTCTTGGACGTAGCCACCATACTGATACCTGGTATTTCCCTGCGCGGGCGAACCATCCGGAAAAAGTTTTGATGTCGGATCTCCATGAAGCTGTATCTGGACCGTACTGGGCGTGTCAGCCAGGAACTGAGCGAGGTTGCTATAGGGGATCGCAGTGGGTGCATACTGAACTTGGTGAGCATTCTGGCGCTCAACGATGCCGCCGAATTGAATGCTCTGTATCCCATGCACGTAGGAGACAGCTTCCTGGAACGTTGTGTAGCTTCCAAAGTCCCATTCCTCCTTGGCGCCGGATGATGTCCAGCCAAAGGTAACGTTTGCGAAGTTGGGATCTGACAGCAACTTATCCACCCGGTACATGTTGATGAGGTTGTAGGCCACGCGAGTGTCCTCGGTCAAGTTCGCCGAGGTGTGCGTGTAAGCCACGCTGGTGTCGTCTCCGGCGTCCTGGTAAGTTCGGGGATTGGCTACCAGCAGAGCAGGTGAGAACGCATAGGGGTGAGACGAAATATAGCGGACAGCAACGATGTTGTTGGAGTTGATGTAGTAGTCGCCCCGGAACACGCCGTTGTGATCCCTCTGCGTGTTGACCCCCGCCCCAAAGAAATTGGTGTTTGTGGCCGTGGGATTATTCGCAGGCTGCGCAGCCGTGGGAAACAGGGCTAACAGAGGTGCATACACCGCGGGAGCGACGCTGCGCAGATACGGAGTGGGAACTGAGCCGGTGATGGGCTTCGCGGTGGCTAGGGACGCTTGCTCATAGGCGCCAAAAAAGAACAGCTTATTCCTCAATATAGGTCCCCCCAGTGAACCGCCCCAATCGTTGAACACGGTGTTCGGCCGGTACGTCAAAAATTGGTTCCGCGCATCATAGACGCTGACCTCGTTTACCTCATGCACACCTCCGTGAAACGCATTCGTGCCGCTCTTGGTGATGACATTGAGGCTGGCGGCCATGGCGTTGCCGACGATGGCGGGAGGAGTGCCCTTGGCGACGCTCAATTCCTGAATCGCATCGTTATTCACTGCGTTGATGAGCGCCACTCCCTGGTAGGGGTTGTAACCCGGGAAAGTCAGGTTGTTGCCGGCGTTAGTGCCATCCACCATGAAGTTGTAACCGGCCGAGGGGAGGCCGTTGACGGATTCGCCGCTGCCATAGGGTTGGGTGCTATTCAAGCTGAGTAAAACCGCCGGCTTAATGGTCCCCGCAGTATCAGCCAAGAGATTGGACCAGTCGAGATGGGCAACGGGCAGATCATGCACCTGCGAGTCGTTAAGGGTGGCGACCTGTTGCGCCTCAGTTGTATCGAGTGCCGCTGCGTTGGCGGAAACCTCGACGCTGGTGGTTTGCTGCTGTACCGAGAGCTGTATCGGCAGATCGAGAACCGCGCCGGATGCCAGATCGATACCCGAGCGGGTTGCGGTTTCGAATCCCTTTTGAGAGACAGTCAGGCGATAGCTACCGACTTGGACGAAGTCGAAAGAAAATCGGCCAGACGCATCGGAGAGGGCGGTCCGCACGGCGCCCCTGGCGGTATTTTCTAACGACAGTGCGGCACCGGGGATAGCCGCGCCGGTGGCGTCGGTCACGGTCCCGGTGACGGTTGCGGTAGTGAGCTGACCGTAGGCTTGCGAGATCAGGCCGGCCGTCACCAATACGCACAATGAAATCGATCTTAGTGCTCTCATATCACCCCTCCCCTTGATTAGGGACATTTAAATGTCCGAAATCCTCCGGACAAACTACTCCTGTTAATTGTGGAAGTCAAGGGCGGGTGGGGTATCGCTGGGAGCAAGCACGTCCCGGAAAGACCAAGCCGGAGTGGTATTTCTTTCAATCGGGAAGCAGTAACCGCCATCTCACAGGGCCCACCCTATTGCGCCACTTTGATAATGTCCCCTTGAGACCTCGATAGAAGTGTCTCCTCAAGATGACCTCCGAGGGAGGTCGAGTGAGGAGACAGCATTGAGCAAGCGAGAGTTGCAAGGAGGCGGAGTGGCGGCGAGGGTGAAGTCGGGAGGACTTCGGCTTACGGATGGGGCGGTGCTGATGAGGGTGACGACCGGCAAGCCAAGCGGCTGTGGAAGCGCTACCAGGCGGGTGGAGTAGCGAGGCTCAAACATGCGAATGCAGGGCGAAGGTCCAACCGCGCGCGGCCAGCCAAAACAGCGCCAGAAGATTCTACAGAAGGTCGAGGAAAAATACGCGGGCTTTGGGCCGACGCTGGCGGCGGAGCATCTGGGCCTGGACGACCGGCTCGCCGTAAACCCGGAGACATTGCGGCGCTGGATGCTCAGCGCAGGACTGTGGAAGAGGGCGCGCCAGCGCCAACAGCATCGCAGAAGGCGCGAGCGGCGGGCGCACTTCGGGGAGTTGGTGCGGATGGACGGCAGCTTTCATGACTGGTATCAGGGCGGCGCCGGGAAGGCTTGCCTGATGAACATGGTGGACGACGCGACTTCGACGGTAGAAGCGGGCCTGGGCGAAGGGGAAACGATCTGGGCGGAAGCAACTGGTTACGGAAGAAAAAAAAGGGACACTTCTAATGAGGGAAGATGGGGGACATTTCTAAAGTGGGTTGACAGTCAAGCGCCAATCCCTGTCGTTAGCTTTTGTAGTTGTCCGGTTTTATTAACACGTTAGTTGTCCGGTTTGGTTTCATGCTACCCTCTTCGCCTTCGGTTTGGGAGAGAGAGGATTCGTGGTCGGGGCGGTGGGAAAGTGGGAATCGCCGGAGGCGATTTCCAAGGAGCGGTGGAAAACCGGGTTTTGGTTTTCCAGGGCTCCATCTTTTCCACGGCCCACTACATGCGGGCCGTAGCGAATCGAGACGGTGCCATCCAGGTGCTGATGAATGGTCACGGTCTGGCCTGCCAGCGAGTGACGCCAGCGGGATTTATCGAGTTGCCACCATTGATCGCGAACCGCTACCGTGTTGTCCTTGCCCACGACCCGGTCGGTCTGAATCGAGAAGATCCAATCGAGATCGCTGCGCCCGCAGCGGCGAAAGGCCGTGCCGCGTTCGGCGGCCTTGACCGTGAACTTGTGGTTGAACTCGGCGATGTAGCGCTCGCGCAAGAAACGGTTGGCTTGTTCGACGGTGGCGATGTCGGCCAAGCGAAGTTCTTGCGGTAAGCGGCTCTGCCAGGTTCCGAAACTGCGTTCACTGCGCCCGCGCGCTTGCGGCGAGTAGGCCGGTATCATCTGCACGCCCAGTTCCTTCAGCGCCCGGCCCACTTGCGTCAGGCGCGATTTATCCACTGGCTCGCCCGCCTTGGGTGTGACGAAAAAGTGGCTGGCGCGATCGCTGTAGAGCGCGCAGAACAGGCCTTCGCGCTCGATCACCTCGCGCAGCGCCGCCATCACCGTGCGCGTCGATTCTTCCGCCACCAGTTGCGCGTAGTAGATCCGGCTGGTGGCATCATCCAAGATGACCAACAGATCGTAATACCGATCGTCCTGAAACCAGCGGTGCTTGCTGCCGTCGATGTGGAGTAGCATGCCCGGCAGGGGCCGCCGCGGCCGACGCCGGCGATGGGGCCCGCGCTTCTTTTTGCGCGCCACCAGGCCCGCGCCTTGCAACGCTTGCTTCACCCAGCTGTAGCTCAGCGAGATATCTTCGCTTTCCTTGAGCTTCTCGTGGAAATGCCGCACGTTGAAGTCCGGGTACTTGTCCCGGTACAGCGCCAGCACCCGCTCCGCCGTCGCCATCGGTACCCGGTGGTAGCTGATCTTGCCCCGTCGCTTGTCAAACAACCCGTTGTAGCCGTGATCCACGTAGGCTTGCCGCTTGCGCTGCATGCTGCGTACGCTCATTCCGGCAATCTCGGCCGCCTCGATCCACGTCAACTTCTTCGCCATCGCTTTCAGAATCACATCCTGCAGTTTCATCATCCGCTCCGTTTCTCGGGCGGGCATCATCTGGCTCGGTTCCACCTCGCCAGATTTACCCGCTCGGCCTGGACCGGACAACTAACGTGCTAATTCCACCGGACAACTAACGTGCTAACGACAGTCAAGCGCCAATCCCTTGACTCCGTAGCCGGAGCGCAATAAACTACGACGCACCACTCCTGGAGCATCTGTGATTTTACAAGCCAAGATTGTACGCTTCGCGCTAGAACTGGCGCTTTGTCTGACGTCCGTTTCGGCGGCCTCTCCGAGCGAGTGGCTGACTTGGGGATACGATCAGGAACGCACCGACTGGAACCAGGCCGAGACAACGCTCGCTCCCGGCAATGTTGCGCAACTCGAACTGAAATGGAAGGCGCAACTGCCCACGCAATCCAGTGAAGTGGTACTCTCGACCCTCACGGCTCCCCTGGTCGCCACAGTAAACACACCGCAGGGTCCCAGATCGCGTGTGTTCGTCGTCGGCAGCGACAACACGGTTTACTCGATCGATGCAGAGACGGGCAAGGTAACCTGGCAGCGCCGGTTTCCAAACACACTAACTCCGAAACAAGCCGCGACCTGGCTGTGTTCCAACACTCAGAATGCCACGCCGGTCATCGATAAGGCGTCGGGAACTATTTATGTGTCAACCAGCGACGGCAGACTGCGCGGCCTCAATTTGGTGGATGGCGAGGATCGAATGCCGCCCGCCGATTTCACGACTCCTTTTGCGCGTAATTGGAGTCTGAATTTGGTCGACGGAATCATTTATTCTTCAACTGCTCGGGGATGCGGCGGCTCCATGGCGCACTTCACGGCTCTGGATTTGAAGGACCCGTCGAAGCGCACTGTCGAATTTTTCACCAGCACCGGAAGGCCAGCCGGCGCTTGGGGACGCGGCGGCATGGTGCGTGGTCCGAAAGGTATCTACGCCCAGACCGCCGATGGACCGAATGATCCGGCCGCTGGCTTCTTCGGCAATACCGTAATGTTTCTGAACTTCAGAGACCTGCATTTGATGGATAGCTACACTCCGGCGAACTGGGAGCACCTCAACGCCAAAGATCTCGACTTGGGCTCGGCTAGTCCGGTGGTGTTCCCGTTTCAAAAATGGACGCTGGTGGCGTCGGCGGCCAAGGAGTCGGCTATCGCTCTGCTGGATGCCGATCATTTAGGCGGTGAAGACCATCACACGCCGCTCTACCTGTCACCGCGCTGGGGCAACGATGAGGTTCTTCTTGCCGGCCGCGGTCTATGGGGTGTCATGGCCACATGGCAGGATGCACAGGGCCGCCGGTGGCTGCTAATGCCGCTATGGGGGCCGCCTTCCAAAGACGCGCCGAAGTTCCAGTACACGTATGGGGATGCGGAGCAGGGAAGCGTCATGGCATTCGAAGTTCGCCTGGATCCGGCTAAAGGCACTCCGACATTGGTTCCGACGTGGCGGTCTCGCGATATGCACGTGCCCGACCCGCCCGTGGTGGCGAACGGAGTTGTCTACGCACTCCAGACCGGAGAAAACACCGACCAGGGCCGGGGCGCGACGGCGAAGACGCGCAGCACACCCGTGACCAACGCGATTCTCTACGCTTTCGATGGCGAGACGGGGAAGCAGTTATACTCCAGCGACAAATTAATCGACAGTTGGACGCATTTCAGCGAGCCGGTAGTAGCCGGCGGGCAAGTATACGTCTCGACCTGGGACGCCCGCGTGTACGCTTTCGGTCTCAAGAGCCGCTAGCCCTGAACCTGAACTCAGTACGGCAGCGGCCTCTTGGTAAATTTACGGCCGGCGGCGGCAGTCTCCTCGCCGGATCCCACCATATGGCCTTCCTTGATGGTCTGTTCTATCATCGCTTCAAAATTGGCGCCTCGTCCTCCACCAATTCCCAGCCAATATAGATGTTGGGCTTTCGCAGCGGCAAAAATCTTATCCTGTACTTCTTTCGCCCTGGGATCGCCTTGCTTGTAGCCGAATGACAGAGCCATGTCGCCCGGTCCGCCCTCTCCGAATCCGATTCCGGGAACCTTTACGATTTCGTCGACATTGGCAAACGCATATTTGTCCTCTATCTTGACGCCGAGCAATATCTCGCCGTTGGGATTGAGCGGCCAGACATCGGCTTTCTGCAGATACTCCTGGTCTGAGATCCCCCAGATTTTCGACGCCGTTGCCGCGCCATGCGCGCCCCGGCGACCATCCTGAAGCTTTCCTGGACCTACGCCTTGTTCGCGATTCGGATAGCGCACCGCTTCTACAAACGCTTTCACCGCGCCTGCTGTGGTTGCATGGCACAAAAGGATCCCATGGACGCCCGTGGCCAAGACCTGCTCGAACATCCACGAGTTGGCACGCACCGTAGCTTCATCGGTTCCTCTCACCGCGACATTCACGATCACAGCCGGTGTTCGATGGCCGGTCCTGGTAGGGCCGCCCGCCGCCAGTCCTTGCATGTAAGCCGAAAGTCCCGCCACGTCGTAAGGCGCCGCTTCCATGTCGTAGCTAATGTAATCGGCCCAGGTTTGTGCGTCCTGCTTGCCTTGCTCGAAGGTTCCAATCGTGCCGGAATGCGATCCGGTGTAATATATCGGCTGGCCTTGTTCCAGTAACTCGATCGCCCGATTGATTCGTTTCGGTTTTGGCGTCTGTGCTACGCCCGTAACGCTATAAACGAACAGGCTGGCGCATGTGGCTACGCAAACCAGTGCCGCCTTGCCCACGCCGGTGATTTTGGCATGCTTCATGATTTTGTCTCCCTTGGTCGGGTGATTCAAGCTGACTTCGCGAACCCGCTACCTATAGCGTCTACAGAGTCTATATCAAATTGCCGATGTCAGCACTCCAGTTGAGGCTGCCTCGTTACGGACGCCAGGTAGCTCCGCCGGCGTTTAAGCGCACAAGGGAAGATATGCAGCGCCGTAGAGTCCAGCGTCAGCGCCGAGACCCGTGCGTTCAATCCGCGGCGGGTTGTTTCGGTAAATAAACGAACGGCGGGAGGCCTCGGCTCGCATGGAGGATTCGAACAAGTCCCAGGCAGCGGTCATGCCGCCGCCCAGCAGATACAGCGGGAAATTGAAAGTGTTGATCAACGTTGCCAACAACGTGCCGAGCGCGAGGCCGACCGAATCGAAGATTTGGAGAGCACGTGGATTTCCGCCTTTCGCAAGATGATACACTTCCTCGGAAGAGAGGTCCGGACCTAAGTTCAGCAGGCGTGCCATGGACGAAACGGCAGTGGCGGAGGCGTACTTTTCCACGCAGCCAGTGTTGCCGCACCCACACGGGTAGCCGTTTGCGGAATATGTGGTGTGGCCGATTTCCGCCGCCATCCCGAGGTAGCCGCGCAGGACTTTTCCGTCGACGATAATGCCGCTGCCAATACCAGTGCCCAGGGTCAGCAAGATGAGATCGTTGACTTCGCGTCCGGCGCCGATCCATTTCTCGCCGAGCGCGGCTGCGTTGGCGTCGTTTTCGAGAATCACTTTCGCGCCAAGCAGCTTTTCGATTTCATCGCGCACCGGATAGTTATCGAACGCAGGGAGATTCGGCGCGCCCACCACGATTCCCTGGTCCATCAAAATGAATCCCGGTACTCCCACGCCGACTCCGGCGAGAGCCTGACCTGGGAATCCCGCCCGCAGGGTTTCGATCGCGTTCACGATGTCGCTGATGACTGCGCTTCGGCCCGCACCGCCGGGGGTCGAACCCGACACTTTATTAAGCATTTTTCCGTCGCGGCTGACCGCGGCGGCGCGTAGATTGGTGCCGCCCAAATCGACACCTATGGCGTAGTCACTCATGAGTTTGCATGATAGCAAAGCAAATTCGGTGGTAAGGCAACACGGCCTATCCGGGTTCAGACTTGAATCCTCGAGAACAGATAGCCGCCCACGATCAAAGCGGCTGCCGTCACTGCGCACAACACGGCGAGATCGAGCGGGACTCCGAAATGCGTCACTCCGATGAGGGCAAAACGCAGACCGTCCACGCTATAAGAAAGCGGATCGAGGTTGGCAATAATCCGCATCGCTTGCGGAATGTTGTTGAGCGGGAACAGGGCTCCCGAAAGAAAAAAGATGGGCATCACCAGAAAATTCATTACCAGTTGGAATCCCTGAAAATCAGGGAGAACGGAAGCGAGAGCTGTGCCCACCGCGGTGAACAGGACCGCCGTCAGAATCATGAACGTGAACGCGAGAGGAAGCAATGGCAGCGATGGAGTTCGGAAACCCACCGCTAAACAAATACCGAAAACCACCATTCCCTGCAGCACCGCCACGGTTGCTCCGCCCAGGGTTCGGCCCACCATGATTAAAATACGCGGAACCGGGGCGACTAATGTTTCCTTTAAGAAACCGAATTGGCGATCCCAGATCACCTCGATTCCGGCGAAAATCGACGTGAAAAGAATCGACATGGTGATCACGCCCGGGGCCAGGAACTGGATGTAGTCACCCTGGCCCGCGCGCTGGAACATCGATCCGAAACCAAACCCGAAGGCTAACAAAAATAGCAGCGGCTGGGCGAAAGAGCCGATAATCCGCGATCGCGATCGCGCCGAGCGTTTCAATTGCCGCAACCACAAAATGTAGACGACGTTCATAAACGCGCTGTCATCATTTGACCCGCCTGAACGCCTTGCCAAAAGTTCGCATTTTATCGAGGCCGCTGGCTTCCTCTTCACGAATGGTGCTGCCGGTCAATGCCAGGAACGCCTGTTCCAAAGTTTCGGTATTCGTCTGAGCCTTGAGCTCGCCCGGAGTGCCCTGAGCAATGATCTTGCCGTGATCGATAATGGCGATGCGGTGGGCGACGCGTTCGGCCTCCTCCATATAATGCGTCGTGAGAAACACTGTGACGTGTTCTTCCTCGTTGAGTTTCTTTATGTGATTCCAGAGCTGGTTCCGGGTCTGCGGGTCGAGTCCGAGCGTGGGCTCGTCAAGGAAGATGATTTTAGGCGTATGCAGCAGGCTGCGCGCGATCTCCAGACGGCGCCGCATGCCTCCGGAGAACTGCTTGACCTGATCCTTGCGGCGATCCCACAGTTCGAAAAGCTTGAGCAGCGCTTCAATGCGTTCCTGACGAAGCTTCCGCGGGACGCTATACAGTATGCCGTGAAAATCCATGTTTTCGTAGGCGGTGAGTTCGTCATCGACGCTGGGATCTTGAAAGACAATCCCGAACTGTTTACGCGCGGCGGTTTGGTGAGTGACGGGATCGAGACCGTCTAGTGAGACGCTACCGCTCGTAGGCCGAAGCAGCGTAGTAAGCATTTTGATAGTAGTGGTTTTGCCCGCGCCGTTAGGGCCTAGAAATGCGAAGATCTCGCCCTTGGCTACATCGAACGCAATGTTGTCGACCGCGGTGAAGTCCCCGAACTTCTTCACTAATTCCTGGGCGCGAATCATGCAAGGCTGGTGTGTCTAGAGAAGACGTTCACAACGGAGGACCTGCTACACATGTTAACAAGCTCCGGTTGAGATCACTCAAAAACTCCGTTAAGGGCTTTCGCTCGCGGGGCGGCGCACGACTACTTCGGCGACCTTGTGTTGCCACGCATCGATACTTTCGCGATCATGCAGGATCTCCCAATCCGCGAAGTAGCCGCGCAGCTCACCCGGCCGCATTCGAAAAGTCGAGCCCTCTTTGCCCG